>Ga0123342_1001518_pt1 | contig 38998 bp, 23 predicted proteins | sample Turbeawhitnodule_FD_89960 | JGI IMG/M metagenome (GOLD analysis project Ga0123342, IMG submission 89960) | Root nodule microbial communities of legume samples collected from Mexico - Turtle bean Mexico white nodule | ecosystem: Host-associated > Plants > Roots > Nodule | place: Mexico: Nepantla...
ATCCAGCTCATGTGAGGTTGCCACCTTCCTTCCTCTTTTCCTAGACTTCATTTTTCCATTTATATCAACAGAACTTCTAATTACAGGAGACACACTTGGTGGTAATACATCAGCTGTTTTATTGCCTTTGGGATTCTCAAACTTGTAGTCGTCAGCATTAGCACTCGATAGATTTGCATCCAGCTCTTGTGAGGCAGCCACCTTCCTTCCTCTTTTCCTAGACTTCATTTTTCCATTTATATCAACAGAACTTCTAATTACAGGAGACACACTTGGTAGTAATACATCAGCTGTTTTATTTCCTTTGGGATTCTCAAACTTGTTGTCGTCAGCATTAGCACTTGATAAATTTGCATCCAGCTCTTGTGAGGCAGCCACCAATTCATCTTCATTTTCATTTTCATCATCCTCATAAGTATCCATGACCTGCAGCTAAGATGCAACTTGTTAAAACTTCAATAAGTAGGCAATGCGTATAATCCTTAATTGTGTATGAATATCTTGCGGCTTAAATACTCTCAATACCTGCATTTTAGAGGGACTTGAAAATAATTCAGGAGAGCAAGGCCTTTGTGTCCATTCAAACATCTCACTATCAAATAAATTAACAGAGATTTGATGTTGCCTCTCATCCTGCATAACAGTGTCAAGAAACTGTCATTAATGTAATTTAATATTGATATTATCAGTATTATTCAGCTTGATCAATGCAACGTGTTTTAATATTTAACCATAAAAAATGGAATGTCTCAAGAAATATAAAACAGTTAGTAAACCAATATTTGGATTTTAATGACTTCAACAAAGCTTGCTTCACTCGGTATTCCAGAACTCAATTACGTCAAAGAAAAATACATAGAATGTAGATGAAACATGTAAGAGATAAATGTTAAATAGCTTTTAGTAACATATAAAATGCACAACTATCAAAAAAACCAATCAACTATTTAATTATTCTTTATAATATACTCGTTTGTTAATCCGGTACTTACAAATGGGGCGACATTAGAAGTGTGTTCATCATCCGAGTCCTTGAGATCACTAAATGAAGGAGGATTTGGTGTTGAGCAATCAATAATTTGATCCTCGTCGGCGGGTTGACTCAAAGTTTCACCTTCCTTTTCCTCTCTCAACCAAAAGAAAGGTGAAAGAACAGGAACAGATTTTTCAATTTGTAGAGGCCTTTCACTTTCCATGACAGAAACCTTTTCCACTCCCTCTTTCTCTTTGTTAAATTCATTAAGAGAATCTCCAAGCTTCAAATTTTTCATTGGAGTCTCTGAAAGAATATTTTGTGGCACCAGCACCCGTTTCTTTGCTGGAAAAGAAGGTTTTGCGAAGCCAGAGCCTGAACTTTCCATGTTGGTCTGGACTGTCTTCTTCACCTTCTTTATCTTCCGGGTTTTCTTCTCTTGCACATGACCTTTGTGAGATCCACCAGCTTCCACCTTGCCAGAGTCGGCATTACCCTCACATTGTTTTTCCACATCTTCAATACAGTTTTAAACATAGGTTAAACAAAATACAGCAGATTCACAAAGGCATATTCCCCAGTTGTTAGCAACTACACATGCAAATGCAGGCAAATTAAAACAGTATGCGATAGACTAAAAGATATTTGAAACTTAAAACAAAAATGAAACCACTCACCAGATAATTTACCTTGAGATACATTCTGGGCAACAAATATATTAATTCCTGAAGCAACTTCCATGTTTTTATATATACTGACCAAGTTGTCCATATGAGGAGCAGGGCGAACCTCTGCACAAAAAATAAATTATATATGAGAAGCAGGGTCTCTACAAAGTTGTCCATACAAGCAGTTCTTTAGCCAAAATAACTAAAACGGACTCTCAGCGTTTCCCACTAAATGAATTATATAATTACAATATTAAGAGCTTTCTTGTTAAAACATACTGAGAAATTCATTTTTGACGATTAAGACTGTCCAATTCAATTTGTTTCTAAAAACAAAACAAAATGCGCAATTAGGGTTGAACAACAAAGCGAGGGCAAGAAACGTACCTCGACGAGTGAACGGGATTTTACAGACAGGACAAGCAAAAGCCGATTTCATGGACTTTACAATACACGAGCTGAATGCAAAGTAATATTAGGTCCAATCAGTGTTAGTATTAAAGAAAAGGTCAGAGAAATTGAAAAAAATACGTGGAGAGTGAGGGCATTTACTTGCAGAATAGATGATTGCAAGTAAGCGAAACCGCAGAATCGAACAAACTCCAACTGTACGAACAATGCAAAGCGAATGAAATAAGAAGAACAAGAGAAACAGAAACAGAGGCAAAATGAAAAGGAAAAACAAGGAAGAAGAAAGATATATTGATAATTGCAAATACCAGATTGGACATTTGAGTTCTTTCCCCATTCTCTCTAAATCCCCCATTGCGATGTCTCAAACGCAGACACTAGCAAGAACAACACAACTCGTACAGGGAACAAAGTTTTTACTTTTAACCTTCGTTTTGAATTTAAAAGCGCGCGCTTTCACGCGCCAAATTCGTTTTTACCCCTGAAATTAAAACCTTCTTCTTCTACCCACCAAATATTTATTCCTCAATAATGAATACGTTATGAAAGTGTACAAACAAATCATATGTGAATTATTACAAATTAACTTATGTTTAATTTTTTAAATAATTATTAATCTGGGAATTTATTATTACAATAAAATGTAGAATAACTTTTATATTGTATGGCATTCTAATTAAGTTCGCGTGATATTATTTAAACGTGCTATTTTTAAATTTTAATTCATAAAATTTAAAAAATTAGTCCTAATAGTGTTTTAAATTTCATATTGTCAAATATTATATAATAGCACCAAAAAACTAGCGCGGAAATTCTGCCGAATATGAAGACCAGATTAAAATTGCCTACTATAAATAACAATAAAATATAGAATTTGTCATGCACCGTTCAAAAAATATTTCTATAAATGGTATTTTTTTTATTTTTTTATTTTTTTTTATAAAGTTTTCGTGTTAGGCATCATTATACAACTTGACATCTCAGCTAACACCTCAAGTAACAATAATCATCTGCCATCACATGAAAAAATATTATTAAAAAAAAAGAAAAAAGAAAAAAAATACAAAAATATAATGTAAAAGTTTTTTAAATTCTCGTCCAAATCATAGAGCATAGTAAATTTATTGGAATTTTATAACATCTAATTTTAAAATATTAAAAAATCTAATGAAAATACCTACAAAACTAAAGTACTTTTATTGAATAATAAAAAATATATATATTATTTGACACCCATTTTTTGCATTGCTCCAAATTACATTTTCTACATTATAAAGGTTATGAGATGTGAAAAAGTATTTTTGTTAATTAATGAGATGTAATTTGGAGTAAGGGATGTCAAAGTATCATTGCTCTAATAAAAAGTAACATCAAGGAAGAAGAAATTTATTGATCGAACTTTATTTAAAATTATAAATATTAATAAATATTTTTGGTTCAATGATCCTTTTTTTCTATAACATATATCAGTTATAGTATATTAGAAAGAATGTGAGCTAAACGGATAAAAAAAAAAAATCTCTATTTTCCTACATTAGATTATATATTGAATTAAATTTGAAAATCTAAAATTGGGATGTCAGTTTTGAGATGGAAAAATAGAATGAAGGAGGATTATAAAAAAAATGGAAGGTTCTGGGTTTTGAGACGAGAGAGTAGAGTCGGAGAAGATAAAAAAAACTATGGAAAGTGACTTGAGATGAGAAACGAGGCAGAGGAAGGGTGGAAGAAAAAGTTGGGGTTGGAGTTTTAAGGTGTGAGAGTGGTACAGAGGAGGGTAAGCGAAAAAAGAAGATGAAGTTCTGAGATAGCATTCTATACAGAATTTGTAACAAATTTCCATAAAATATTTTGCGTGTTCACTGAGTCAGCCATGTGTCAAGATGCCTGAATTGAATGACCCTTGCAGCAGAAAATATTACTGAAGGATTACAACATATTCAATTATGTCCCACGGCCTCTATTTCCAAGCACCAAATTGAACTTGGAAATCAATGAGAGTACTTTACACTCAAAATGTCATTATCAAATCCTGATGATTGTGATATTACCAGTAATCTTTACAGGAACATGAACCACCTCTAAAATGGTGAAACCTACTGCGATCCCTGATAACTATCTCCCTATCATAAATCTTCGATATGAGTTTGATGGCCACATGACAATCTGCACAAACTCTTAAATTCTTCACAACCCGGATTGGGGCCGCGGGCGCTGTATTTAAGAGCATAAAAGCAATAGCAAGTTTTTCACTGTGATAACACAAAGCTTGTTCCTTCTCCTCTTCCTCTATGTCTGCAAGCACATTTGCAGTAAGAGGAACATAACCTTCTAGCTTCAACAATTCCGTAATCTTCTCTAATAGCGCATATACATCCTGACTTTGTGGATGAGATCTATCACCTATTGTAAATTCATAAACACGATTACCCAACTCAACTAAACTATAACCAGGTGTTTTCTTAACACCGTCCTTTAGCATTGACCTCCTTACAACCTGTACGTCAGACCAACGACGCTCAGAGGCATAAAGATTTGAAAGCAGCACATAGTCCCCACTATGTTTAGGCTCTAACTTCAATATGTGAGATCTTGCTATCTCTCCCAGATCCAAATGTCCATGTATGGTACATGCCCCTAATAAAGTCCTCCAAATAACTGCATTTGGCTGCACTGGCATGTTCTGAATGTACTTGTATGCTTGTTTCACTAAACCCGCCCTACTCAACAGATCCACCATGCAACCATAGTGTTCTATCCTAGGCAATATACCATATTCCTCTTCCATTCTTTTAAAGTAATTGAACCCTTCATCCAACATCCCACAATGGCTGCAAGCATACAAGACACCGACAAAAGTGATCTCACTAGGCACTAATCCTTGTCCTTCCATCTCTTTGAAAAGCTCAAGTGCTTCCTCACCAAACCCGTTAACAGCCAAGCCAACAATCAGTGACGTCCAAGAAACTGCATTCCTTTCACTCATCTCACCGAACACTTGTTGAGCCTCCCTAATGGTCCCACACTTCGCATACAGATCCAACAATGAATTAGTAACATAGGAGTTCTCCCTCAACCCGACCTTCAACAAGTACACATGGACCCTACGTCCTAGTTCAAGAGCCCCAAGCTCAGCACAAGCAGATAACAAGCTAACCACAGTGAACCCATCGGGCTCCACGCCCTCCACACTCATCTCCCTAAAGAGAGTCAAAGCTTCATTGGGCCTTCCATTAAGAGCAAACCCATTAATCACAGAATTCCAAGCCACGAGATCTCTTTCCTTCATTAACTCAAACACCTTGTATGCACTCTCGGTGTAACCACAAGCTGCATATATATGAAGCAAACTGTTCTGAACAAAAACCAACGACTGAAACCCATTTCTTATCGTGACTGAATGTATTGCTTCACCCTCTCTAACATTCAACGACTTGGAAATAGCCTTTAAAAGAAAAGGGTAAGTGTGAGTGTCAGGTTCAACACAAGACGCTGTCATTTGGCGATAGAAATGAAGGGCAGGACTCGGGTTTTGACTTTCAGCATAGCCCCTGATCATGGTGTTCCACGTGAACACGTTGGGGTTATGTATCATGGTGAATACGTTGTAAGCATAGGACATGGGTGCAGAGAGGGAGACAATGGTGAAGATAAGATGCTTGGCCATGTCAGGGTTGTGGAGTGAGACACCATGCCTAATGGAAAATGCATGGATTTGCCTTAGTTTGTGTTTGGAAGAAGCACAGGATTGCAAGAGAGCAATGCACTTAGTGAGAAGGTAGTATGGTAGTGGGTTCTGTGGGGTGGTTGATAAGAAGTTTGTAGCATGGAACATGGATGGGTGACTCTGCACCAATGAACAAAGCTTAGAGCACACGCTCATTTGGCTAGTCTCACTCACATCACACAAAAAGACTCTATTCAACTAATCTAACATTACATCACAACAAGAGATTTCTTAATGCGATCTCAAAGTTATTTCAGTGGTCTCTTCAATATTTTCTTGTTTGTGTTTAGAGATTCCTATGTAGTTTTTCTTCAACACTGCAAGAATTCTTGAAATTCACTTTTCTCATATAGTTATGAATCAAACCAAATTATTGTTTCAGTTTTCAATTTCTAACTTAAAAAACCCTAATCTACAACCTTTCTCACCAAATATTTTTCATTCTTTTGAGCGCATCTTTCTTCTCAATATCACAATATTACGACATTAACCTCCCACTACCAGAGTTGTATGTCCTTCCATGTTATTACTCTATTGTGCAATTATGAAGAAATGTGACTTTTTTTGTCAATATAAAATAATATTGTTATTAATTAAAATAATAAGTGATTTTTAGTGAAAGAAATAAAAGTCTCTCATTACTCTGCATCAACTGCAATATCATCATTTTAATTAACTATAAAACTTCATGTCTTAACATGTGAAAACAAGTAAATAAGATAGTTATGTAAGATAACATTTTTTTTTCTTCAAAAACTTTAGAATTTAAAGTTACAAAGAGAAAGGCATAGCTCTTCCGTTTCAAAGGTTGGGAATATTTGATGCAAATAAATTATAAATAATTTTAAATAAAGTAGGAATATATTATCTTCAAATGAATAGTAGGTAATTTCAAATAAAGCATGAACTTCAATCCAAATTGTGAGATTTTATATTTTTACTCGTCATACTCGTCTTTACTCGATGTAAAATTTCAATTCATGTTTAATTCTTAACAATTTTTTTCTCAAGTGATTTTTTTTCACATTAGAATATTTTGCTCTCTTGGCATTTATTTTTTTATTGTTTGTTCTAAAACAAGACATGTTTTCTTGAAATGAAAAATCTTAAAGAGAAACCATCCTCAAAATTTTAGTATTCTTCCCATATTTTAACACTTTAAGGATTTTTAGTTTATTTTCAAACTTTTTAAGATTCTTAACCTATTTTATATCATACTCATCTTCACCTTACAACAATTGACTCTAATACTAATCATTGGAAATTATCCAATAAAATTTATCTTATTCTAACATAATTACAATCACATAAAAACATAAAAAAAATAAAAAAACACCATAACACCATCATATTTAGGGTGGTTCAACACCTCAAAATCTACATCCATAAACAATGAACTAAAATATTTTTACTAATATAAAATTGTATTTTTTCTAATCGATATTTTACAAGATAAAAAATGTAAACCCTCTTGTAGACGACTATATACCAAAAAAATATTAAATTGTGGTGTTAATAATAAAATATAACTCCATTTATAAAGATTTTTCTTTGTATTACTTAATTCGGGATTGTAGTGAAAAACTATTTGAGAATAAATATTTTTACTACAAGGCATAGTTAAAAACTTGACTTGTTGTTTTTTAAGAGTGGAAGTAAATTACATATGCATAACATTTGTAATGGACCTTCTGAGGATGATTATTAATCACTTTTTTAAAGTTATCAAACTCCTTCATATTTAAGCAGAATATTCAGACATTGGTTCCCACGGAAAGGATCTGCTGAAGGTTTTGATCAAAATAAAAGCTGAATGCTCTACTTAAATTAATATATGAGGGTTGAAATAAATTATGGCTTGAATATATTAATGATCCTTTTAATATAAATTTTTATTATTTTGATCTTTAAAAACTTATTTATTTTTATTTACGTTACTATTTTTTTTATTCTTAGTGTACGTCTTATCGTTAAATATTTTTGTGATAGATAAAAAATGTTAAGACTTTTTAAATTATTTTTAAAAAATAAAATTATTTTGCATTTGTTTAAAAAAATATAAGTCTGATTGTCGTTTTTAATCGTCATTTTATTCATCATCCGCTATTTTGTTCTTCGTTTTCAACCACAATTTTTGTCTTCTAATGTTTTAAGAATTAAAATTTTAATTTAATTCTCAATTTAGTATAGATTGGTCATTTAAATTAACAATTTACTAATTACGCGTCATTGTTAAGATGGCTAATCCAAAACAGCACAATTGTGATTAATTGCGATAAGAGACCTAAGGGGCGTGCATTAGAAAAACTTATTTTTGCTTAGTAAGAGTTTCACATAGCATCCCTTATATTAAGTTGTTTTATTTTTAAAATATTTTATTTGATGAAGTGATTTTAATTTCTTATATTTTAATTTTAACAAAAAAAATATTTCCAGGCTAGACAGTTAAAACAGATTGTTAAAACAATCTTCAATTAGTATTGTTGAAGATAATTTGAGAGTAAAATTTATAAAATATTTCTAAGTAACGTCACGAATGATTTTTCTTTGTTAATATTGGTCAACATTAGTTTTATTTAGTTTTGATCATAATATTTTTAATTCACATTAATTATGGTTATTTTTTTATGTCATTAATCTGGTTGACTCACTTTCCGTTCCCACTTATGTTAACCCAGATAATATTTTAACTAAAACTAATCAAAACTACTATATTCAAAGTTGATAAAAAAAAATTGATTTCACATTAGAAAAATGTAATTAAGTAGTGATGTCTACTGAATGTTGTTTTATTTGCATTCTTGTTTTTATTTAATTTTTTGGTTTAAATTTCTGTTTTTTTATTTATTTTTTTATATGACGAGACGCAATACTTAGTATGAGTTTTAATAAAATAAAATAAAATTACAGGTTGGTAAATATAAAAATAAATATTTTTTATATTAATTGTAATCAAATACTTTTGAATATTCTAAGAAGTAGAAGTTAATACATATCTATTAACAATCATTTTGTTTTGGAAATAAAACAGTTATTTGTAGGGGAAGTGGATTAAAATAGCTTCTGAGTTCATTTTATTTTTAATTTTATGGAAAATTAAATAATTGCATGAATATAAAAAATAATTATTTTTTAAAAAACAGTGATTTGTTTTAAGGAAAAGTAACAAGCTGTCGTATAATACTCTTTGTAGTTCTCATTCTATCGCCGCGTACGTACTGATTTTGTTGTTGTTAAGAATCAGAGTTTATTCTCCCTGTTTTCTCAAAATTTCCTCACTCCTCTCACTTTTTCCACAAAATTTCCAATTCCTTCGTAATTTTTCTCACATTTTTTGTTTCGCTCTCCATTTTTAGAACCACTTTTTAAACGTTACTTCTATAGATAAGGGGTTTGATCAACATTTTAACATGGGTTACAAGCTATTGTTCTGACAGTGACAACTAAAAGTATTACCAAACAAATTATAAAATGGAACACAAATTTGTTCTACCTAGACTAGACTATAAGCAACCCCCGAAGGAGTATAGTTTATGACAGGATACTAAGTTGTAGCTTAACACATGATTCAAACTTGAAAAACTAATGCACCCAGCACACTTTGTCAAAATGGAATGAAATAGTGTTCAAAATATAACTGATTAATATATTTAGACTGATAATTAAACTAGTTAATGATAAATTGCATGGGATCACAAGAAAAACCTGAAATAAACACTGATAAATTCACCATCAAATAATAATTATGGTTATATTAACATTTGCGACTTCTATTTGAATTGGCATTTTGAACAAAAACTTAGGTAGGTATTAGTGTGTGACAGCAAGACTTATTGGCAGAGTTCCGAAACAAGAAGTTTGTACGTATAGACAAAGGAAAAGGAGAAGAAAATGGAGTAAAGAAGGGGAAAAGAGAAAAAATGGGGGAAGGAGCAAACTCAATCGAACAATTCCACGTGGTGGAGGATGGAGGATGTTCAAATGTCTCCCACTTGGTTGTCACAACAACAGGCTTTGTTCTTCCATTAGATAGCTTAAGTTCATCCAGGGTTTCTACACACTTTTGCACTCTCTTTCCCTGAAAAAGTAACACTACATTATTCCCTGTCACTTACCAATTCAACTTTTGTATATTCCAAACACATGTACCAAAACAAGTATACTTGACAGTAAATTGGAATTATATTGAAAACATACCTGCAAATTTTTCGGTGCAGAAGCATCGCCTTCTGCAGTAATGCTTTCTAATTTGATTGCTTGTCTCATAAGCATCTCAATTAGTGTTGTAATTTGAACTTCCGGTACTTTGACTCCATTGGAAATAGACTTTTCAATGGCAGAAACCTGTATCGGAAAGAAAATGTATTATTGTATACATGCATATGGTGCTTACTACATATGTCGAGCAATATGTTTCAGAGAGGGATTCAAACTTAGAAATTGGTAATGAGCAGGCTTTAGGCAGGGTATGCTACCTATTTTTTTACACGAAATCATTAACTTTGACCTTGTGACAAAAGAATTCACAACAATTTATCCCTTAACAGCTCATTCTCTAAATACATATAAAAAAATTCAACCAAACATGTCTGGTTCGACCCTCATCCAATTATCATTAAGATACATTTATCAAAAAAATGAAATTTGAGACGCCCCCCCGTAACGACACAACCTGATGTCATGTTCACACAAATTGTAATATAAACTTGGTCCATGTAGCAGTGAGCTAAGAGGTTGGGTTACTATTATTGTTATTATTACAAATGGGGTTTGTATGTTTGTGCATATTTTCCCAGAATACTAAAATACAGAACATTCCAGCTGGTGTGACAAAGACATGGTATCACTTTCTTATTTTTTCTGAACAAAAACAATGTATCCCTCACTAGGTATGACAATAACCCACCGGCTACCAAGGAAAACTGTCATGCAGTACACCCATTGACCCAGCGTCAATTCTACCTTAAGAAAGAAATAAAAGAAAAAAAAAGGGTGATAAATGAATATGAAAATGAAGATTTTATTTTAAAAAATAAAATAAATAGACGATTATGAGTTTTTAATTTTAAACACAATCCTTCTATTGTATACTATACTTAGTAACATAAATTATGTTGGGTGTCTTCTTTAACTTTTCATTTTTTTTCTCGATTTCCAAATTTTTTATTCATTTTTTTTTATCACTCCCTTTTTCCTTATCATCGAAAGTCGACGGAAAAGAATAACTACCGACATCCATTCATTGTAAAAACTGGTATTTTACTGTTTACTGCATTGAAGAGTTGTGAATTTATATGAAGAATGTGTGATTGAATTGGTAGAATGTGGAAAAGATGCATACCTGGTCTGCGAGCTGATCAAGCTGGAGAGCAACATCGTTAATTGCGCGATGTGCGTTTTGGATCTTAGCGTTGATACGCATCTGTATGAAGCGTCTTTCGATGCTGGAAGGATCTTGGATCAACACCACTTTTGATCTGTCTTTCACTCCGCACGCTTCCAAATACTCACCATTTTGTCTCTCTTTGCCTCTGTACACCACTCTCTGTTCATCCACCTGTAATCCCGTTTCCCCACACAGCACCTTCTTCACTTCCCCTGCATCACATGTCATGTCATTTTCACACTTTATCCTTATCCCAACTTTTCCATTTACCTATTTCAATTATCATCAAATCAGACCAGTCTCCACAACTTCCTTCCACAAACATCCAATATCATCATCATCTCTAATTTTGCTTTCCTAAAAGTGCTTCATTTTAAAGATTCTTAAACTACCCAAATATAGTTTTTAAAATGAAAACAAATGTATTTATTGTAACATAAAGGCTAAACACTCATTTGTTCTTAAAATCTATTACATAAATCCACACAATTGAAAAGATGAATTGCAATGTACAGTTATTCTATTTAAATCTTTAAATTTAGTTATTTAATGTCTTTCGCGTATCTTATGTATTATTTTTGCATTATTCTTCAAAGATAATCAAACAGTTTGAAAGTTATATTAACATCATTTCTTGTTCATTCTCAAGATAAAAACTTGATAATATATACACAAACTAAACTCTACATTCAATATGTTAATTAAATTCTTGAGAGAAAATTGAACAAAAAAAACCCAGCAGACAATGCCATGTTACGTGGGCACGTAGCTTCAGCAATGATGGACTCACAATGCTGGACTGAAACAGCTACCTAACTCAATTTCGACAACATTAAATTTCCCCAGTAAGCAACAAGAACAGAAGAAAATCAACAATGGTAGTTTAGATCCAGAACTTGTCTTACCGAAAGTGGCAATGGAACTGACGCAGATCTCGTAACGGAGAGCACCGTACGCGATTCGAAGGCGCAAATTGCGTGCTGAAGCATCCGTTTGCACAGTCCGTTTCTGCACCAACATTCCTCCTGGTCTCATTTCCCACTCCGTCTTTTCTTCTCTCGCTGTCGTCGAAGACGACGACGAATTCTCTCTGACGCTCGGTTTCTTCCTTATCATTTTGAACTCAGTTTTCCCGGGAAAATAAAACACAGTGGTGGAGAGTGTTTTTTCTAGGGAAAATATCTAACGCGTGACGAGCTTATTGAAAAACTGTGTAACCTTTGCCGACACACAAAAATAGGTTGCAACGCTTGCAGGTGTGAGGATTTTATATGGTACCGACGCAGAGGGGAAAACATAAATTATTGCGTCATTTCTCACTAATGTTATAAACTAATCTAATTAACTGAGAGCGTTATTATTATTTTATAGCTAATTAAAAAAATTAATACTTATATACTTAGATTTAAATTAACCTTTGGTCTCCTCCACAGTTTAAAGGCGTTTATCTTCCTATCTTTTTAAATTGGATGACACAGTTCTCCACTGTTGAAATTTTAAAAGTTAAATGCATAATTAAATTTTAATTAAAAAATATATTATTCATTATATTTTGTTGTGATAGTATAAAAATATTTAATATTCTCGAAAGTATAATTTTTTTTTTGAGTGATAGAAATTGGAAGAGACGAGAGCATGGGGAATGTGGAGAGAAAATTATGGTGGTGACGCGGGGTATGAGGGGAGAGAGTTGGACCAATGAGAGGCATGCCACGTGTATGGTGAGTTAGCTAGTGTGTAGTGACAGCTAAGCTTGCCGACAGTTGAAGGAACATGAGGAATGAGCATGTTGCTTTTGCTTAGTGTTAAAAAAGGACACGTGGACGACAGGCGTTGGATGAGGGTTTTTGAGTTCCTATGATCAGTTTCGTTGTTGTGGTTGGTTTGTGTTTGATTAGTTTGGTTTTGATGAGTAGGCAGGGAAAAGGCCCAAAAATGACATTACTTTGGGTGTAAATTATTGTGGTTTTTTAAGATAGATGGATAAGGTTTAACAACTTGCTGTTAAGTTATATTAAGAGGGAGGATTTAATTACAAAAGTTGATTTATGATTAGCGAACTCGAATACCAGTTTGACTAAAGCCCACTTACTTGCCAAACGGATCATAGTTGTCACTGATTAGGATGGCTTGCTGCTGATGTCAAATAATCATAATAAACCAATAACTCATCCACTCAATCATCACTCTATTATTCACTTCAAATCTTTTTTTTTATAAACACATTCATGAAATATTTTTAAATTTATAAATATTTAATGTGCATTCAAGAAGAGATTTCCTTAATTTAATATTACGATCTATCTATTAATATCGATGTGGATGGGTTTTCAACAGCTTTAGATAAATTTTTTATAAATTGAATATAATATATATAAAATAATACTTTTATATGTTATAAAGAAAAATGAGGTATAAAAGGAGAAAGATTGATTAAAAGGATGTATAAATTCAGAATAAAAACGTTCATTAATTTGAAAGTGTAAAACGGTAACATAATGAAATAAACACAAGGTTAAATAGATATCATACTGCTAAAATAAGGTCGAAGTAACATTGAAAACATCAAGAAAGTAACTATTGGAAAGCTTAGGGAAAGAGTTGATAAGTAATAAACAAATCTTCTCCTAAATAAGTCTTTTGGTAAACTCTCAATTCTACTTCTAAACTTTGAGTATTTTTTTAAAGAACTTTTACGTTAATGGTCAAAGAGATTTCATAACGATTTAGAGTTTTTGATAAGGTTTCGAACGTGAAAAATATTAAAAGTCATTTAAAATATTTTGAACTTAAAAGATGATTATAATGTATTTGATTTAATTCACGTGTAATTAAATATAAAAAAATAATATAAAATTAAATGTTTTTTATTTACATATTATTACATAAAATTTATTTTTTTATTAAAACTTTAGATATTTTAAATTGTTATAGTATACAAATTATTGAAATTATTTAAAAAAAAAAATTGAGGTGGCAAACTGTTTTGTGTATATTATAATTTTCACGTTGATAAGTTATTGCACAGTGCATAAAAACTTAGAGACTAAAATTAATTTTAAATTATTTTTTTATATAAAAAATATTAAAAATATATTTGATCTAATAATATAATTTTTGAAATTGGCACAATTATTCTATACAGTCCTTCGTTTATTTTTGGTTCACATGAAGGCCGTAGGCCCAAATTATGGAACAGAAACAGATTGTACAGCTAAAATCTCACGTTTGATGTCTTAAAAAAAAATCAATTATGCCACCAAATTGACTGCACATCACCACACCCTAAATCCTCGACACTACAATGAAAGAAATTTAGTTTTCAACAACCTTAATAACTGTTAGTTAATTTCATCCTTACAAAATTTTTTGAGTGTCAAAAAAATCAAAACAACAACTCAAGGAAAAAGGTTGAAGTTGAATTAAATTTACATAACAGTGGTGATAAAATTGATCGTTAATGCTAGCTTTAAGAACCTAATTGAGTATTGATTATATTAATTTAAGAACTAAATTTGGTTTCTAATGATATCAAAGACTATTTTTTATTGATTTTTAAATTTCAAGAACTAAATTAGCACTTTATTTATTTTTAAATTCAGGTCTCAACTGGTCTGGATAAGAGCTTTGAGGGAGAAAAACATACTTTTTGTTTGGAAGATTCGGATTCAAAATGAAACAATATGATCTACAAAGTCTTTCCAAATTCATAATTAGCTTATAAATGATGTAATCCAATTTTTTTTTTAGATTTATAAACTTTTCCAAATTCCTAATTAGCTTATAGATTAGGTAATCAAAATTAATTTTTAAATTACATAATTAGACTTCGGATTATATAATCCAAAAGTTTGTTTTTTTTCAAATGCATTTCTGAATTACATAATCCCAAAATACAATTTTTTAAAAATATATTTCAGATTATATAATTCAAAAGTCTGAATTTAATAGTAACTTTCAGATAATGTAATCCGGACATGCATTTGAAAAAAAAATTTCAAATTACATAATTCGAAAGATACAATAACAAACCGGACATATTTGGGAAGAATCTTTTATGAACTCACCTATTTCACTGGCCCAAAATAGTAAACAATTTAAAAAAATGGAAACATTTTTAACCGTTTCTAACCTATTACACTGGTTAAAGAATTAAAAAAAAGCTTTTTCAAGACTAGAGAAATTAAAGAAGAATTAAAAGGAGGCATTTCTCGTTACAACACGGATAATCGCTCCCATATAACTAGTAAAACCAACATCTTTCCAGTTATCAACACGTTTTTCCAGTAAAAACTTTTTATTCAACTACTGATAGGTGCAAGCGCATGCGGAAAATATGAACTTTTTATGATCAACAAAAACTATCTTAAAAAAAGAATGTGTTCATTACTAAAAAAAGTTCATCCAAATGATCACTTACCAGGCAATGTCAGTAACTTCAACAAAATCTCGAGATTAATATCGTTCATCTAAAATTTCTGACAGCAAAATTGAACCTTTTCCTTCCATTCCATCTACATCTCCTCCCTTGTCAACATCCTGGGCGTATAATGTCTTACAAACATGTTTAATAAGGAAAGTAGTATTCAAAACACGCTACAATGCGGCAGTTAGGTAGCTCGAAAATCAAGAAAAATACGTAATTTTTGTATTAGCATCTCCCGAGTACCAAAATGTGGCTTCCCAGCTGTGATCCAGTCCTTCTCCAGAAGATTTGCTTTAGCACCGGCCAACATTTCATCATGGAATGCAGAGACTATCTGGTAAATGGAAGTCTTGAGAACGTCAGCAATAGCATACGCTTTTGAATTTACTGGGCCACTTCTTCTTTTACCAGCAGCAACATCTACCCTTCCACTATTCACAGTGGCCCATTTGATACCAGCAGGTCCCAACAACTGATTTGGGGATTGCAGGTTTGTTTTCTTTCCCATGAAATTTTCAACAGCAAGAAGGCAGGATAGAAGTGTTGAAACCACGGCAGCATTACTCCCGGAAAGCTGAGCGACCCCATTCTTGTCCTCCTTACGTGAGCAGGCAGTCAGTGAGGCAACACTCCTTGAACACCATGCATATAGCTGCATTTAAGCAAACAAATACTTTTTAATATGTTATCCAAAAATTCTGAATAGAAGCCTGGGAGTGTGCTGCTTTGTTGCCCCACAACTAGAAGGCTTCTTGTCACAGAAAAGTTAAACAAGTGACCATTTGAACCATTGGTTATTAATTAATATCAAATTTACAGGGTTGCAATTCATGTCATGTCAATGACCGACATAAATATTTAGGAAGCCCAGAGGAATCATGAGTTGACTTTCCCATCTGTAAGTCCATCAACATAGAGTTACATATATTATTGGATTACATGTATAAAGTGTTAAAAATAACTCCCCTGAATTTATTTTCTCTTTTACATATGAAGAGGGAAGGCATAAACCACATAATAATTGGTTGTGGGAGCAATTTCACATTTAATACATGTCAAATACTGAAAATCAATATAATATAAGGGTATTATAATTATCATCATGTTAAAACTGCAAGTGGAATGGGCTCGTTTAATGTGCACACCCAGTCCCATTTTTAAGGCAGCAGTTTGAGTTTAAAACAAGAAGATGAAACTTCTGGGTGTTTGATAATCAATGTTACAACTTAAGAAGAATTTCTAGAGTTTAGAGTCTTTAAAATCATGTTTTTTCTTTGAATCTACATGTTTCTTTTTATAATGAGGTACATTTATCATCATACTTCTTGCAAAATTGCTTATTTTGGCTCCACAACCTAAAAAACAAGTTTTTCCAAACATAGTTCATACCACAGAAAAAAATGAACATAAAACAGTGAGGCCTGAAAGACATTGTAGAAATGCTAATGCTAAGCCATGAAAAACCTTCTAGTAAAGTTCAATATTCAGTGTGAACACCAATGCCCAAAGTTTCCAGTTATACAGAGAGAAAAAAAGTTGGATTTTAGCTTCACATAAACTATACTAATGATGAAGTTATATATGTACCTGGAAGTTGTACAATTCTTCCACGTTCTTAAAATCGAACCGTGCCTCCGTTGGGGACAACAGCTGATTTGATAATTGAGTAGCTTTGTCAACAGAACTTCCTGGGCCTTCACCTAATTTAGTTGCAAGATGTTCCAACGGCTTCAAGCACACATCAACTACTCTTTTGTACGTTTCACTGGTTTCTTCAAAAAACCCCGCACGCCTCCAAGTGTCAACATTGTTCTCACAAACCATACACAGATCAAGATGTGCAAGATACCTTAGAAGCGATGTAGGAGTAGTCTCCTCCAAAGCTGAAAGGAGATGCTCACTTGGATTCGTTTCTGCTGCCGCTGATCCTTTTGGAGGTGCAAATATGGACCTCTTAGTATGCAAAACCTATGTGGCATATTAAACCAAAACAGAAACTTCAGCATTCGGTAACAAAAGGCTAGGGAATATAAATGCTTGCAAAACACCTCATCCAATTCAAAATCCCAACATGTTGCATATGTCTGTAACTGGCATACAGGTGACATTATACAGGTTTCATTATGGATAGTTAAAAGAAAGCTACTCAAAGTTGTTTTAACACATCCCTCACATTATACACAACAACGTAACCAGGACACACAGAACGAAAATCCAATGTACACGATAGAGACCCCAGATTCCAAAAGATCACATATGCAGATCAACGAAACAAGGTTGAACAAGTTCGACAACATGGCAAGCATACAAATAAAACCTAAAACGGAAAAGTGCATGAGCACCGGGATCACTTTCTTCTGGGCATATCAACAAACATGTAGGGATCATTAGTTTGAGAAAAACCTACCCAATGCAAATGATGAGTCAACTCCCAAGAGAAGAAGATAGCAAAAGTGGCAGCAAAAGTGGTTAACTGCTCGACGAAGAATCCTGTGGTGGCGACGGAGTACTTAAACGGATGCGGGAGAAGCTCCAACAAAACACCGGAGATAACGAAAGCAAGAGCGGAAAGCTTGAAGGCTTGTTGAGCAGCGGAAGGAACACCCATCTTGAAGCTGAAAAAGAGAGGACGCTGCAGCCGCAAGAAGCAATAAATCAGTGCGCATAAAGATTATGAATTTATTAATAAGATGGAAGAGAGTGAGAGACCTGGATGATGGGGAAGTGGAGGAGCCATCGGCGCTGGAAAAGGTAATGCGATGCGAAGAGGGAGCCGAGGAGGAAGCCCCGGAGGGCTAATCGGGGTAAGGGGGAGGAGGGGTGGGCGGCGGCGGGGAGGGAGAGGGCGGCGGAGAAGGAGGCGGCGGTGGCGAAGAGGAGGGAGAGGGGGAGGCGGGGCCGGGGGTGGGGGGAGGAGAGGAGGGAGAGGGTGGGGGAGAAGAGGAGTTGGGAGGAGAGGAAAAGGAGGAAGGAGAAGAGAGGGTAGTGAGGTGAAGAGAATGGGAGACAGAGAAAACAGAGGAAGACAAGAGAAGATGAAATGGATTGCCAGATCATGAAACTCATCAACCGCTTCTTCACCACCAACTCCAACCTTCCTCTGCTCCCAGACATCATTCACAAATAACCACTTTTTCTTCTTTTTTTCTTTTCTTTTCTTCTCTTCTCTTCTCCAACAACAATGCTTCACTTCCCACTTCTTCCCTTCTCTTCCCAGACACTATTTCTTTCAAGGGATGTAAGACTCAGTAGTTTGTTAGGTCAGTTTAAATTTTTGAATTATTTTAACATTTCTTCAATACAATCTATATTATTATTACAAAAGTTGGGTTATAATACGTTTCGGCTGCTCTGTCTTAAATTAAAATTATTATTTTTTAAAGTTTTATCTCTATATTTAACTTAAGCATAATATATGAAAACTAGGAAAATTGATTTGTAGAATAACTCAAATTGATTTGTTACATTTAAATTGGAAAAACCCTAAAATGGTTAGGGTTTATTTGAATTATGAAGATCGCAGCAAAAGAACGTTCTTTTCAGTCACTCCCAACGTTTCCCATTCCTTTTTTCTGACGAAATGGCAATCATCATCCCCAAACGCCTCTTCACCCTCCGCTCCGTCACCGCTTATTCCCTCAACCCATTCACGCGCCCACGAACCTCTCTTCCTCTCACGCGCCTCCTACTCCACGCGCGCCCATCCTCCACCCAGCCATCGAGAACCCCGTCGGAGAAACAATTCGAGACGTGGGTCCAGGCCCTGAAACCGGGCTTCACCCCCTCCGACGTGGCCCAGGCACTGCAGGCCCAATCTGACCCGGACCTGGCCCTCGATATCTTCCGCTGGACCGCGCAGCAGCGCAACTACAAGCACACCAGCCACACCTACTTCCTCATGATTAAACACCTAATCTCCGGCCGCCGCTACAACCACGCCGAAACCCTAATAGAGGAGGTCATTGCCGGCGCCTGCCACGACGTCTCTGTCCCTCTCTACAACTCCATCATTCGATTCTGCTGCGGTCGCAAATTCCTCTTCAATCGCGCCTTCGATGTCTACAAGAAGATGCTTAATTCCAACGATTGTAAACCTGATCTCGAAACCTATACCCTTTTGTTCAATTCGCTGCTTCGGAGGTTCAATAAGTTGCATGTTTGTTATGTGTATCTGCACGCAGTTAGGTCTTTGACTAAACAAATGAAGGCTTCTGGTGTTATTCCTGATACCTTTGTATTGAACATGATCATCAAGGCTTATTCCATGTGCTTGGAGGTGGATGAGGCGATTCGGGTTTTTCGCGAAATGGGGTTGTATGGCTGTGAGCCTAATGCTTATAGTTATGGCTACATTGCCAAGGGATTGTGTGAGAAAGGGAGGGTGAGTCAGGGGTTGGGGTTTTATAGGGAGATGAGAGGGAATGGTCTTGTGCCTAGTACCAGTACTTATGTGATAATTGTGTGTAGTCTTGCGATGGAGCGCAGGTTTGAGGAAGCCATTGAGGTTGTGTTTGATATGTTGGGGCAGTCTAGGTCCCCTGATCATCTCACTTACAAGACTGTTTTGGAAGGGTTGTGTCGGGAGGGAAGGGTCGATGATGCTTTTGAACTGCTTGATGAATGCAAGAAGAGGGATGCTTCCATGGGTGAGAAGATGTACAAGACTTTGTTGGAGGACTTGCATTTTTCGTGCCGGGAGTAGGTTTTGTGCTAATGCATTTACTTGAAGTAGCATAAGATGCATATAACTCTGCTTTTGTTGGAGCGTAGCTTAGTCAATCTCCTGCTCTTATGAGACAACTGATTTTCTTGAATGAGTGCTGATGCAGATAAATAGTTGCATTTGCATGGAAAATTGCTCTCAACTTCCTTTGGACTAATTTAGCTTGCAATGTGAATGGAGGGGGCACCTGATTAGTTGTTAGTTCTATAAACACTGATATTGATGATAAGGTGGCGCAAGCTTCTTTTATGATAAAATGTTGCCTCTGAGCATGCTGAATAGACTAGACCACAGCATTGTAAATACTGACAGATGAATTTCCACCTCATGGCTTTGTGACATGCAGAAGTTGCTCGTGGATAGTTTGCTGGAGTGGATGAGTATCTTAAGGTATTGTGCAAAGAACCAAAGCTTCCCAATATTCAGCTGATTGTTCTTTATTGTTGGCTTCTCGCCCTTAGTTCATCATTTGTTTTCTCCAAGAATTAATCTGAAATAGATGTTAGCTAAAAGTTTTACAGTTGCTAGCATCTGTTTGTATTAGTTACGGATATTTATCTTTTACTCCTAATTCTCCATGGTTTGGAGCATCCCTATTGGTCTTGCTCGCCGCATAAGGGGGGAAATTACATTAATCTTCTGTGTTCTGAATAAAGCAGAATTATTCCGCGTGTGTAACGATGGTGATCATATTTGCTGATGCAATTGTGTTACTCTTTGCAATGTTTATCTTTTGGCATTAAGTTATATATATAGTGTGGCTTCCTATAACTTAATGTTGGAAACGTGCCTTAGATATTGTAAAGCAGTTTTAATTTTTATTTTGAACAAGTCAATTATTAAATTGATAAGAATATGTGTTATTTTAATTCTAATTGGTAGTGGATGAATTGTTTTCCTTTTACCTTAAACAAAAACCAACCCTTAATACACATTATATCCTGTGCAACAAATCTTTTCATTCTTTAACATGAATGGCAAATTACACTCACCTTAAGGTTGACTGAAATTACATTATCTCTTTAGTTTTCTATATTAGTTTCATCTTCTTGAATTTATATAATTGCATAAAAAAAATCAGGTAAGGTATATGTATGAACGAGAAGGATATCTGACATTATTTTCTTGTATAAATTGAGAGACGTTAGTGTAGGGTAAGAAAAAGAAGCAGCATAAAGGTTCAGCATCGAGTGAATTTTGGTTAATCCTCAGATTGAATGTAATTTGTCAAAACTCTTAACAACACACATCCTTATTCATAGCAGTATCTCCTCGTCAATTGTCTTTTCCACTTCTTTATTAATTACAAACTATACTCCTACTGAACTGGTTCCTTAATTATAGCAGTATAACTGCCTTTACAGAAGCAGGTTCACATGAATCGAACCCGCAGTACATAATCGTTACATATCCTGGTAATGATATTTTTTCGATGGATATTATGTTATATCAAGAACTTTTTCTAGTTCTCACGTATTAGAAATTCTAAATGTAAATGTAGAAAAAAAAAAATAGTACAAACTCATCACTAAGGTTTTGAATTGAAAGTGGATTTTAGGTTGAAAGTGGTACTCTAATCCTTCATATGAATTTGTTTTATTGGTGTCAAATCTCGTAAACGTATCCCCTCAAAAAAATCCCATACATCCTATTACAACAAGCTCTATATAAATACAATATAAATATTCAACATTATCACTTTGACTCGGTGAAAAGTCATATCAATTCTCACTCTGTACCAATAAAAAAAATTATGAATTGCATACTGAACACCATAAGATTGATCCGCAAGGATTACAAGTCGAACAAACATCACATAACACTACATTGGAAATATTATCACACCATCCAACGATTTCTTACACAATCACATTCACAACAGTTAACACTCAACATCCTGGTTCCTAAGACGTATTATGAACAATGAATAAAATATCTAAAGGTATCGCTACAAGACTACAACTAACACGTAAAAAGCAGTTGAAATTCAGATAATTACATCAAACAGGTGTTGTTCTCGAAACTGAAGACAATGCATCTTCAAACCGATCATCATCTATCTTCTCAGAGCTCAAGCTTGGTGGAATGAAAGATCTGAAAATCAATTCCATGTTGGGAGGTTCCTTAAGTGGATTAGCTGCAACCTCAAGTGCTGGATGTTCGAAGGCAGGGTAGAATTTCTTTGCGCAGACAAAACCAAAGATCAATGACAAAAAGGGCAGAGGAAGCACAAGTGGTGTATAGTAGAATTTCTGCGCCCCAAAGTACCCAAACATGGTAATTTGGTATAGTATCAGAGATGCTAGTACACGGTTGTGTATGTGAGGCCACATTCTTCCATAACTTTCATATGATGGTACGTAGACTTTGAGTGCCTGTTGATTAATAAGTATACACAAACTCGTAAAAAAATATTTACTAACAGGTCTGATTTAAAAATAGCTTGGTAAAAGGGACCATCACAAAAACCAATGAAGTACTAAATTGAGACTTAAGGAAAGGTTAGCCATAAAAAAACATTAAACTGGGTTCATTAAACAAAATTCCAAGAACTTCACCTGATTTCGCAGTACAAGCCATCCTAGGCCAAAATATAGAACACCAAATGGGATTATCACAGGAGCAATAACAGAGTAACAGAAGACAATTGTGACAATCAGCATGTCACCAGGAACTCTAGTTCCATAACCAAGATCTCCAGGTCGCCAAGCCTCTTTCAACTCAGCTTCGGTCTTGCAAAGATACTTTCTCTTCAAATGGTATATAATAAGAGGAACTATTCGGGACAGTTCAAGGCCATAGCCAACAAAAAATCTAACACAGAGAAAAAATCAATTAATCTATGTCATGTCAAGTCAAGTATTTAAAATTAAAAAAGAAAGGCGAACCCTTTTCTACTTATGTCTAATCTAGTAGGAATATTCCAAATGTTCAACTTTACACTTTTACACGCAAATCATGTTAGAAAGTATCACGCCTTTTAAAAACACAGTAACTTCTACTTCAAAAGAATGTAGGAAAAGATGATAACAAGCTAGCTATAATGAGGAAGACCATTTTCTAAAATTTTAAGCTTTCTGCATTTCCTTTTACTTGTAAATGAATCATTTTATGAACAAAATGATGTATCACCACAGATAAATAAACTAAATAAAATAAAGTTAGGAAGACATCTTACTTAAGGGCGACATAGGTCAAGAAAAAAGTAGCATTGCCCGGGAGGCTCTCAGCTAGCAAGGACGAAATTTCACTTAAGCTGGGGTTCTTCTGAATTTTATTGAATGCTTTGAACAAGGTTCCACCTATAGTAACTCCAATGAAAACGTTGAGCACGATGAAATAAAAATATTTTCCAGATGCAGCTCTAACTGCGTGACTTTCGGTTGGAATGCCTTCAAATTTAGACAAGAACAGAAGCAACTTGGGCAACAATGCCAAGAAAATAATCAGCGCAAGTTGAGGGAGGTAAGCTTCCAACACTGTCCTCAAAGCCGCTATACGAACAATTGGCTTTATGAATGGAAGATATTTCACCAAATTATCCAAAGTAGTAAATGCAGATACAAATGTAATTGGGATCATGTAGAAGAATATAGTCAGTGCTACAATGACATACACCAAGTACTGCCTCAGCTCTCTCTGAAAATACTTGATTTTCAAATTAGGCAATATTAGTTGACTGGGTTCAGGAGCATCAAAGACTGACCAAGTATCAACCATTTGTGCATGCAAACTCTGAGCTGCAGACGCTGCAACCACCCTACTTGAGAAAAACACCAGAGCAGCGTCTTGCTGCTTCTCTCTAAGGGTGACCTTTTGCTCAGATTCCAATTTGGTAACAAATTCATTAATCTTATCTTTGTAATAATCTATGCTATCCACCTTTTTACCAACTAGCCCAAGGAAGCCAGTCTTGTTAGTAGGCTTTGTTCCTTCTGGTTTGGCAGTTGTTTTAGACCCTTCATATACTGCTTCAGCACGGGCAAGCTTCTTCTTATACCCTTCTAAGGTCTCCCAAGTCTTGTTCACCTGTTAGCAAAAATTAGATAGTACAATATTCAGTGAGGAAAAACTAGCATTTACATTACAGGAACAACAAAATCACTAGACATTTAGAATTAATGGATATAACGGGTTACTTCTATAGAATTCTCCTCATTTTCTTTCATTTCCATGATATATGGCCACATTAAATGGATGTTACATGCATCATCTTTCAAAATTTTGATACGGAGTCAGAAATAGTATAATTAATCTAGAGGGTATGAAAAAGGCAATCGCAAGAACACCTTACCACTTTGTTGTCTGTTACGATCATAGATCTGTAAAATGCCTCTGGATAGATGGCTTTAAAATAAGCGTCAACCTGTTCCTTCTTAGTCTGACCTTGAGTAGCATTAGGTATGTCTCTCACAACTATAGCAAACTGTTCAGGCCTCACATCAGGAGACTTAAGAGCTTCGCCTCGCAGCCATGAGACATGCTTGTAAGCTCTCCACAGGAGAACAAATGTAACAATTGAAACCCAATAACAGGCAATTAAAAATCCCCACAGCCTTGGACTCTTTGCCTACACTGACACACACAGCTAATTAGTTGATTAAAAGGACGATTTACTATAATATTATTGGAAAAAAATACTGATCTTACCGTGATGTTAGCCATTGATAACTTGTCAAGTTGATTGAAAGTTCCTTTGCTAGTTGTTTGTGCTTTTGCACCTTGTCTCTTCATAGCATTGTCAGTAGCAGAAAGCGGCAGAAGAACCGGTAGCAGAATAACTCCAGATAAAACTAGGATACTCAACACTAGCACAGAACAATAATAATAATAATTAAAAACTTTATGCTGGATTCATTAGTCATCCCATAAGCATGTTATAGATAACTATTGCAAAATATTAAAGCTTATCACCAGACAAAATATTTATAGGGGAAACAAATATTATAGTGGAAAAGACTTCTCTTCTCTTTGTGTCATGTGATGTGAAAACATATTTTGAGGATGAAAACGCAAAATGCAATTGTCTACAAGCCACACATAGGTCACAGATAACCGATGCATATAGTGTAGCATTTTGCTCACACAAGCAAGAATCGGGCTGTCCTAACCATTTAAAATGTACTATGCTGAATCAAAAGCAGAAAAAAAGATGAACAGAGTTTCTAGAAGATAACCTTATGTGCCTTAAAATCAGGAAAAAAACTCAACAATCACAAGAAAAGCAAACTGAAATAACATGCGACTTTCTCAGTGTAATTCAAAATTTCTTTCCCAGTTTTGTATAATACTAGTAAGCCAAATAGAACCAGGAATTTGTCCTTCACATTCATACGAACACGGAAAAAGACCAAAGCTTGACATTTCAAGTATTACTTAAATCAGTTCCCTAAATTTTATCGAGAACTCATTCCTGAGGATTAATGTTTCTAAAGAATCCTGTTTCAGCTCTTAAAGGCAAAACCGATAAATAGTGAATACAATGAAATGCTGTTGTTTCCTGTCCAAATTATCAAAAAAAGAAAACAAAGGTAGTATTATTGTAATTATCAGTGAAAATTTTCTCAAGGTACCAGACAATCTTACGAAGATTCTTCTATGTTCTAATTGAGCATAACATATGATGTAATTCCTCATGAGCTGTTGATATTATTCTTGAATCAAAATTGAAGTTTAATTTAGATAAAATTCCAACTTTTATTGGAGAACAAGACCAAAAACTACCTATAAAACCATATCCAAGTTTTATCCTAGGAGCTTCAACAAAGAGGAAGTTATGCAGCAGGCAGATATACAGATAGAAAAAAGGGAAAAGGAAGAAACCAGTGGTGAGAAAGACAAAGTAGACGGCAGTGTCGACCCCAGACATGGTAACAACATCACGTTCTGAAGAAGACACGGCCTCCTTGATCCAAGAGAAAGGGTTGCGGCTCTTGGACCCTCCTTCCAATGGATCCAACCCCTTGAGGATCCTGTTGGGGTAGTACACCACATTGTTCCCAGGCTTACTCGAGAGAAACGCAAACACGATCAGCAAAACCAAAAATATCACAAAGGAAGTCCCCAGGGACGTCAAAAACGAAGTAAAATCCATCTGGGCCTCTCAATTCTCTCCACAACACAACACAAAGTTCCTCACTTGATCCACATCAATGAATGCCCCGTAGCCGTTACCACTCCCTTCACTCGAGCCAACCGTTGCAAACGGTTATAAAAGGGCGTTATTTTATGTAGCAATAATGGCAAACGGCAATGACGTGAAGGAAGAAGATGAAAGGAAAGTGAATATAGAAAAGAAGGAGATATTTTGAACAAAGGTGGTAGTTGTGTTGTGGGGCACCTTACGTTTTGGATTGCTTGTGCTCAATAAATGTAGTGTAACGAAGGTTTTATTTATGTTGAGTTTGAAGAATGCGTTTGCGTGGAAATTAAGAGTGGGATGAGTGTGTGAGGGAGGAAATAATGCAAAACGGTGGTGCAGAAGAACTGTTGAAAAGGACAAAACTTTCTCATGTCCCTGTTTGTGTATGACAGAGAGATGAACCTGAATGCCAATATTACCCCTCAATAATTTGAATCAGGGATATCATGCCTCTTCCCTTCCAGATTTATCACAACTCATACCCTTTTTCAACTTATCTATCTACTGTTCTTTGGATCAATTGTAAGACACTGTGTAGATCTAGTTACATGTTAGATTTTGTTTTCTCCTTCTCAACGATGAATTCTAAGAAGCAAATCTTAAACCACTCAAATTTTATTAGAGTTTACAGAAGATGAGAAAAAATCGGACCTATTCACGTGTTGTCCATGGGATTCAGAAGCAAGTCAAAACAAAAACAAAAGATATTTTATGTTTTTCTCTCTTTCTATTTTATGTGTCCATAAAGCAACACTAAACTATACTTCCATTATCAAAATAAATACTTATTACGTATTTCACAGTTCACATATTTAATAAACTAATCATTTCACAAACATCATAAAAACGGTCCATGCATCATGTTGATTCTTTCTTCGTCTTATGAAAATCTTCAGCTGGTTTATAGTTTTCAATGTTTCAAACCAATTCATGTTCCAATTTCTGAGTAAAGAAAAAACTATAAAATGCATTGTATACAAATATGCACACGATGAATTTGTATTTCAGTTGGATTTTGCTACAAACCCATTTCTTTCTGGCCACTGAAGCTTCATGAATAACTCCAACACCCTTCATCTTAATAGTTGCAAAACGCAGATTACTAGGTGGTGTGGCCATCAAAAAGTGTTTTTTTTTTATCGGAAACATCGTCCAATATTTCATGCTTATATATACAAAATGAAACAATGACTTTTTCTACACTTTACTTTATAAATACCGTAACTTTTTTCAGTCACAGTGCCCAAAGGGAGAATTTTATTTTTCACGTGCTTAGTGCATAATATATTGTTTAAAGAATAACTAACTCATTAGCATTAGTCAAACATGTTTGAAAATAAACTGCAAAAAATGTCAAAGTAGTTTTATGAAAAGCAAGTAGGAGATTTTTTATTAAAAAAAATTGAGTGTATGAGGTGATTCCAAATTGAGCAAATTGCTTAATAAATTAGTATAAATATAATTGTAATATATAGCATAGTTGTGTCATCATTACCCATTATAGTATGCATCATAATTACATTACATAATACATATTAAAACTTGAGTTTGATTTGAAAAAAAAAGGACAAGAGATTTGGGTGATAACGTGCATGATATTTCTTTTGTAGTTGCCAGAAAAGACAAAGAGAGGGATGAAAGCAAGGGTATTATGGTAATTGCACGGAATATGGATAAAATCAGTTAACGGGTAACATTATAGTTCCAGATTTGTACCACCGGGGAGTTTGTTGTCTCTCTCTCTCTCTCACTCACACGCAGACACGTTGTCGACGAGGGGTAGCCTTTTACCCTAACACTAAGGAAACAGCGTATCCAGCTGACACGTGTCAGTGACACAAGGGACAGGTGGCACATGGATGTGTTGCCGACAGATGGATTAATGTGGATAAGAAGGGAAGCTATGCAAATGCTGTTATGCTACACATACCTAACTTTAAGACCATTCAAACCAGATTTTTTTTCACCAAAAATAAAAATTCTCTGTCTTTTTTGCTGTCCTGTTTGGTCCCACACATAAAGAAAAGCTAGACTGGTATTTTCTCAAAGCATGAATCAGAGTTTTGCTGATTTAAAGATTTCATTGGTTGATATTTCGAAAGTAATTCTGAATTTGTTTTTTAAAATTTTTGAGATTTTTTGTGGCATGTTTGTGGGTTTAGTTTATCGAATTATTATGTTTGGTTGGTGAGTTAATGAGAGAAAGGAGGATGAGAAAGTGTGGTAGGGTGAGATTTGAGGGACCATACACGTTGAGTTTTTGAAACAGAAAAACGCGGTGGACAAAGGATAAAGAAGAAGTAGATTAAAGGTCGCATACCCCATTCTATTTTATCTCTTTAGTGGACCCATTGTTATCAATCATCATACACCAATATTATTCAGCTATGTGCTTTTTATTTCCTTTTTTAAAGGTAAATTGTTATTAAAAAATTATCCAACAGCCTCAAATTTTGTTGTTGAAGTCTACAGATTAGACAAGGGTGCTGAATATTATTCCCTGCTTTTAAGAATATAGTGAAGTATGAATGTGCATCAACAGTGCTCGCAAGTATTTTCTTTAATATTTTTTCCTCCTTGCAATGATCTCTTTGTTGTGGAATGATTCGAGTGAATTTTTCAGAATGCATATATTTTGGAAAATGTATTTTAAAATAATTGAGTGGCCACCCATGAAGTTAATGAAGTGCAAGAACAAATATCTTCCTCCATCCCCTTACTTTTAAAATTATGAAAATATTTGGACTGTACAATTTAGAGTACAAAATTAACGTACAATCCAACATACAATTATAAATTTGTATTCTGAACAACCTGGAATACAAAACAGATTTCATATTTTGGAATTGAAAAAATAATAAAAATATCAAAGAATAATTTAAATATTTTTTAAAACATGGAGTGAAAAAAGAAATACATGGAGGTGCAGGAAGAAATCATCGTCACCCTCAGAACAAATCACTAGTTTTTTAGTTAACTTTTTTGTCGAGGTGGATGATGAAGATATATTTATTCACACTTAATAACTTTAATCATAGATTATTGGATTATAATAATAAATAAATCTATTGTTTTAATTAATATTCTTATAATTGGGTTCATTTGGTCTAAACTATTATTTTTGTAATTTTGTGTTTTTAGAGTAAATTATCCGAAGGGAACATCTCCCCTTTGTGAATGGGTCAAATATGTAAAAGTTCAAGTTGCTTCTTGAACCAAAACGGGAAACAAATTTCAAGACAAAAAAAATCTACAATATCTCCAAAACAGAATTGAAAATTGCAGTCGACCAAATACACTTTGAAAAGCCCGGTGATTATTTACAGCAAAAAGAAAAAATGACAATAGTACGAAGAACATGCTAAATTCTATTTTCTTTCGAATTGAATGTGTACTAACTTTGTCCAATAGTAATATATATGAAGCAGGTACAAGAGTTTAAAATATACAGCAGCAAATTATCTGAAGTTGCAGCATCTTGCACGACCTCTTGACAAGTTGTGCCATAGACAGACCATTTGCCTTGGTGATTGATAATGTGCAGTGAAGTAGCCTTCCATGCATCCATACTGACAAAACTTCCAGTTGTGGGAATACTGAACCGCTGCCACCGTATTGTTGAATCTCCCAACCCACATTCCCATGCTTACGTCCTCCATCTTAAAGAGCTGCCACCAGAATCAAAATGTTTCATCAATCAAAACTGTGTACTGATAGCACAGTGGAACTGCAGGATGAAAAATCAAAAGGGATAAAGTTTCTGGTAACAAACCCGCAGCCTCCTTTCCTTGTGTTGAGATATGATGAAAGTAACAATGTCTCTGGAAAGTATGTATGCAGGGCCATTTGCATAAGGAGGATATACTTCTTCAGGCCACTCCTGTGCCAATTAATATATTCAGCAAGATAAGAGGAAGCATGTTGGCACATTAGTGTGTTATTACTTTTTGTTTTTTGCATAAATTGAAAAAAATGAATACATGTCGCATAGAGATCGGCCAGAACCATAGTAAGCTCGAACTGAGTAATAATTTCTCAGGAACATTCATGCATTCTATTATATTACTCCTAGCAACATTTCTCACATTAGTATATCAAATACACAAAAAGAAACACATGGGTCAAAAGTAGCAGTCTAACAGTATTGTGCAGGGCCCTGAATTCCAGTTAAAATGTAGTCATAGATACATCCTTGTGGTAGTTGCAAGTTTAAGATTTAAATAGAGCTGGTACAGAGGTATCAATTACTCAACCTATGGTTTCATAGTCTGTCCCATAGAGTTGGTGGTACTGGTACGTAGGTATCAATGCAGAAGCACAGCATTTTTTTTTACCCCGTCGGGTTGTTTAAGACCCTTTTTTGAGCAAAAACAAGTTTCACGTGCCTATAAGGATTGTAACAAAATACCTAATCCCTATTGATAAGCTTCACTAAATGCTGGAACACTATCGTTTCAATAAGCAAACAGAAATGTACACACTTTCATGTTACCTACAAGTTTAACTAAATGTGACAACTATAATACCTCATATTTAACAGCCCATTTGCCGTTTCTCATAGGGCGATGTAGCAGATTGAGATTGCCCATATAAAGGGGCTTATTCCGGGGTACAGCTTCGATTTCTTTTAAGATAGTATCCACCCTAATGAAAGTATCATCATCAACTTTCACGATATATGCAGCACTCACATTCTGAATCTGCATGAAAGAAAATTGGCTTATAAAAAACCTGAGACAGAGGCAAAATGAGTGGGAGCCATAAGAGTTGCACATTTTTAGGGAGCTGAGAGATATTAGCTTCACTTACCCCAATATCTGCAAATAATAGAAGACAAGCACACAAGCTAACTAAAGATTTAGAAATGAACTCACCCCAAACTCGCAGACAGCCATGGTTTTAAGCACAATAAGGTCGTAGCAGTCTATAAAGGGCAAAATGACAATGTCACCGAAGTAAGCAGCTTCTTTCCTCAGTACCGTATTTACTTCCTTCCTTGGATTCTTCATGTTGATGTTTAGAAATTATAACAGGTAACAAAACACAGACAAATCAGCTATATCATATCAATAAGAAGAATAATAGTGAAAATAAATAAATAAAATTATACAGAGAGCCCTTTGAATTGCAAACAATAACATAACCGGTTAAATTGAAAAACATTTGTTTACAAATTGCACTATATTCCATAGAACTCCGATATAACTACATTTATTTACATTATTATATTTTCTCTTCGGAATTTGCAGTATAATAACAATTATATTATAAATAACCAATACAGAGGTGGATTACACATATAAAATAAGTAATTTGCACAAGCAATAATAGTTCCCATAAACCAACCAATGTTACAAAAAGTATAATCCAACCAAAACACAAATCTCATGCAAATATAAACTATGTATATCAGTTATACGAAAAGATGAAGATAGGAAAAATCGAACTTTCCGTGAACTTGAAATCTTTAAGAGCTTCGTGAAGCACAAAATACCTAAGGTGATAACTAGCTTTGGATTCCTAGTGATACACTGAACTCGGTGGGCTCCATTGCCAATGTGGATCATAAATTGAGTAGATGTTCTATGAAGCTAAATGTATGCGATGCCTTAGGAAACCTGATCCTAGACAACTTTTCATCTTCTCTTTTACTTTCTAAAATCAATTTCAGCAGCCTACAAGTCAGGTATGGCTATCATATCTCAATTTATTTCAAACAAAGATTAGCTAAAATTATAGCCAGACAACCAATAAATCATGACTGACCTTTGTTAAGTGAGAATTTTATAAAAAACTGAAGATCCCTTCTATCTCACTGACTTTTTGCTGTTTATTTTTGCTTTAAGTTTCCAGGTGAATGGATCAGATCCTAGCTCTTGAAATTAAAAAGCTTCCAATTAAAATAACTAGACTCCACATTCAATTTGCCAAAGCTTTTTGGCCATCAAATTGGAAGTTACAATAGGCCCACTTAAAGGTCAAACAAAAATTTTACGTTGCTCTTTCAGGGTTTAAGTCCATACTTTTACCCATAATTTCCACAAAATGACCCCCCAAGGTTGTTTTTCTCTTCATGAATCTTACAGCAGTTCAAGTGTTCAACAACATTCTTGGTATAATGGCACAATCAAATTGTGATCTCTAGATAAGGTATTCCCCTAATAAACAAACCAAAGAAATACTCATCTTGTAAGTGTTCCTCCAACTCAAATACCAGAACTCCCCGTCTCTCTGATTGAAGGAAATCCAATCCCATAATAATTACAATGTCTCAAATATTACATTGAAGGTAAATTTATATTTTATAAACGCAACAAAACCAAATATCTTAGTAAAGTAAGTTAACTCTATTCTAAGCAGGCATAAGATACTTCAAAACAGAATAAAATACCCAGGTAACAATAAATTATTCCACATCATCAATAACCTTATTATGACAATAAAACTCTAAATAAAATAATACCACACAACTATATAAACCAATTTGCATCATGGTATCACGCATTTCTCCATGCTCATGCCAGATTAAAATAGATAACTTCTACGCCCAAAAAAAAAGGCAGCAGGCTTACCAATGCAACAAAGAATCGTACTACCACATCCGAAGACTTGATTGCAGCAGCTTGCATCCATGTTTTTCGAACTGCCATACGTTCTGCAAAGTGATTTGATGCAGAAAGAACTCCAATGAAAAGTCTAACAGCATGTTTAGGTAGAGCACTGGCCTTCCAGGTCTCTGACATTTCCAGTACTCTTTGGGGTGAGAAACTTGGATCTGAAGTTGGGAGAGAAGTGGCAAAAACTGAATGAACATCAAGGTCCCCTTTAACCACCAATCCTGTAGCATCTTCAAGTGAAAAACCCTGGTGATAAAGTGGAAAGAAAAATCAGCTGGACATAATTTGTAATCACAGAGCACTATAGAATTCAGAAATTAAGTGCAATTATCCTAGAAGTTTAATGCAAGATTGGCCTTCAGACAAATGGTAAGAAAGACATCATCAGTATAAATTATAATGTGGCCGTGGGTTTGCCATAGACCAAAATTCTATCGAGCGTCAGCATGTAGGTTCCAGATCCAAGTAGTAGTACATGGTCCCTTGGCACCACTATGAAATTGGTATGTTTTTTAATTCTGTTAGAATATTAAATATTAGTATTACTATTTATGCTAGAATATTGTATTATCTCAATTAGTTGGTTACTAAGGCCACAAGTTAGTTGCTAATAATTAGGCCCTAACATCGTTTCTGATTAATTCCTAATTACTTCCTTAATTATTCCAGTGATTGATTGCAATCGGGCTGTGAATAAAAGTTCAATCATCAAGTGCAACCCACTAGGACAATTTTCCCTGAATAGTTCTCTCCTTCAACCAATTACAATATGTAAAATAAAAGTAACATTAAGAAACTCATTCCCTTGAATAATGATTGATATGAATAAGCTAATCACACAATTTCACTCCATCAAGATCTTTAGTGGAACATAAGATGAAAACTTCTGTGGTGTATTAACTAACTTACTGTCCGATATGGAAATGAAGTCATATGGCGACCCCCAACATTGATGTGGTATCCATCAACACCAGCCCGTAATGTAAGGACAAACATTCTACCCTCCATAAACGGATATGGCCAGGTCACTTCTGGCTTCTGCTTACGCCCTATAAATCGCTTGAACCATGACGTTGTCTTGGACTCTTTCGAGTCTAAAATGTCATTGAACATCCATTTTTCACATCGCCTGTACCCATCAACTGCCAAGCATGACAAAAAAATTACTTATATATTAAATTAACACCCACCAAGAAGATAAAAAAAATTATGCAGTTAAAAAATGATTATGGAACTCTGATAATTATTTTAGACCGAATGTCAAGCTATAAGCAAATTTTATAAGAGATCAAGACATAAATTTTAATTCAAAACCTTAAGACAATGAATTTGTGTTTCTTTTTTCTTAGATAATGTTCATCTTTACTCATTCATATTCAATATGGGAATCAAACTCAGTTGGAATCCTAACCGTAATGATTTTACAAACTGATCATAGATAGCTGCCGAATCAAGGATATACCCTGATAGCCAAAAGTCATAACATCCTTGAATATCCACGTCAACAAAATCTGCAAATGTAACCTTATGTATAAAAGATGCTCATGCAACAACAATCTCGCATCTATTATGATTCTAAGTGTGTTAGGATTTGATAAATGTTAACCAAAAACAGCTTTTCAGCCAAAACCTCTCACTGCAACATTTTGATTAAAGACGTTTCAGAACACAAAAGAACTAATCCAAACTTGCACCAGTATATATAACCGTATAATTACGACGAGAACAAGTGTTGTTAATTCCTTTTGAAGTATAAGCATTATTTCTGCTGTGTTCTTCGGCTAATTATTTAAGCAACAAGGCACTCCTTATGTTCATGCTCATTTGTCATCATCTTCTTATTCCATCAATTTGAAGATTACTAAGCCTACTTACTTTACTGTTTTCCTCCCATTCTACATCACGACAATGCAACTCTATCCTGCAACACTTTTTTCCCTATTTAACATGCTCAAAGTGAACATGAGACATGATAAAATCATACCAAGCATTTCTTCTGCATCCTCAGATGGCAAACCATCGCATCTTTGAGATGTTCCCCAGTGCATTCGATGACAAGTATTATGCTCAATAACCGGTCGTTTGCTCCAATCCCCTCTTAACCTAGGATTCAACTGAAGAATCTTAGGAGGATCTTCCCCTTCCACTGACTTTAGCCCTTGTAATTCAACCACGAACTGTGAAACCGAAACCAATACTAATCCATCACCTTTCCCCGTGGACCTCGACCTTGATTGCACAGGAGCATACTCCTTATGAGCGTGATGGGGTGTCCCTACCACAGTGATTGAAGAACCAGCAGCAAGACCACAAGGAATAAACATCAAGCCATCCCCCTTCAACAAGTCTTCCCTGCTCATTGATATCCAAGAAGGACACGACTCGGTCTTTCCTTCAATTCTTTCTCCAGCCTCCTTGTTCTCAACCTGCTCCAATTCTTTCCAAGCCTTCAATCCCAATATCCAAGCCTCATCTGCCATTTTCTCAAGGACAGACAAATCACCAGTCACGTTGCTTCGCCGCAAGATTTCCCCTGTAATCCTACCATATCCCTGGGGAATATGCTTCACGGATACAAGGTCATGATCTTCCTCCTTCGTTGGTTCTTCCTTTCGCCTCAAGGGAGCATCCTGGTCCCTATCATCCACTAACCTCAAATGTAATGCATCTTTATAAACAGAACTAACAAAAGGCTTGCTCAAATCTGCATCATCAGTGTCCACAATAGCTGCCACCCTATCCAATCCAACTCCATCGCGACTCTCGTCTCCACTCAACGATGACACGACCTCTGAAAAGTTACACGATATAAAAACCAAGTATAACACCCCAACACCAACCAGAAAATGAGACAACCTAAACCTCCTTGAATTGGAAGGTTCATTTTTCAGTCTCCTCATCTTCAAAAACAATAATACAACGTAGTCTACAACAAGCCCCTCAAAAACCCCATAACCCACAAACAAACCCAAAATGTGAAGGTAACCCACCAATCCAAAGAAAGCAACGTGGCAACGTGTTGGAGTGGTTGGTGGGTTTTGAGGGAAAGATGAAAAAAAATCAAACTTTCACGTAAATAAAATCAAATCAACCAATGCCGCAATGATTGAGTCGACTGCCATGGGACGCGCAGTGCTTCATCGTATGGAAAGTAGAATCTGAAGAAAATCATAAATGGTGAATGTAGCCAGATCTTCGATGGTGAAAACAGAGTGGAAGCAGGGGTAGGTAGTTTTGAATGGAACTTGATTTTGTATTAGAAGGAAGGTACTCATGGGGGGAATAAATAAATTTTAATTTTTCAAATGGGTATGTTAAAAAAATAGTTACTTAATGAAAAGCAATTTTATATTACTATGTAATTATAAAATATTATATATGTAATTTAACAATTTTTTGTAAATAACAGTTTAATAAGCGAACAATATTATAGTTTTATTAATATTAAATAGTGAAAATATAAACGATCTTGTATTTACCTCTCGTATTTTTGTAAGATAGTAATAATAATAATATTATTATTATTATTAAAATAATAATAAAAATTGTAACAAAACGAGAAGAACTTCCTTTTTCTCATGCAAACAAGTGTATTATTTAAACTTAAAATGAATGGTTTTAGATACAACAAATATAGTTTTGAAGATTAGATTCAGACAACAGATAAAATAATTTTATAAAGTCCTAACTATATATAAGTTAACATCACTTAAAAAAATTCAAAAACAAGTTAACAAAACAAAATCTTGATAAATATTTTTATAAATAATTCGTTTGTCAATTATTCTTTTAAGTAAAAAGTTGTTTGGTCTTTTTTTCATATTAAAAAAAAGAGGTTACTTTATTTAAAATTAATTATTTTGTTCTAAAAAAATAAATTTGTAAGCAAAATTGTGTAAAATTAATTTAATTTACATAAATTTATTTTAATGATGATAAAGATATTACAGAAATAATATTTAAATTTTTTATACATGTCAAAAAGTACTTTCATTAATATAATTTTATTTTAGTAACGATTTAGAAGTAATATACATTTACTACAAATGATTAAAAAAATTAGATATTCTATATTCTCCTTCGAAAGAAAATCAATTAGATATAATTCAATAATATTAAATTACATTAAAATATATAATAAATATTTTTTCAATCAATTTATAAATATTGAGTATTTTTTTTGGAATAACCTAGACAAATATTATTAATATGAGTAATATTAAAAAGATTATTAATTTACAATCGAAGAAATTAGAAGAAATTTGTGGGAGATAATTAAAAAGAGTAGTAAATTCTTTTGATTAAAATATTAGTGAGAGTATGAGTGCATAATGGATGAAATTTGTTGAAGATCTCACATCTACTAAAAATAAGATATTTCATTATATATAAGTGGATGTAAATCTCATTCCATTAATCGATTTTATGAGATTGAATTATTACTTAGAATTCAAATATAATTTCTCTTTCTCTTTAAAAAATTGTGAGTATAAAGTTTTACTGTGAATTTTAGATTTTGTTGTAGAAAACAAAATGAAAAGAAGAGATGGGAAAGGTTGGTGAGGGAAAAGATGAAGACTTGTGGGTCTGAATAATAAAATCAAACATCTAACATCCTGATTTACTCTACCTAAATAATATACCAGTTAAATATATTCACATAATTTAGATGCTCATAATATAATATGATATTACAAACTAATTTTTTTATAAACATTTTTAAATATATACATTATAAGATGAGCAAGTTATATAAATTTCTATATTAACTCTTTATGTATTGTTAGGTCTATAAGAAACTCAAACTTTAAATGACATAAATATAATTTAATATATGATAAAGTTTTAATTCACAATCGAATTGTATCACTAGAATCTTATATTAATCTTATAACCTATAATTCTATAATTATAATTCTACAATCCTACACTCAATTATAAACTTCATGTAATATATGTATCTAGGTATCTACGTATACATAAAGACACTTAACTAACTCAAACAAAAAAATAATTACACACCATTAATGGATTATAGTTGAACTCATAGATAATTCATTTATTTATAATCACTACCACATGTATTTTTTGATGAGTCACCTTTCATCTTTTAAATCCATTCAACTTTTTTTTAAATATTATTAACAACTATAACCAATTATAAAAAGTCCATAATCAGTTATAAGACAAATATGTACCATATGAGCAAATAACTAATCATTCTCATACAAGTAAAAATCGAAAATCAAATTTGTAATTTACCAATTTAATCCAATTTTTTTATACATTTCTTTATAGTTTATGAGAGGTCATTCTTCCCTCTCTCTTTCCTTTTTTCTTCTTCTTCCAAGTAAGTGTAAATTAATTCAATAATGCATGAGGAATACTAACACTTTATTAGCACTCCAAAAGTAAATAGACCCAACCAAAGTATTAGTCTTGAATTCTATGCATAATTTAGATCTCTCAATTGTAAAAAAAAACCCATTTTTTAGGATTTATTTTGAAAATATTAAAATAAATAGAAACGTCACATGTTAATTTTATATTTCAAATATTAGTAAGTGTATTTTAGAATCATCACTATAACCAAGTGCATATCTTCATTCTTTTTTATATGTGTGTTTAAAGTTACATGAACTAATAAATATAATAAACTTTATATGGAATAAAAATTATAATAATTTTGTATTGTAATAAAATAGTTATACACTTTAATATTTGACTTATTTCTTTATCTGTAATACAATAACAAATACATGAGTATTTTTTTTCTTAAAGTTCGAGTATAATAGAAAAAAAGGTGTTACCAACATGATATATCATATCTTGAAATATGTTATTTGTTTTACTAAGACAAATGTCACTTTAGTTATTTAGTTATCTTATTGAGTTAAGTTAAAAATAATATTATATATATATATA
>Ga0123342_1001519_pt1 | contig 38981 bp, 17 predicted proteins | sample Turbeawhitnodule_FD_89960 | JGI IMG/M metagenome (GOLD analysis project Ga0123342, IMG submission 89960) | Root nodule microbial communities of legume samples collected from Mexico - Turtle bean Mexico white nodule | ecosystem: Host-associated > Plants > Roots > Nodule | place: Mexico: Nepantla...
TCTCAAAACACCTAAGTGTAAACAATCGGTTGTTTCGACAAAACAATCGGTTGTTTCAACTTAGTTTGTAAAACATTTTGCTTTGTTAAAATTGAGATGCTAATTGCTTTGAGATTTAATCTAGGTGTTGATTACAACATAGAACTACCCCAGAACAAGGCTAAAACCAGCACAGCAGCATCAAGCAAAGCAAAGGCTTTATCATCCTTCAAAGGATTTGGATTCTTCAAAACATTGAACACCACTTGGTTCAACAATAGGAACAATGTTATATTTAGGCAAGGGAAGATAGACAATGAAGAAATATGGCATAATTGAATGGAAGAAACATAAAAGAACAAGTATTACTTTTTCCTACACATATTGGTGCCAATGTCCAATTATCCGCTTAAGAACATTGAAAGTATAGATAGGTTCGTAAGTTGCTATGGGTATGAATAGATGAAAAGTCTAAATAACCTAAATAGTATAAAACAAAATTTACCTTGTCATACTATGTTTTAAAATTCTGCATGAAAGGTACCTTTGTTTTGTACGGAGCCTTTTATAAAACATTGTTGGAGGCATTGACATCGTTTGTTAGGAGTTGTCCAGCTTTCTAGGACTTCAAAAACCATAGAACCAAAAATCTGTGCTGCAATATTTTTCAGGGTGAAGGAAGGTTCAGTTGCAGTAATATTAAATATGCACCACATTATAAGATAATGGTTGAAATTCACAAATGGATAAGGGACAAGCCAGACTGAATCAAAAAAGAGAAAACACAATCTTTACTTTGCTAAAACAAATGATCAATTATTATCTACACCTTTTTTTTTACAATACTAAGTTTTGAGGGTAGGATATCACAATTATGTATTATTTGGAGATTTGTTCCGTATGTGTTAGGAGCACTTGGGACATGATCCCCTTATTGTAATGATTGTATGTGTTATATAAATCTATGGGCATAATCAATTTATCAAGGAGGAGAGGTTGATCAGTTTCATTCTATTTTGTACACGGATTGAGGGACTGATTAACTCAAACTTTTTATATACTAGTTGAAACATCCCTCAAACGTTCCAATTTACTATATTTATTCTTTTCTGATTAAAAAACATACTTCATATCTCAAAAAAGAATTATACATATATTTATATATTTACACATATTTACATATATGCTTTATAGAAATTGGTTTATATTTCAACTAACTAATTATCTACCAAACAGTTTAACAACAATATAATTTTAACTAATTACAATAATCAGTATAATATATATATATATATATATATATATATATATTAAAGTCCTAAATATGTTTAGGTTATTTTGCTACCATTCATCCTCCATGAACAATCCTCTTAAAGATGACCTTAACTATATACAATATTAAAATGGGTATATATATTGTTTTAAAAGGTTGAACTGAACTGATTTTGTTTTATTTATTTTGAATTTTATTTGAAGGATAATATTACAATTTAAATAAAGATAAATGTCAAATACAATCCATAATTATTAAACACACCACCCTTTTATATTTTTGTCTTTTTTATCTCTTGCCATAAAGTAAATATACAATTGACAAGTATCCCTCAGTTAAATCTCTCCCCATTATATAGATAATTGCTTCCTGAAATCCTTAAAATGAATAAATTTATAAGTAGCTCAAGACAAAAGCTTGCTTGAGCTTCAAATTTGTGGTATTTTTCAACTCTAATTTTCACTCCTCATTATGAACAAATTCAATTCCATCTGGGCCTCCATGTAGTGACACCAATAATAGTGTGAGATTAGAAAGCACCCATAATCTGACACAAAATAACTATCATGACCATATATGTTGGGTTGGGATGATACTTGAAAGATTTAGGTTTTGTTTTGCAACCTTGAGTGTTGACAGTGGTATCAAAGTGTACGTGTTATCGTGGGGCTTCAAAACACTACTTTATCTGCTAATAATTGAATTGTTATTTGGAAGATAAATTCCAAAAAGAGGTGCTTAGAGAAAAGGTTATAAAAAGGTAAGACTTCTGAGTAACAACTTCCTAAATAAGTATTCAATCAAAATTTCAACTCAAGATGGAATAATGATAAATTTGGTCTAGATCGTTACTTGCTCACCTATTCACATATACTCTATTATTAGTATTTTATTTTTGAAACTTTTTTTTCTTATTTAATGCTTCTAAATATTATATTTTTTTAGTAAAACTTTCAATTTATCCCATTTTAGATAGGTTGAAAATATGCATAACTTTTAAATAGTCTAATATCCTCACAGTCTCATATAAAGTATTTTATTTTCTATCTTTATCACCTTAGTTACTAAATTGCTTTCTTTTATTGGTTACAGCTTCTGCAACTTCACCTTCTTCAATTTGTCAGCATCTTCCTGGACCACGCTTCCTTTAGAGTACTTGCCCCTAATATCCTCTTCAAGATATCTGCATTAACAATTTGATGAATGATGAACAAAGTCTTCTCATATACATTTCTCGTTGGCATCTTGAAAAACTACTATATATCTGTTGCAAATTCTAGTATATTGATGCAGTTAGTCACATCTTGAAAGAGAAAAGTAGCATTTATCTAAGCACGTAATCGATCGTAATTCTTCCATTGAAAATTGGAAGAGAAGCTTGTAAATTTCTTAATGTTACCTACCATTTTCAAATCCTTCAAAAACGCTTTCTCTTTCCAAGAACAAGAACTCTAGATAGCAATTTTTTTTTGGTGATTAACAGTAATTATGTATACTTCATATCTCAAAAGAAAATTATAAATCTTTATATTTACACATATATTTTACAAAAAATGGTTTATTTCTCAACTAAGTAATTGTCTGCCAAATAGTTATTTAACAACAATATAATTTTAACCAATTATAATGGCTGTTACATAAAATAATATATCTACTCATATATTCAAGTCCTAAACATTTTTAGGTTATTTTGCTTAACTCCATGAAAAATTCTCTTAGAGGTGACCTTAATTAACTATGCACAATATTAAAGCTGATATAATATTGTTTTACAAGGTTAATTGAGCCAATTTTATTTCATTTATTTTGGACTTTGTTCGATGAGTGATATTGGAATTTAAATAAAGGCAAAAGATAAATGCCAAATACACTCTATAATAATTAAATACACCACCCTTTTGTATTGTCCTTTTAACCCTTACTGTGCAAGCATCTCGAGTTAAATTTGAAGCTGATGGTGGAGCTACTTAAAAAAGCTGATTTATTTTTTTGTTAAATAACTTTTTTGTGGTTAAATAATAATTTTAATCGGTTAAAAGTTCATTTAATAGATTAAAATATTTTTATCTGAAGTACCGAAAGACTACCGTGATATTACAACTGATTACATTATCGATTTACTTAATTGATATTACTTAAAATTATAAGTATTATAATATTTTAATATGTTAAAATGAAGTTTTAATAAATTAAAATTTACTGTTTTTTTAAAAGAGTCTTTATCCATCCATCTTAAGATGTTGAAATAGTGACTTAATCATTCTTTTCACACTAGTAAGTTTTCACACTAGTAAGTGAAATAAATAGATTAAAATCTAGTTTTAGTCTATTTAAACTGTCAAGATAATTTTTATATAATTCTTTTTTACAAATATTTTTAAATACATTTTTTAATTTTTTTTGAAAACACATTGCATTTTTTTAGAGAGTTATTCTTCTCAGTGAAAAAGTGTTTTTTTGATTTTTTTTGTGTGTTATTTAGATAAAACTCTTCCGTTAAGAGGATTTTCATCTCTGTTTTTTAAATTTGGCCTAATCTTGATGTAATCAGGTGATATTGTTCTTTTGTTTAGTTTTTACTTTGTATTATTTGAACTTGATTGGATAGAACTTTCCACTTATGATACTTAAACATGATGTTATAATGGTTAAAAAACATTCTTGTAAGATTAAAAAAAAAGTTGTTATTGATGTACATTGTTCTTGTAAACAATTGTTATAGGATTTAAATTGATTTTTTTAACAGGATAATTGATCTCGTTCAAGAGTTTATCAGGTTGAAGACTGAATCAGTATAAAATTATTAATAATAATTTTTTCCTCTCTTGTAAGTTTGAATGTAAATTTATTTTGCTTCAACTAAGTTCTTTTAATATGTTAATTAATTCTGTAAGTGTTTCCTTCTATTTTTTTTTAAGTTTTCTAAAAAATTTCAAAGTTTCCTCTCAAACTCGGTCTGTTTTTTCAACAAATCTTTTAAGTAAATACGTCTTTAAGTTTTCTAAAAAAAATTCAAAGTATCTTCTCAAACTCGGTCTGTTTTTCTAACAAAATCTTTAAAGTAAATACGATTAACTTACTATGCCATCTTATTTGTTTATGAATGATTGTTCACTGTTTACTTGTTTGATTGCTCACTGTTTACTATTCATCGTTGACATGTACTCTAATATTAGTACTTTCTTTTTTGAACTTTATATTTTTTTATTAAAATTTTCAATTTATCTTATTTTAGATAGGTTGCACAAAATACGCATAAATAATCCAAATGAAAAATGTATAAAATAAAGTTAATAAAAAAATAAAAAAGTTGATTAAGTTTTTTTATAAACAAAAGAATTTAAAGTTTGATGAGAAAAAATAAATACGTAAAAACATTTAGTATTCACTAAGCCTTAATATTTGATAATAAATAAATAAAATTCTCAATTTTTTTAAGTAATGGTAGACGTGTACCAACATTTTTCTCGACATCATCCCAACACCCTATAAAACTTTTTTAAAAAACTAATTTAGAATTTGGATCCTCCCATATTTAAATTCTTCATAATTTATTTTAAGTTATTTTTCATCAAAAATAATTTTAATTAATAACTAAAATTTAATTTTTTATTTTATTTTTTATAAAAAATGTGCTTTCATTACCTTTTGACAAACTTGTTTTAGTCTCTATATATAGTTATCAAAATTTAGAAAACAAGTTAATTTAATATTTTGTTTTAATTTTATAACAGAAAAAATTGTCATTTTAAATAATTTGAGTATGAAAAAACTGATTTAATATATTTTTAAAATTTGGAAGATTAATTTCTCGATTTAAAAGTATCGCTACTAAAACTAACGAAAAGTATATATACTAAAATTTACTTTTTTTCTCTACTAATCTTATTTTTATTTAAAATTTATTTTAATCATTAAATGTCGTTATTAGGTTATAAATGTTTTTGTACATCTCATATTTTAAATTTATTTTAATCATTAAATGTCATTATTATGTTATAAATGTTTTTGTACATGTCATTAGTGACTTAATGATGTCATTAGTGACTTTATGCTTTTGTAAATGTTTCAACCTCAAGTCCGTTTAGACAATATCATTATAATTAATCATCGCATTTACAGTATTATCTGCTTTGGAGTTTGGTGCTCCGTCATGGTTTTATCTTAAAAGACGTCTCGATAGGATAAGAGAGGAAGGTGTATTTAATTGTTTTTGGCCTCGATTGAGTCCTAAACGATGTGAGACTATTGAGTGTACTAGAGCAGTTTGAATTGTTGATTATATTTGAATGAAATGCATAATTTGTTCTTCTTCAAGATAATTCATTCATTATGGAGAGGTAAAAATAAAAGTGTGAAGGAAGAAAGTTTTTTGCGCTCAATTGAAGGGTAATATGTTTATGTTGCCATGTTACTTGTGTTGTTTTTCCATTTGTTAGATTGGATACATGGTAATATAATAGGACAATATAAGAACTAGTCACATAACATGCATTGCATTTATTAAGACCTTGGACAGTTTAAGATCCTATAGTCAGTCTATTGAGACATTAGACGATCTATAACCCCCTAGAAAATCTCATGACCAAAAGATCATATGCGGAATTTATGTTTTGATGATAACAAAATCAACCTAAATGGTTTATTTGGTTCTTAAAATGTTTTATACAACTGCATTACATAGTAAACTCTTTGAGCGTTTACAATATTTGTTTATGATAAACGATTTGATAAGACTTGTTAATTGCATAATAGAATTCAAATTGAATATATTATTTGTGATTGGAATGATATACTTTATATGTGATTTAAATGATCTAACACTGGTTAAGTAGAAGCTGTAATATAAAATAGATCCTATGAGCGTCTACAGTTTTGTTCATACTAAAAGGTCTAATGAACGTGTTGAATGAGGAATATGTTTTTTATTTTAATAGTTAAACAAAATCTTCTAAATACATATATCTACTAAAAATGTGTTCAATCAAAGAGATAGTGTATCCATTGTAATTATTTACTTTGTGAAATTATATCCTTGTGAGTTTTCTTGTGTGTTGATCTCTCGTTACTTTTGTTGTTGCTCATGCTTTGTTATTTACTTTAATTCTTATGGTTATACAATCATTTAGACAATTATGCTAGACAATCTGATTTGTTCTTACTAGATAGTTTATTAGACAATCTATCTTTAGTCACTGTGAAAATAGTTTAATGCTTCATTCAAACTCCCTCTCCTTCTAGAGCCAACTGCACCTACACACGCACCACACAATAGAACCGATCACACCAAATTATCACCGACCACACAAAGACCAACCATGGTGGAAAAAACAAGACACGCCAACCACTTTCAAGGGCGTTAGACTGACGCTGGAGAAGAGGAAAGGGAAAACCACAAAAATGAGGATAACGCTAATGGAGGAGAAATGGAAAAGCAAACAACAAAATGGAGGAGAAGCACACCACCAAACAAAGAAACACTAATGGGGTATAGAGAAATCAAAAATTTGGAAATCTAATTCCCCCAAACTTTTTAATTGGCATGAACCCACAATTACTTAAAATAATATTATTATTGTCACGTCCTCAATTATCAACAAGACATAAGACACATTGCGATATCAACTTATTGACACTTTATGTATATTTATTCGTTTATTTTTCATATCAAAATAGTAATAATTCAAGATGTTAAAGGTGTGTCATGTGTGGTGAGAAAGAGGATATTCTTATTCATTTGTTCCTAAACTGTAAGATTGCCAAAACAGTTTGGAATTTGTGTTATATCGGGATTGGTAAGGTAATTGTTCTACACTTTGAACCAAAACAACATTTAAGACAATTTAATATTCTAAGATTATATAAGGTTGGAAATAGAGCCTGTAAATGTATTTGGATCACCATAACAAGACAAATTTGGAAACAAATGAATATCATACTATTTAGGAATACAACAATTGATCCATTGGAAATTTTTAAGTTAGCCCAAGTAAAAACTTGGTCATGAATTATAGGTAAAGAGAGTCTTGCTGCTTTTTCTTATTCCGATTGGTGTATTAACCCTATAACATGCTTGAAATCTATAAAGAAGCGAAAAACATTAAAATGGATGTTTATGCTTAACTTTTTCGTGGATTATCCTCACATATGGTAATTTTGATCTAAACTTTGATCTGCTGAGAGGCTGATAGTCTTTTTTTGTATTGTAGGAAAAGTGATTGTTGTTTTGCATGAACGAGATCTTGTAATTAAGATCACAAGCATTTTTTATGATAATGCATCTTCAAGTTTTGCCATACAAGTTTATGTTGTTCAAGGGACACAACTTTATGTATGTTCACTATACTAGTGACAGATTAGTCCTTATCTTTCAAACGACAATACTCCAGACCTTTGACACTTTCTTTGCAGATGAATTCCTAATTCTTGAAAATCCTTTCTTCATCTATATTGGTTGGTGTCAATGTTTTGTAGTTAGAAGGCTAAAGTGAACAATCTGATATGCAACTAGATACATATATGGCACATTCTTTGTTGTCTAAACGATCCTCTAATTTAAGTTGGACTAAGTGTTAATTTTTTTAATAAAATTAATCTATGATAAAGTTATAAATATAGTGTTTAGATATAAGTTGCTTTGGTGGAAGAGACATGATTCTTATATAGTTTTTGTTGTGTGTGTTCAGACATAATTTCTTTTTAGTTTACATAATATTTTTTTTTTGTGTAGGGGGCATGATCTCTTTACTAATTAACTTGCATTGGATTTTTGAGTTTTTTTATAAATGAATTGGAACATACTTAAATATCCTAATTAATTTATTATATCTTTTGTTGAGAAAAAAATGCTAAAAATGTATGATTACATTCAATTATGAAAAAAAACCTTAAAAGATTCGAGTTTGAAGACCACGTAAAGAAACTACTTTATATTGTTTAAAATACAAAACGGAGTCAAATTTCGCTATTAAAAAACTAAAAATATATACTTTCAATCTTTTACTCGAAATAAGTAATAAATATATGTTTTAAATAATTATAAAAATATTTTTTTGAAACACAACAAATGAATTAATTATTCCGTTTAGAATATTCGGATCGGGACCGAATAGTAAATGGGAATTGCTATTATTTTCATAAAAGACCTGGGTAAATTAAGAAAAAATGAGTAATTGTTGTGTCAACGAAAGCTGTAACTTTCTAAGGAGCATTACAAAAACAATATATTGTAATAATATATTTTGGAGCTATTCAGAATTCATACAAATCTAAGTTTCAACCCTTTCTTCTGTTACTGTGCTAGGGACTCAAAATCCCTTTCTTCATCTTCTTCTCCGACGCAATCTCATTCTCATTGCTTCTATCTGTACCAACAAACTTCAGTGCTACACTTTTCAACGCTCCCAATTTAAAGTTCCATTTTCTAGGTACTGTATCGCCTCGATTTCCTCATTCTTCTCAATTCAACCTCCATTGTGCACAATAATAACCTTTTGAAGACACCACCATTTTGTGATTATCTTTTTCTGAGCTTAATCTAGCTGTTTCAGATCTTGGGTTTCACATCAAACTTCGAGTGAATCTTGAACTCCAATGAAATAATATTGTTTTTTTCATTCATAACCCCGCACCCAAAATGGAGATTTCGAGTGGAGGTTGTTCTCCCAGAATCAGGTCTGAATACCCGAGGAAGGAGGGATCCGAGGGAACCCCTGTTAAGCGGTTTGAACTCTCTGATCGTGATCGCAATTATGAAATGCAATCAATGAATGCTTTGGATATTCTGAGAGAAACTGTTAGGATTCTTAGGTTCAATTCATGGGGTTTCGTTGCAATCGCTGTTATGCTTATATGTCCTGTTTCTGCTGTGCTTTTGTCTAATGTGATAGTGGATATGACTATTGTGAAGAATCTGTCTATTAGGCTTATGTTGGTTGCCCAAGCTAGTGGTCTTCCTCTCAGACCAATTATCAAACAGTCTTGTCAGCGATTTGCAGAGACTGTGGTTTCTTCAGCCATGTGCTTTCCTTTGTATTCTACTTTGTTGTTATTGTCCAAAGCTGGGATTGTCTATTCTGTAGATTGTACTTATTCCAGAAAGAAGTTTGACGCTTCCAAGTTTTGTGTGATTGTTTCTAAGATTTGGAGGAAGATCCTCTTCACATATCTGTGGGGGTGTGCGCTTGTAGTTGGTTGCATCACCTTGTTCTGTGTTTTCCTTGTTGCGTTCTGCAGTGCATTGGCTGTTCTTCGGTTTTCCCCAGATATTGTTGTGTACTGTGCAATGATGGTTGGGCTGGTTTTCTCGGTTGTCTTTGCCAATGCCATTATCATCTGTAACATTTCGATAGTGATCTCTGTGTTGGAGGATGTTTCGGGAGCGCAGGCAATGCTGCGGTCTAGTATTTTGATCAAGGGTCAGACTCAGGTGGGTCTACTGATATTTCTTGGATCGACTATAGGGATGGCCTTTGTGGAGGGCTTGTTTGAGCACAGAGTAAAGACACTGAGCTATGGTGATGGATCTTCAAGAGTGTGGGAAGGGCCACTCTTGGTGGTGATGTATTCATTTGTAGTGCTTATAGATTCCATGATGAGTGCAGTTTTCTATTTCAGTTGCAGATCTTCTAGCCTGGAGATCTCAGATTGCGAAGGCAACTCAATTTTAGAAACTATGACCATTTCTGCTGAATCAATAGGAATTCAATGACATTGTCAGCATGGTATTGATTATGCCAATTGAATTAATAAGATGAAGAGGATGCTGTAAGAGTTTGTTCCCTGAAAACTGGGTTGCAATTGAGGAACCTTGCAAGTTGCAACATTTTATCCATTGAGCATTAGATAGGAAAGCTATGTTGAGGGGATGACTTTGAATGGCTTTACCTTAACGAGCTAGCTCATTTCGGCGTACGGAAATTACTTTTTAGTTATAATACAAACATGGAGAAATATGAAAGCCGGATAGTCAATGTATTGTTTTTTGAGTGTTAGTAGAAAAGATAATATTTTATAGGCAAATGTAAGAAATTAATTTGAATCAAACCACACTTTTGTTGTTCTCTTGTGATACACAGTTTGAAGCTTCTTCCTGTATACTGTATTGGGTAACAAAGAGAAATTTTCTGCTTAATTGATCTTTTGTTTCAAACATTTATAACTACAATTAGCTTATGTAGATCAACAAGCTTATCACTAATCAGTACTATTTGAAAAGATGTCATAGGTGAGTGAGTCTATTGAATTTTGTACTTTTATCTGCCTCGTTATTTACAAATATCTCCTGATACTTAATATTTCTTTCTTTTGTTCTAAAATGTTTAGGGGTCTTTCAAGGGTAAGGCATCCCACAAGCCTCACCAAGAGGTCTTAGGTTGGTATTTACTAATTCGCCTATTAAGGACTTGCCGTGAGGTTTGAAAGGTTGTTCCCAGTGTTAAACTTGATGCCTTTTTCAGTTTTTATTACATTGTTAAATTTTATACATATAAAGAATAAGTTATCTGTTGATAATCAGTATGCTCCATGTGGATTTTTGAAAAAGTATCCAGAGCTCATTTGTACTGAGAAATCTCTCTCTGTCTAGATCACTAAGGGATTCACCTTCTGAATTTACCATGCATTGAATGATCTTTCTGTGTGCCTAACTGCTTATTCCTTCTAGCTCTATGTAGGAGAATATTTGTTAAACTTGTAAAAATTTTGTTGTTTCACATTTTGACCTAACGAGGTTATAAAATATAAGTGTAGTCTGATGATCTGCTCCTTCAATTTGCAACAAAGTTGAGCATGGCCTTTCTACTTCCCTGAGTGCAGTAACCTTCCCTTTACTAGATGATGATCCACTGCTAGAAGTACCTTGTTAGAGAGCAAAAAAATACTGCGGTTGAGGCTTCTTTCATATGGCAAGCAGGGTATTTCATTCTATTTTGTTTGTTTATTGCATTTGAGGTTGGCAAATTTTTGTGCCTGACAAATATTGTTTAGCAACCTATTTTATTCTCGAAAGAGTGGTAGCAACATGTTATTAAACAATCCTTTTAACACACTCTTATAATGGTTAAAATTTATTAGAAATTACAAAATTATGAAAGATTGATGAAATAAGATGCTGAGATCCACGACATTGTTATTTTCGTAAATTTCAATCAACAAGAGTGTGCATTTAAAATAGTGTATTTCTAGCATTTCTCTTCATTCCAATGGTTCAAGGAATTTTTATGGCCAAATTGAGTGATCAAAATATTATGGTGTTAAGATGTGAATGAGAAATGCTCAAATCTTCTTATGCAAGACTAAGGCTCTATTTGGATAAATTTATCAATAAACACTTTTTAGGAGAAGAAAATAAAAAGATAAAATTAATTAAGCTTTTTTATAAGTAAAAAACAACTTGTGCATTTTAACTTTTATTAAAAAAAGTGCTTTCATTTAACTTAATTGTGTTTAAGTTTATTTTAATTCATGGAAAAAGATTGACTCAATTTATTTTCTTTTTGTACAAATATTACTTGTGTATCTTGGCAAGAATACCAAATTGAGTAATAAAGTAGTAAAGTTGTATTTATTGAGAGACTTGTGTGATAACTAGACAATTCAAATATTATTTTTTGATGTAAGGTAAAATAAAAAGGTAAACAAATTTAAAAGATAATTGTATATAAAATAAAAATAATTAAAGACTTCGAAAATTTACCGAATAGTTAATTTGACTTTAATTTCACCAGACCTTATATGCAATCATTATTTGATTTTGTTCAATCAAGATTATGTCATCAACTCTCAAAATTATTTAAGTCTTAATATCTTAATACAAGTAATTTGATTCCATTGGCAATACATTGAATTAGTATGATTAAAGTAGTTGCTTTAAGAAAAAAAAGTTTTAACTATGATTTGTTGCCTTCTTCAATTCATAACTCGTGAATTTTCCTATTACAATTTTTTTGAACAACAAAAAAAGGATGATTAATTAAAAATAGGGCTGGATGTTTTGTGCTATGAAAGAAATATATTATACACAACTTTTCTAACACTCTAGCACCCACACGATGAGGAATTGGCTTTTCTTTTTACATAGTTATAAATCTAAATCATCTAAAGTAGAACTCCTTTCTCCTTCTATCTAACAGAATATGTTTATTTAAAAAAAAATACATTTCAAATTATAAAATTCGAAAAGATATTTCCAGTATAATCTAGAATATATTTTTTTCTTAAAAAATTACATTTCGGATTATAGAATCTAGAAGGTATTTATGGAAATACCTTCCGGATTTTATAATCTAGAATGTTACTAAAAAAATACATTCTAGATTGTAGAATCCAAAATGTATTTCTGGATCTACAAATACCTTTTGGATTGTATAATTCAAAATATATTTTTTAAGGGTTAAATGATCTTTTTGTCTAAACTATGGGGTGCCAAAAGAAACTCTGAAGTTGTAGGAAGAAAACGCCTAAATCACAACATGCCTTAATCACAACATGTGTAAATATTCCTTTGCTTCTTGTTTTAACAACAATTAACAAAGAATCGTTGTTAAAAGCTGACTTAAAAATTTCAAAATTATCACCACACCTTTTTGAAGATTTTTTATTAAGGAACCCTTACTGAAAAGGTGTCGTAAATGATTATATTTACACTAGTGACATTGATGAATCTAATGGTTATTACATAATCTAACATGTCCACTCTCTTCTAAAAACTTTGAACCAATCACATTCACCATTACCTATATTACTCAACTTTAAGATCACTCTCTCCTAAAATCAACCAACTTATAACTAAAATCTTGGTAGCTAATTATATACCAATTTATAAACTATTTATTAATAATAGAAATTACTTTAGATACCAATAATATTTTTAGTGTTTAAAATATTATTTAATTTAGTCAATATAGTAATTAATTATTTTTTGTCTATAAAATTAGTTTATATTTAATAATGCGATAAAATTTGTAATCAAGAATACTAATTAAAAAGAAGATAAAAAAATCCACAATAATGGAATTAATTTTCAAATCAAAGATCAAATCAATCAATATTGTGTCTAATTATGATTCATTGAAACATAACACATTTTTTTTTTTTTTTTTCTAATCATATAACACTCAACCAAGAGTTTTTATGATATGGTCATTACCATTTCAAGGTTGTTTTGATGCACTTTTATGTTATAATTCTTAAAAACAACACCAAAAGTTTATCCACGTAAATTTTGAACACTTAATTCCTATGTTTGAAGTACAAGGATCAATTTTTGTTTAAGAGTATTCTAAAATAGAAAACAAACAAAAACTAAATCAAGTAATCAAGGCTAATTGGAGAAGAAAACTAAACAAGACATATTATTTTAAAAACAAAGAAAGATTACACAATTAAAGGTGATTAAAGATTAATGAAAATAATTATATCAAACATATAATAGGCATGCAATAACAACTATCATCAATTAAGATTAACCAAATATTTGGATAAAAATAAAACCATGAGTCACTCTCGAATTTGTGACTGAATCAAAATGTTTAATAAAATAATTAATAATGACATGTTTTTTAATGAAAATCTAATTAGAGATCAAATTGTTATAAAGTGAAATTTAAGCCTAACTCAACTCCATAAAACCAGTTTATAGGATTGAGGTTTGCACCCACTTATATACAATGAAATATCCTTATCTCTAGTTGATGTGGGATCTCCATCACAAATTTGCAACAACTTTTGTCATGGATTTAGCGACCAACTCATTAACCATACATGGAATCCTTAAATCAAATTGATCTAAAAAAAATTCAATTAACTTTCACACATAAGAATTGAATAGAAAACATCAACATTAACATGTTCTTGATTAAAATGCATCATGTTTAAACCAAAAACTCTGATGACCAAATAATAAATTCGTATTTGTGATTTAGAAGATAAGATAAGTAAAATATGATTTTTATTCAAGAACACACAAAGCATTTAGTACAATCAATTAAAAAGTGGAAATAAGCAAAACTAGCCGATTGAAATGAAGAATAATCCATAGAATCCAAGAACATTCACTTTAATCGATTGAAATTACTTGAAACTCCTTATGCAGTGAAGTATGTCTCAACCATTAGTTTGAAGTTTAAGAACTCAAGAACATTTAAGAACGACAAATTATAAAAGATAGAAGAAATTAAAGATAAAAAAACACGCCACTCTCAAGAGAAAGATAAGTGCAAGAGGAAAATCACCTCAAAAGGAATTTACCTCAAAAGAACTGACATAGTTAAACTTTTTTTGGAAATTCTATTTCAAAAGGTGAGTTATGTTACAAATAAGAGGATACATATTTATATATACTAGTTATAGAAAATGAAGGTTTTATTTTATGACTTGTTTGGTAGGTACATATATTTTTCCAAACAAAACTCTTGTATGAAATATGAAGAGTTTAGTACATAATTTCTCAACCTAGACCCTTGTTTTTTAGAGCTAGCTTTATATCCAAACTAAAGTACCTTAAAATTTTATTTAAAGAAAAACATATATTTTATATTTTTATTTACAAGAAAATTATAAAAAATATTAAGAATTTTTTTTATATTTTCTTTGAATCTATTATGTATTCCTCTTATGATTCTTCCTCTATAATCTTTTATTGACTTTTTACATTCATTTTCTTTATTTCTTCTTTTTTAAACCCTTATAAACTTTATCTTCAGGTAACATATAAATAGGATAGTGATATGTGTCCATGAATAGTAACATCATAATAAATTAATATTTTAATTAGATTTTTACTTTACTCTTTAATTTAAATATTATTTTATTATTATAAAGAGTTTTAATTTAAAATATTATTTTATTATTATAAAGAGTTTTAATTCATTATATTATTTTATTATTATATAATGAATTGTGAAGTGAGTGTTTTTACTATTAGGAATGTCAAAAACAACTTTATATCATATTAATATTCTTTGATTTGGGATGAGATTAGATTAGTGTATAAGGGTAAATTGTATATATCTCTAAATAATGCAAACTAATACTTTTGTTAGTTTTTTATTTTCATCTTTATGCAGTATAATTCGCAAATCACCTTGTACAATTTTTTTTCATTATTCTTTAACTCAATTCGATACTAAGTGAACAACAAAAGTAAATGATAATGTAAAAAAAGCTTTATTAGGATGAAATTAAAGAATATGGGCTAAATGGCATCTCTATAGTAAAAGATAAAAAAGAATATCTATGCTACTCCAATTTTATTTTCTGCGTAGCTAGAATGAAAATGAAAAAGTGAGCTCCCAAATGAGTGAAAGACAATTTTGTTCCTCACTATAGTGCCTCTACGTCAAACGTTAAGAGTTAGCATCCTAAAAAACCTTCGAATTCCTTTCCATTTTCTGGTCCAACTTGTAGCCTCAAACACTCAGACACTCCGGTTAAGGTGTAAAGACAAGCCGAGAATTTACGTTCATACTTCATCCTGAAAGTTTCTCTACCTAAGGATGAATCATCAACATCGTAATAACTGTATTCCTCTATCGCTCCCACCATCTCTTCTGCTATCTCAAATGGAGAAAAAGAGTAACTCAGTGATCCAGCACAGTCCAAAAACTGAAAATCACAAGCTTCCAACTCTCCTTTACCACTCACAATGTGCTTGTTTTCATCATAAACATGATCACCAAAATTATACCCGAAGCTGAAATCTTCCCCGCTACACTTTTGGTTAGAAGTTTCTTCATGAGTTCCACAGCTATGGTCACAAGTAGTTATGTCATAAGAACCATAACTAGCACCATAATAACTTTCTTCAACAATCCCATTTCCTTTCATATCTACAAAATTCCCGTAGTGGGGTTCTTCTGTTTGGAGATATAATATAGGTTCTGGTTCAGGCTGAGATTCATGTTCTGGTTCAGGTTGAGGTTCTACTTTGGTTTCTTGATCATAGTGGTTACTGGGAAGAGGAGTGGTAACCCTACATGAAGAGGCAAAGTTTCTAGCTTTGAGCCTAACAAGGAGGAGTTTGGCAATTTTTGGAGGAAGAGCAGAAACAGAAGGAGAATATTGGGATGGAAAAAAGTTAGTGCGAGTGTTGGCACCACGAAGCAAACGTGCTGCAGCATCATAAGCTCTTGCAGCATCTTCAGCATTGTCGTAAGTGCCTAACCAAAGTCTAATGTTCTGTATGGTGTCTTTGATTTCAGCCACCCATCGCCCTGAGGGTCTTTGTCTCACCCCAATGTAACGTTTGTTAGCTCTTCTAGCTCTAAGTATAGCAGCAGCCATTGAAGCTGCTTCTTCCCTTAGTTTTTCCCATTCAGTGTTACCTTCTTCACTGTTCTTTTCTCCTCCTTCACATTCCCATCTTTTTCTCTTGTTTGCCATTTTCCCCTCCATGAGGCTTTCTTTTACGTTTGATCGTGCATTGCAGCACTGGCCAGCGCACGCATTTATAACAAAGTGAGTGCAGAAGCCGTTTAGTTGAAAGTGAGATATTTGGGGTCTCAAATGCTTGTTACTTCCCCTTGTTCCAACTATAATTCGGCTTTCTTTCTTTCCTTGTTTTTTACTTAAAAAACAAACCTTAGAACCCTACAGAACTTTCGCTTTCATTCTAGGGGAGATTACAAGATGTACTTCTTAATGAAACTAATTTTTGCATTTTTCGATTTTTAATGTGAGAATTATTCTCACTTATAAATTATGTATTAGACACACTACGAAAATACATATAATTTTTAAAATATAAGACACATAGACACAAATCTATATATTATATAATTATTAATTATATAAATTGACAATAAAGATTTATATGCATAAGTATGTTCTAGATTTTTTTTTTAACAGAAAAATGATTTTTTTGACTGGTTCAAAATGATTTGTTTCTTATTTTTATAATCATAATAAAAATTTATACAATAAATTTGAGTTTTTAGAAAATTAATGTATTTCCTTTTTTGAAATTGTGTTAGAATCGTGTTAAAATTGTCACAAATCTAACAAATATTTTTTGAATTGTGTCATACGAATGTCGATGTCCTACGAGTGTCATACGAATATCTTCACGGATACGTATTCTACGAGTGTCATATGAATATCGATTTCCAATACTTGTATCCGACAACGACACACCATTTAAGAGAAGTGTCTGATAGAGATAAAGTGTCTATATCATGTGTGAGTTTAGACAAATATAAAAAAGGAATGGTTCTTCATCTTCAACTATCATTTTATAATAACAATACTATTTAAAAAATCATTTTATTGATTATTTGTGAGTATTATTGTTTAAGTTACTTTTAGAGACATTTTAATATCCTGTATAAATTATACAACGATCAGATGACTTTTACCTTAAAAATATTTGTGTATAATGTATATTCTCTTTTTTTTTGGTACTATTTTTTGTTTTTAAATTCTTTCAAGTTAAAATTATTTTTTTTTTATTTATTAATTTATTATTGGTGTTATTTTGATATAAAAACCTGAACACGGAAAAGAAAAATGAGAAAAAAAACAAAAACAATTTATGTTTGAGGAGATTTTTGAGTTGGAGTTTCTTCTGTTAATAAATTAAGATTAGTTTCCGGCATATGAGAAGCTTTTGTCAATGTCAAAAGCCTTGTGGAAATCACCTTTACTTTTACATATAGGTCACAAAAGCATATGCCCTAGATTGATGCTTGAACGATGAGATCAAGTCAAATCTGCTACGTAACTCTATTAATCGTATTCTTATTTATCTTACAAATTGTAGCTTATTTTGAGAAATAATTTTAGAAGTTTGAAACGGTAGTCTGTTTGAAGTTTGCTTGTATGTACGATAAGAAAAGCGCATATTAGTTGTTATACACAAGTGTGGGCTTGGAGAGGAAGCAAATATAGTGGTTCAAATCCACTCTAAAAACATTTTTAATGAAGATTAAAGGCAATTTTTTCCTGCACCATATCAATTATAACTTGCACCCTATATTTTTCAAAATTTCCAAAATTATTCTTATTTTGGATTTAAAAATCCAGAATAGTAAAAATAATTCAAAAATAAAAAAAATACATTCCGGATAAAAAGATTCAGAACACAAAATTAAAAATACATTCTAATAAAAATTTTCGGAATTAAAAAATGTGTTATGGATATCTAAATCTGAAAATATTTCTGGATAAAATATTCTGGAAGTAAATTTTATTCACACTCTTCTTTTTTTAAGATTATTTTCGTCATTTTGGAAGGACATTTTTATCATTTTCAATACCAATTTGAATGCATGTTGGAATTGATATGGTGCACGAAACATTTGCCAAGATTAAATAAAAATAATTAAAATGAGATTGTATAGACTAGTGACAGAAATAAAAATAAATTTTGTAATTATTTTAAAAACATAGTTTTGGTTGGATTGACGTACTAATAGTAGTTGTGTATAATTTTATTTTATTTATTTATTTAATGAAAGTTTATTTTTATATTATTAACAGTTAAAACTTCTATTAAGTCATTTATTTAAGGTTGTAGTTTTTCTTACTAAATCATTACTGGAGAACGTGTTCTCAAAGTTTTTTTTAAAACTTCACGAAAAGTCTTTCAAAACCCCTGTTATGAGTTTAAGAACCTCTGTAAAATACCATGAGTTTTAAAACCTTTGTAAAATACCATGAGTTTCAAAACCTTCGTAAAATATCATGGGATTTACGACCTCCATAAAATTTCATGGGTTTTACGACCTCTGTAAAATTTTATGGTTTCAAAACCCATAAAATTGCAATGGCAGATGAACTTGTTGCTCTCTCTACCAACAACACTTGGACACTTGTGCCTCTTCCCTCGGGAAAGAAAGCCATTGGATGTCGTTGGGTGTACAAGGTAAAACACAAATCAGATGATACCATTGATCTCTACAAAGCACACATCGTTGCAAAAGGCTACACAGAGCTTGAAGGTCTAGATATTCTCGAGACCTTCGCTTCCGTTGCAAAGTTGACCACCTTGCGCCTACTTCTTACCCTTGTTGCATCAAATAACTAGGAACTCAAACAACTGGATCTTAACAACGCCTTCCTACATGGAGACCTTCTTGAAGAAGTCTACATGAAGCCACCTCCTGGAGTTGTCGTCCCTAATCCACACATTGTCTGCAAATTACAATGCTCTCTCTATGGTCTATGCCATTCTGGTCGACAATGGTATGCCAAATTATCCCAGTTTTTACTTACTAATGGTTATGCATTATCCTTTGCTGACTACTCATTATTTTTAAAAACACATGATGCTCACATCACTCTCTTCTTGTGTATGTTGACGACATCGTTCTCACTGGAAATAACACTGAGGAAATCACTCACATAACCACACTATTGCATCAACACTTTAAGATCAAAAATATGGGTGATCTTACTTTCTTTCTGGGATTAGAAGTAGCCCAAAGCAATGTTGGAATTCACCTTTCTCAACAAAAGTATACCATGGATCTTTTACATGAAACAGGGATGCTTGATTGTGCTCCTGTCCCCACACCTATGGTCCATTCTTCGCACCTTTCTAGTAACCAAGGTGTCGCTCTAACTGATGCAGAGTCTTCTTCATACCGCCGACTAATTGGAAGACTCATCTATTTGAAAAACACCAAACCAGACATTGCTTTCAGCGTGAACAAACTCAGTCAATTTGTTTTAGCACCCACATCAACTCACCACCAAGTTTTTTTTTCGTATTCTTCGGTATCTCAAGAATGCTCCTGGTCATGGTATCTTTCTGTCAGCAGCAAGCACTCATCAACTCAAGGCGTACAGTGACTCTGATTGGGCCACTTGTGCCAAGACATGAAAATTTGTCACGGGTTTCTCTATCTATCTTGGTGAGTCACTCATTTCTTGGAAATCTAAGAAAAAACAAACGATCTCAAGAAGTTCTTCACAAGTAGAGTATAGAGCACTAGCCGCCACCACATGTGAGATCCAATGGTCTATATGTTACAAGACCTCCGTATCCATTCCATCCAACTTGCCATCCTCTACTGTGAAAACCAGTCCACCATACAGATAGCATCCAATCAAGTATTCCACGAACGCACAAAACACATTGAGATAGATTGTCACCTTGTTCGGGAAAAACTCAATGTTGGACTGATAAAACTACTCCCCATCTCTTTCTCCATGCAAACTGCTGATATCCTCACCAAGCCTCTACTTCCTTTTACCTTCAAAGTTCTTCAATCCAAGCTGAGAATGAAGAACTTATACTCCCAACTTGAGGGAAGTGATAAACTATGTACTTTGTATTTTTATTTGGGCCTACATATGGGCCTTTATTTTATGTTTGGGTTTTTTCTGTTTTCTGTTTTTCTGTTTGACACCTTTTGGGCTGCCTGTTATTTTTCTGCTTTTTATACCCGCTTATGCCACTTGTAATACACATTCAAATTCAATTCAATATTCTTCTTATTTCACAGTTCCTCTTTGCATTCTATCATATCTCTTTCTCTTTACTCCTTAATGTATTAGGTTTTCTGGATTCTTGATTATCCCCTTTCAATCACAGTGTGCATTGTTCTTTCTCTCTACTTCTGCTTCTGCAGAATTGATCAATCACTACGAAGGATCTACAATTACTCACTTACATTTTATAATTCAATTACTTTTCTTCACCTTTCCTCTCATTCAATCTAAATTTGAGGTAGTCATAAACATCATAATGTTATAAATGTTATAAAGGTAAGATTTGTGATTTAATTTTAATCACAAATTAAATTAAGTTTTTTAAAGTCAATATGATCATCCTTTAATCTTGACTTATCCATACAAAAACTCATAAAAATTAGGTTTTTATTGAATTTAACCTTCAATTTAGAGGCACAAACTGAATCTAAGTTTGATTCTAATTTGCAACTTTTGAATTTATTTATTTTTTATTCATAAGAATCTAATACATCTAAGAAAGTTTACAACAACTCACACGCACGGCTCAATCACTAAACATGGATTGAATTTAGGTATTTTTAATTTCATTTGGACTTAGCTCATAAAAGTATTAGATCAACTGGACTTTCATTTGATATATAGTTAAAAAGATTATTAAATATGATTGTGAACTATATAAATGTATGTAAATATTGTGCAAAAGAGAAATAGATCTGATTCATGAGTTAACCAAATAATCCGTGGGACACTGAAAAAGTAGTGACTTAAATTGAAGGGATCAAACCCATCCATAAACTTGGAACTCAACCTGTTTTTAAAATAATAAAATTGAAAAATAACATTGATATAACACACACACACACACACACACATATATATATATATATATATATATATATATATATTAAATTATCACATTTAAAAACTGGAATCAATTTTATTTTTGTGATTTAATTTTATTTTTAAAAAATATTATTTTTATTTTTTTTAAATTTTTTCTCTTTTAATTTGGACAATGGATTGCTACCTTACTAAATCTTTTAAACCCATTTAAAATATGCTAAAGTAATTTTTCACTTGCCCTAAGATTCACCAGTACAATTTTCCCCTATTTTTTCAACCGCATCATTGCAATAAGATGCTGACAAAGTTACAGATAAGTTATATTTTTTTAAAGATTTTTAAAGAGGATTCATGCAAGAAACAAACATATTAATTATTCATTTTGCCACTATATGAATTTGATTATGAATACATATTTTATTATATATCTTTATAAGTATTATATTAAATATATATTATATTTTTATATTATTAATATTTATATTATAATAAAATAAATATAATTAATTATATAATCTAATATATATAAATAATTATTATTATTATTAAAATAATAAAAACTATTAATAAATATATAAAATAATAATTAAATTTATGAAATAACAACTATAATAAATAATTAAAAGAATTATAAATAATAAATAAATTTAAATAATAGTAATAATAATAAATTTAAAATTATTAGTTAATTATAAAATTATGATTTTTGATTTAATTAAACTTAATTTATAATAATATAAATTAATAAATTATTATATATATATATATATATATATATATTATTTTATAATTTTTTATATTTATTACATCTATCAAATTACTCACAAATTTTCATAATCTTTTATTTATTTTTCATTCTATTTTCTTAATCCAAAACAACATCATTCTACAAATTCACTCCTCGAAATCCAAAATCCAAAGAAAACATTGGAGTGAAAGTGAAAACATAACCATGCCAATCAAGTTTATTTATGGAAGGAAATGGTCAAAGCAATGATTGAGTATTGTAAACTTGCAGACATTGTAACACCCTGAAAATCCATTGGCAAGATATTATAAAAGTAATAATACTTATGTAGAATATAATAGCTTGCTCAATAGGGAATTAAATAATCTGTGTGAATAGGGTGGTCTATAAATTTAGAGGAAATGATAGTTTATGAAAATAAGTAAGAAAAATTATAACTAAACACATTTCTCTCAATAAAACCGAGGTGAATATATGAAGAGAAAGTTTCTACATACGATTTCTTAAACATACACATGAAGAAAAAAAAATTCCGTTTGTCATTCTTCTTATAATGAATCCACCAAAAGTAAAATTTCCAATAATTCCACCATTGGAGATACTTTAATTCCTTTGAGTTGCATCACTAACTAACTAAGAACAAACCAATTTTAGTAACAGGTTAAATCAGCCCTTGGATACATCGTTTACAATATGAGTACAGGCCTTAACTACTTAAAGTAAAACTTCACTTAAAAGTTGAGCAAAATGATTGTTTATAAATTATATTAGTAGCCTATATGTAGTTTAGCTTGCATTTTTTATCTCTGCAATACTAAAAAAATTCTAAAATCTTGTGTTTGTTTCAATCATGCAAACAATGGAAAAGAAATAAACTCTTATGAATAAAGATTTATTGACACGACAGTAAAGAACATCCACCTAACAACTCCTTATAATAATATTTTAAATTAAAAAAGTAAAACAAAAATAATTAAAGTATCAATTCAAACTAACCAAGCTCTTATTTATTGATATTAACTTTTTTTTATCTTATTTCTTTTCCTTTTAAACGAGTCACGCTTTTTAGAAACATTAATTAGATTACGTAATAACAAAAGGACAAGTTTAGATTTTGTGGCTCCACGAAAGTCTGTCTTGAATGGTCGGTTAGGAGAGAAGATCCAAGGTTGTTTTGCGAATGAAAAATTATACTTTCACAACTCTTTTTAAGTTAAATTTTTATATGACAGCTTTAATAAAAAAATATTATAATTAAATCATATAAAAAATAATTAAAATAATATTATTAGGAGTCATAGGCTCCTGAATGTAAAAAAAAATTGGGTTATTGGTTCTTTGTGAAATCTGTTTTTAGATTTTCCCCAACCCTATCCATTGGTGAACCTAATTAGATACCTAGAATCATGTCTGCAACAAATGTTGGGAGAGTGGAGTCACCACAACCATCATGCAAATGGAACCCCATTAGCATACCAGTTATAGAGATAGGCACTGCTGCAGAGCATAACGATGGGAAGGTGGTGAAATCTGCAGTGATAGAGGCTATAAAAGTGGGTTATAGACACTTCAACACAGCAGCACAATAGTGGTCAGAGCAGGCTCTGGGACAACCCAATGCCGAAGCACTTCAAACTCTACAAAAGTCACTTCAGTAAGCAATTAATATTCCCTTCTTTTTCACATATCAGTTCAACTCAGATTTTGGATCATTTTTTCCTCCAAATTTAATATTCTTAGTAATGTCACTTCAAAAAATTGTTTTTGTGTCTGTTCTATCAGAAACTGAACGCATTTGTAATCTATTGGCTATTTAAATTGAGGGATTAAAATATACTTTTTAATTATAAAGTGAGACTACAATCAAAATTATCATGAACTTAAGGAATTAAAATTGACCTAATCTTTATTAATCGAAGTACTTCTAAAACAGAATACTTGCTACGGAAAAAAATGTGAAAGTCATACTCTAGATGACACCTATGAAAAATTAATAAGTGGTCTGGAACTACCACATGTTCATGGTTCCAATACCAACAATATATGTAGTTAAGCTTTTTTATTTTAAAAAAAAAAGTTAATCACACTTGATTATATATTAAATATGGAGGAGTAACTAATAATTTCTTGACATGTAGAGAGATAGATAAAGAGAGAAATGTGTATTATGTATGTTTAGTAAGTAATGTGATTTGATAAGATGAGAAGTAGAAAAAAATGGCAATTGTTAACGAGGTATTTAGAGTAATTTGGTATTTTTGTATCTCTTATCGTTTACTAGTTTCTAAGTATGACCCTAATGAAAGTCAGTCAGATAAAACTTTGATGCAGTTGTTCAAGTGTTAATGACATTGTTCTCTAATTTATCAAATGCTTGCTTTTCGGGTTGTTTTTCTTTTTCATGAATTAGAGTTACACTTCAATAATTCGTATTATAAACATTTACATTAAGAAAAAAAAAATCTAGAGTTTTTCATACCTCTTAGGGTTAATATTGGTTAACTCTAATTTAATTGGATCAGTACGAAAAGCACTTGAAAAGCTGAATCTAAGTGTTTTCCCCAACCTAAATTGGTGCAGATCTCTTAAATTAGATTATTTGAACCTTTATTTAATTCATTGGTCGATTGGTGTGAAATCTGAAAAGTGGTATATGCCTTATTCTGAGTGCCTTGTGCCATTTAACTTAAAGGATGTGTGGGCAGCAATGGAAGAAGCTCACAGACTTGGCCCTACAAAATCAATTTTTCTTGCAAGGAGCTAGAAAATCTACTCTCTTTGCCACAATTCCTCCTTTGGTCAATCAAGTAAGTCGATTCATCAACATCATCTATCCTGCACATTTTGTTTGTTTCACACATCTTATTCACCCCGAACAGGTGGAGATGAATATTGCCATGCAGCAAAAGAATCTTAGAGAATACTGCAAGGAAAAAGGTATAATCGTAACTGCCTACTCTCCTTGGGAGCCAAAGGGACCAAATAAGATATCAATTATGTTTTGGACAATGAATTGATCAAGCAGATTGCAGAGGATCATGGCTAAACTGCTGCTCAGGTTACCAATTTCCTTACACTTTGCTTTTAAAGCTAAATTTTACACTAGCAAAATTGAGTCACTAATTAACAGGAAGTTAATAATAAATTATTTGACATGTTGCATCATCAATTGGGTAAATATCTTAGTTAAACACTTATTGATTAAGTGTTTATGATATTTAGGCATTTATGTATGAGTTGTTTCTATGATCAAAGAAAAATGAGATTAAACAAGTTTGAAGCTGTGTTTATAAGTTATCTTGAGGGGCTTATCAAAATAACCTAAAAATCAATTATAAACATCTTAAGGTATTTTCAAAAGTTCTTCCAAACACTCGCCAGTGTTATGCCGTATGATAAGTTAACATGCAAATACTTTCTTCAAAATACTTCCCAAGTCACGAATTCAATCCTCATAATTGTGAATTGTCACTGTACTGAGTTTACTTTGGCAGCTATTTGGATGCTAATATAAACATTCAATCTTTTGTTATGTAATAAGTATGTCTTAGATGGTTATTTGAACAAGGTGTGTGACTTTCATACCGAAGAGCTACAATAAAGAGAGGTTAAAGCAAAATATAGAGATATTTGATTGGGAACTCACAAAAGATGACCACGAAAAGATTAATCAAGTTAAAAAGGAGCGTATGTTCAAGGACGGACCAGCAGGATTCCCACTTCCTGACCTATTTGACCGTATGCATATTTCATTTTCCTTTTAAATATATTGTTCCTGTTTGTACACAGCAATCTGTCTTTAAAATTCCATCAAAGACACTCGACAGGTTTCACTTTTGGTGGAAAGTTTGTTTACAGCACTGTTATGATTTTCTTTGATGTAATTTTATGTGCCAAACTTTTTTATCAGTTGGAATGTAACTGTATTTCCAGCAAGAGGAATCCAATAAAAGCTACATTGTTTATAGTTATTCAGTTACACTGCGTGTTTTTGTAATTCTGATAGAAATTTATCTGATAAAACAACAATGTCTTCGAAGTGTTGACATCACAAGAACCCAATACAAGAAACTCGAAAAGGATGTAGCCAAGAACCTAATACAAATATGCAATCTATTGTTTAAGGATGTAGCCAAGAACCCATTCCGGAACAGAAATGGAATGTGATTAAAAAACAAACAATTATGTGAACAAACCAGTCCAAGTCATGTAGCCCATTCTTCTGTAGCAAATTGAGCTCCCCTCCCACTCCCCCTAAAACCTAAAACTTCCTACTGCCATGATGTGTATGAGAACTAGAAGAAAAGAAATAATTGAATTGTGCACAAAAAGCCAAAACTTTCCAGTGGTTTCATGCTTTGGTCCGTGCATATACATTTACACTGCATAACACTACGGCAGAGCATCAGTAAGTCTCACATTCTCATGATAAAATAACATTAGCATTGTCTGATTACAGAGCCAATGTAAAGAAATTGATCCCTTGACTAAAATCAAGAAATCGTACTTTGTTAATGATACAAATGGAAACTATTATCAAGTCATCAAGATTTTGTAACTACTTACGCAAATCTACCACAGTCACAAGCCTTTCCTGAATAATGATACATGATAGGTTCCATGTAGATCAAACTACTTTGGACGATTTTCTTGGCAAAGTCTTTCCTGTGAACTTCATAAAAAAATTCAGGGTATTGAAGCCACTTATGAGTTGCTCCGAACAATTTTTTGTAGCTATCTAACTTAGCCATCAGATATTCATGAGAGCTCATTCCTTCCAACAAGAAAGAGTACTGCTTTTCCTTTTGTGTGAAGAAAATTACACGAAAGAATTATGTCAATTCATTATGGAAGATTTTGGGAAACAGTTTAGAAGTCAACAGGTTGACACTAGTTCATACTCCTACATTAGAGTTGTCATTTGATGTCGTCCCTTGATAAGAGTTAGGCCAAACCTCGCGGTGAGGAAGCATTTTTGCCAACGAAAAACTTGCACCATCTGATGCAAATCAAGAAAAAATGACACCCCTACCAAGTACGATGCATGTCATGCTATTGTTCTAACTCTTCTCAACAATTAATTTAGCACACTCCCTTGAGCACTTCAGGTGATGCTCTCAGCTCCTCTCAAGTTCAAACATTCATCCTTGGCTCTAAATGTTTCAACCATAAAACTAAGTGAACACTTAATTAATCCTGCAGAGAGTGCTTACTTTTCCTACTCCAATTAACTAACAAAAGATAGAATCTCTCACTACTACAAAAAAGAGCAATTCCCAATTTTCCATCAAACTACATTTACAAAATGGACATGTGAGTTTGTAGTAATTGGAGGATACTTTCAGAAGAATCTAATAAAGCCCTGGCCCACCATATCCTCTGAACATAAGGCACCAATTTATCTAATTATCGCAAACCACCTAAATATAGAAAAAACCAAAAAGAAAATTCAACATTGGGATATTTTTCAGTTGTATATATATATATAGAATAGATATTTATCCATTAAGATCGACACAAGCAGAAACTGTTCTACCAAAAACCTCGGAACATCATGGAACACAAAGAGAACATTGACGAGTGGCAACAAATCGAAACCTCTGAATGGAACATGGAAGTGATCAACGAAAACTACCTCGAAATTGGTGACCAAGCTTCTTCCACTGACGACCCTCCAAGTCCCACTCCCACCCGCCAGGAACTCTCATTGTCACAAATCGTTCCCACCACAGTAACGGACTCCGAAGACGGAACTTCCACGCCGTTAACGCCATCGACGGCGCCGTTAGATTGGCGGGTGCAGGTGGTCAACGAAGGGAGGAAGGAGTTGAAGTTGCGGTTGGAGGATATGAGAGAGCTCGTTGTTGACATGGCTTCCAAGATTAGTAACTGGGCAATGTATCCAGGGGCGTTTTGGTCATTTCCGAATGTGGCCGGAGCTTCGGCTGCTGCGGCGGTGTTGGTGTCACTGGTTTACGTGGGGATACGGCGGCGGCGGCGGAGTGTTGGTCGGCAGAACGTGGTGGGTGATCGTTGCGTTCATCTTCTGAAAGAGAAAGATGAGGTGAGTATGCATATTAAAGATGTTTAGTTTCTTTTAGTTCACATAAATATAGTAAAGTATGAGAATATCTACATTTCCCCATGTAATTTGTTAGGAAAAACAAAATAGGATGATATTTTTTTAATTAAAACATAGATTGAAATTAGAGAAAATTGCTCATGATGTTATACTCAGACACACTCTTTCTCATTTTTAAAACTTATCTATCTAATGTATGCTTTTAATAAAGTTACATTCCTATTCTTTATGTCTTTAACAAAGTAACATTTAACTTTTTTATTTAAAAAATAAAGTGACAAAAACTAAATAAAAATTATAAGAACTAAAAATTATTTTTTAATATAAATAATTTAATTATTTAATTATTACATATTAACAATATCTAAAACAATTCTATTTCCATTCAATTATAAATTATCTTATAAAAATGTAAATACTATATTTTTGAGAAAACATTTTTCTAATATAAAAATAAATAAATTTATTAACTCACTATTATATTTAAATATTAAAATATAAATATATTGTAAACACACACTTACAAATATAAGTACAATAAGAAGTATGACCATTATTTTTATTAATAACATAAGATATATGAATGTATGTTTTGAATTTTTTTTTAAAGTATGAATGTTATTTAACAAAATCTTGGAAGGATGAATGCATTTTTTTTCAAAATTAAATTCTTTAATTTTGATTTTTCAATTTTTTTAATTAAAATCTAATTAATATGTTATTTTTAAATAAGATAAGAAAAGTAAGTGAAAGTTTATTAACAAAATATGAAAATATAAGTATTTTTTTATAAAAAATATAAAAAAGATAAGTATCTTTTAAAAATGAAAAAGAGTGTGATTATTATTTTATTAAAAATTTAACAGAAATTAATGTTTATTTTAAAATTAAAGAGAGTATCAATCCTATTTAACATGTGTATTAAATAATTATATATAAACCCGTCAAATTAAATAATAACACACTTGAAAGTTAAATATACTTTAGTTTCATTTTTTTAAGTACCAAAAAAAAGGGTACCTCTCCGAGAAGCAATTTTACTTAAGTTCAGTACGAATATAAATTAGTTTAATTTAATTAGTAGCATTATCACTTTTAGTTAATATATATATATATATATATATATATATATATATATAAATTATAAACACTTTTGATACATTATTGAGAGTAAATAATTCTTTTAGGAAACAAACATGTATCTTACTTCATATATATACAGATATATAAAGATTGAGTTATATGTTTGGATGAATTATTTTCATAAATACGAGGCAAAAAATAAAAAATATATAATAAATTAAGTTTCTGTTGTAAAATTGAAATTAACTTTATATAAAAATTAATTTATAAAAAAATATTTTATTTTTAATAATTATTTTGATTAATATAAGAAGAAAGCTATTTCATGATACTTTCCTATTTAAATAGAGCTTGTAATCTATAATAATGGAAAAATTAATTATTAGAACTCAAATGCTTCAATACAATTAATTGAAGTTAATACAAGTTTATCTAATAGAAATTATTTGAAATGGAGTTACTCTTATTAGTTGACTAACCCAAAAGTTTATAAAAGGGTTAAATTAGATTAATAATTTATTTAAAGTCCTTAGGACTAATTTTAAGCAACCACTAGTAGAACTTTTTTTTCAAAGAGTGTTGAACATATAAAAGTATAAATATTTTTATTCCTTCCTAAACAATCTTTCCCTTATAGTTACTTAAATTATTAGGACTAAAGTTAATAAAACTAATATATTAACCTAAATCGAATTTGACTTTGATTACGTTGACATCTAACCAAATAAAAATTATATCTTCTTAAAACCCAGATATCACAGTCTCAAAATGGTTAAGACCATCTCATTTTAAATAATTAAGGCAACTGGTCGCTAAAAAAGGGTTAATAATAAGCCAAACATACGAAAATTAGTCAAAATTAGTAACACAAAAATGTTCAAACAAGTTTTTGGAATTCTTATTTCTTTAGTTTAAAAGAATTGTTAAAAAAAATCTTCTTTTATTAGAAATAAAATAAAATAGCTGCTAAAATATTTGAGAAGAAAAACTACTCCTTTTTTCATGAGCTATACAAAATACATGTAGTCAACTTTCTATATAAAAAAAATCTAAAATATAATTAAAGGTGGCAAAAAGTTAAAATTGAGAATTCTAATTTATAATTATCCAAATCCATACTATTTTTAATTCATTTAAATGGATTTATCTCAAATCTAAATTCATATTTTTGGATTTTAAGTCTAATTCATGTAATTGGATATAGATTAGATATAAATTGGATAGATTTTTCGATTATCCAAAATGAATTTTGGGTTGGATTTTCACTTAGCCCCGGCTCATGTTCAGCCGAGTCAATCCAGGCCCAGGTCGAGCAAAGTTGGTCTGAGTCGGTCCAGGCCAAAGTCAAGTCGAGTCGATCCCGGCTCAAGTCAAGTCTAGTCGGTCCAGGCCAAAGTCCAGTCGAGTTGGCTCATGCCAAAGTCGAGTCAAGTCAACCTGTGTCCGTGTCGAGCCGAGTCACCTCGGGCCCATGTCGATCTGAGTCGACCCTAGCCAATGTCAACCAAAGTCGATCCAGACCCATGTCGATTCAAGTCGACCCCGGTCAATGTCGACCAAAGTAGGTGCGGGCCCATGTTGAGGCAAGTTAACCCGGCTCGCTGTCAAGAAGATTCAGCCCAAGACGATATCGAGCTGAGCCAGCCCGGTCCCATGTCGAGCCGAGTCGACCCGGGCCCATGTCAATTTGAGTCGGTCCGAGCCCATTTCGATCTGACCCTGCTCGGGACCATGTCGAGCCCACTCGGTCTGGGACCATGTCAAGCCTAGTTGGTCTAGACCGATGTCGAGCCAAGTCAGCACGACCCATGTGAGTTAGCCTGGGCCCATGTCGAGTTGAGTCAGCATGGGCAAATGTCGATCCGAGTCTGCCCAGGCCAATGTCGATCCGAGTTGACCCAGACCCATGTCGAGTCGAGTCAGCCCGAGCCCATGTCAAACCGAGTCGATCTAGGCGCATGTCGATCTTAGTCGACTCAGGCCAATGTCGAGCAGAGTCGGTCTGTGCCCATGTCGAGCTTAGTCGGCCTTGCCCATGTCGAGCCGAGACAGCCCAGATCCAAGTCGAGTCGGCACTAGGCCAAGGTCGAGTCGACAACGGGGCCATGTCGAGTCGAGTCGTTGCCGACTCGAGTCAGCCCGACGTATGTCCAGCCGAGTCGACTCGGGCCCATGTCAATTTGATTCGGCCCAAGCCCATGTCGAGCTGACTCGGTCCGGGCACTTGTCGATATCGAGGTCGACCTGGGCCCATGTTGATCCGAGTCTGTCCGGGACCATGTCGATCCAAGTCGGCCCGTGACTATGTTGAGCCAACTCGGCTTGAGACCATGTCGAGCCAACTTGCCCCGCGACCATGTCGAGCCTAGTTGGTCTAGGCCCATGTCGAGCCGAATCGGCACGACCCATGTGAGTCATCCCAGGCCCATGTCGAGTTGAGTCGGCTCGGGCGGATGTCGACCCGAGACAAGTCGGGCCGATGTCGATCTGAGTCTACCCGAGCCGATGTCGATGCGAGTCGTCCTGGGCCGATGTCGATTCGAGTCGTCTTGGGTCGATGTCTGATATGAGTCAGCCTGAGCCCATGTCGAGCCGAGTCAGTCCGAGTGCATATCGATCTGAGTCGACTCAGGCCAATGTCGAGTAGAGTCGGTTTGTGCCCATGTCGAGCTTAGTCGGCTATTGCCAAGTCGGCTCAGATCCAAGTCGAGCCAACTGGGCCAAGGTCGAGTCGGCAACGAGGCTATGTCAAGTCGAGTCAGCTCGACGTATGTCCAGCCGAGTTGACTCGGGCCCATGTCAATCTGATTCGACTCGGACCCATGTCGATTCAAGTTGGCCCATAACCATGTCAAGTTGATTCGACCCAGGCCCATGTCAAGTAGTGTGGGCCCAGACCCATGTTAAGCCGTGTTGGCCCAGACCCATGTCAAGCCGAGACGGCATGTGCCTATGTTAAGTCGAGTGAGCTCAGGCCCATGTTGAGCTGAGTCGCCTCTAGTCAAGGTTGAGTTGGCACTGGGCCCATATAAAATCGAGTTGACTCAAGCCTAGGTCGAGCTGAGTCGACCCAGACCCTTGTCGAGCCGAGTCGGTCAGGATCCAAATCAAGATTGATTTAATCTAATTAATAAAATAGATTTAATTTAATTAACGAAATGGATTTATTCTAGATTTAATATATTTTTAATGAATTTAAAAAAATCCAAATAAATTTAATCTAGTTAAAATATATATAGATTTTAAATCCCTTCAATTTTATGGGATCAAACATAACTTTAATAAAATCGGAAGATCTATTTAGACCCAATAAATTTTCAATACTAGATATTTATTCATATATATATCTAATATTCCTGTGCTTAAATTAAAGTATCAGAACCATTCAATTTACATTTGCTACAACTCCAAAATTTGCTTCTCATTTGAACAAATACTTGTTCTTCTAAACTACAATGTTACACTTTAGTTATTTCATTCTTTATGAAATCCCTTAGAAAATGAAAATCCACATTGATACATTTACTCCTTCCATCCATGATTGGTTTCCTTGATAACTTTATGGTAAAACTATTGTCACACTATGTAATAGTAGGACTTGTTTGATTCCTTAGAATGCTTTTACTATTCATCTAAATCACACAACTTTACAAGAACTTTGTTGTTGCTACTATAATTTATGCTTTAGTTGTTGGTAGACTCTTCATTGGTTGCTCTTTCAAACTCCATAAGATAACCTCACTCATAACCAATATATAGTTTGATGTACTTTTTTTATAGTCAATGTTATTAGCATAGTTATTATTCATATAATAACCAATAAGATTTTTCCTTCCATTTCTCTTATAGAAAAATCCAAATTCAGAAGTTCGTTCGAGATAGCATATGATTCATTTTACTCCCTATAGATGAAACTCTTCTGGATTTTCCACAAACTAACTCACATTGTGCATGATGTGATGTGTAGCTGTGTGAACCTTGCATACATTAAATTACAAATATATATTATTATTATTTTAATTCTTAATCATTGATTTCTAATTAATAATTATGAGTTATATATAACTTTAAGAAAATCACTTTTATTATAAAATTGCACTCATTTGTTTTAACTTTTCAAAATAAGTTAAAGAAATATGAAATCTTATTGAAATCAAAAGTGGGTCGAATAACTTTTCATAAAAATCATTTTAAAAATAATACTTCTATTATTGCAAACAAACATATAATCACTTCTTGCTGGTATCTGACTTAAACACTTATTATCTTCTCTTTTAATTTATCTTAAAGTTCTTTATATAATAAAATGTAGCTGTTAGCTAAGCCTAGTGCTTTTAGTTGCAATTTAATTGCAGAATCTGCTTCCAATTGCAAAATGAGGGATTAACACTGAATAACATTTCCTGAATTTGTTTTGGTGCAGAATATTAGCCAACTCTTACGTCAGATTGCACAATTAAATGAATTGTTATCATCAAGGCGAAAGGTTCCAGTGCATCAAATCAACTGATGCCAGTTTTGCAGTACTTAATTACTATATTTGTAAATTCTAAATGAATTAATTAGTAACTTAACTCTTACGTATAAAGGTGAACACGTGTCTGTTTTAGGGCACACAGTGATTAAGTTGTATGCATAGTAAAAGATAATGTTGCACCATGAGTAAGGGTGTCCGCGTAAGCAAAGTATTTTCCTGCAGTTAGCACCTAAAGATAAGTGGTGCTCGTTAGCTAGTAGTTTTTCTGTTATTATTTTATGCTCCCATTAGAGATAAGATTCTTTTTTGTTGTAGCACCTTGAGTGAATGTGCCCAAAAAATAGAACATGTTTTTGTTACGTACGCTTTCGGTTGAGATTAGATTCTCATGAGAGAAAATGGTTACAAGAGATAAGGTATAAAAGGGGATTGAGACCCCGGGTAAAGATATGTCATTTCTGAGACTTAAACTGAATACTTCTTTAATCTTAGTAAGTTCTTACCGACTTGATCGTCGGAGTGTGATCAACAGGTAGAACCCCTTTGTTTTAACGGAGCCACGTTCCAGCACAACCAAACATCGAACAGATTCTAGAAAAGACTGACGAAGCTAAAACTGGTCATCAGAGTCAACCGACGAGAACATTAATACTAGATATACACGACTTTTGATTAAAACTTAATATATTTACAAATTTTTGGTATCCATTTTTATTATTGTTTTAAACATACTCGCTTATTTTTTTGGAAAATGATGTTTTCACAATTCTTGGAATTGTACATAATTTTTTATATGATAAGTTTAGAAATAAATATATATAATAAAATATAAGTTTGAAATTAAATGATATGAAAAATATTAAAATAATAATATTAAAAGTTATAATGTGATTATATAAAAGATTTGAGTTTTTAATGTATTATTTCTCTATTTCTTTTGATAGAGAGCATACTCTTCCACTTAGGCTGGTAAGCAACGTTCATTCATTGCCACCTTCACGACCAATCTCGATGTTTAATAAAACTAGTGAGGTTTTTAAAAAGTGATTATAGTTTTTATGCATCAATGGGAGAACCAAAAAGGTTGAGTTCATGCGAAAAAGGCAGCAGGTAATGCATATGTTCTCTAGATGATATTTCCTTCATGTCATGGGTTCTCATGGTTCTTAACAAAGGCATTTGTACGTCAAGAACCAACTCCTCCTAGTATAGCTAACTTTTTTCAGGGTTCACCATTCCCTTTTGATAGGCTCCGTGAGTTAATCAGTTTTCTGTCGAAACTTGAGGTGCAAATTTTGTCATTCTTGTGTGGGTGCAATTTGCCAACATTGTTTCATTTTGGCTTGGAAATTATGCGGAAGCTACCTTTTGGAATTTGTTTTCAGGATTGTATTTATGTTTGTGGACCACTTTGTTGCCTTTGAAAAATTCTTCTACCATTTTAAATGGATGAAATGAATTTGGATTTTTTCAATTTCATTTAAATTGGATTAAGTCTAAATTAAATTAACTTTGTCAATTAGATTAAAAATAGTGTACTTTTCATTTGGAGCAAAATCTCACTAACCTTTGAGTCCATGCTATATTTGTTATGGAGGCGGAGCATAGTACTCCTTGTCGTGTCTTCTCTTCCTCTTTCGACAGTATATGTACAGAATGCTTAACACAACAAGAACCACAACGACCCCCACAACATTTCCACACCCGTCGAAATACTCGACGAAGATACGACGACGGAGGCGAAGAAGTGGTTAGATTCGATCCGGACGAAGGATAAGATGTGCTATGAGATAGTGGAGTCGGAGTGTTGTTGCCTCCGCCGCTACTCGATGGTGATGGTGGAGAAACCTACCACGATGACGAAGGAGAACTTCTTGAGGGAGGCGAGGGAGGGGAATTCGACGAAGGCGAAAGTGTAGATAGGGATAACCATGCGGAGCGGGTCATGCAGGCTGGTCCACAACCTGTTATCAAAAAGCGCGAGGCGGACTCACTAATTTAGGTGGTTGACCTGCTTAAGCTCGTCCCACATAATCGGTAGCCCGCACGGACCAACAAAGGCACGATGCGGGTTGGCTCTGGCTCGCATAAATAAAAAAATAAAATTTTATTCTGCAGAAAAAAAAATCATACCTCACTCTTCCATTATTGTTGTGTGATATTTATTTTATTTTTTTTGAAAAAAATTGAATTTAATGTACTAAAAAAATATTTTACTTTAATCATCTAAATGAGTTAATATTAAGAGTGACCGTTGGTTTAGTTTTAAGTAAAATCCTATATTTAAAATTTGTTAATAAAAAATAATATAAAGAAGATATTTCAATAAGATAGTTAAAAAATTAGTCATCTTCATTAAAATATTTTTTAGCAAAACTTTTATAAGATACTCTTATACATTTACATACATATATTAGAAAAATAGATGCAAAACAAAATTTTAATTATTTTTAATCAAGTCCTCTAACAATCCTCATACTTGAATTCATATTTTTATCTTAATTGAATTAATTGAAACAGGAATACAATTTTAATTTTTCAGCAGGAAAAAATAAGTTTTTTTTATAATTAATGAAATTTTAAATTTTGAAAAAAAATATTTTTCTTATGCAGGTTGGCCTACAAGTTATCTCTTATGCGGAGCGGGCCAATAAAATGAGTATGCACTTCTTGCGTAAGACGGACCAAGCGAACCAAACACGGGACGTGTCAGCTTGCTTTAGGTGGAGAACTTGATGGTGGAGGTGGAGATGATGGATGTAATGGTGGAGGTGATGACGGAGTGGGTAGAGCCGACGCCGAAGGTGTGGCAGGCAGTGGGACCGTTGGAGTGGACGACAGAGGAGTAGTGTTGTTGGACGATGGCGAAGACACGCTGGGGCTATTCACATTGCTAAGAGCAACTACATTTTTTTTTCAACAAAAAATAAATTAATAATTAAAGGGAATACTTCAGGGGTATTCCAACCCTTGTACAAAAGCCACAACCACGTCACTTGATATCCTATTCCATAGAATTTTACATTCTTCAAAAAAATTTAGATCAAAACCAAACAAATCTATAACAAACTTGTTTATGCTAACCCAACAGAATTACGCATCAAAACCTACTTATGAAATACACCAAAACTAACCTTCATGATCTAGATAATCCTATGTTACCTTTTGCAAGTTTTGTAATCATCATGCACCTTTCATTCTCACCTTTCTATAATGTTTCTTCTTATGATAAATTTTAATCTTATTGTTCCAATGTCACGTTTGAATGACTTCTTCGCAACAAAACACGTCTCACCATAAAACTCAACCTTCCACACCTTTCAACCAATTCAAAGGTACGAAAAGATAACCAAAACTATTTCACAACAATGATACATGCAACTAAATCACATAAACACTAATTTGAAATTGAAAAACAAAAAAATCTTATAAAGAATTAAGGTGGAAGAGAATAAGATTTATATGTTTTGTATTTGCCTCTCTCAAGACACACCTTAATTTTGAATTTTTAAAATCTAAAAAATAATTAATCCAAATCTAATTAAATAGATTGAATTTAAAATAAAAATATATAAATTTAGATTTGAATTTTTTTTATTTAAATAGACTTAAAATAATATAAATTTAAATAATTATCATTGCATTTAAAAAATTGAATTTTTTTTCTCACCCTTGCTTCTAAACGATGACTAATGTAAAAGTCTCCTACTATACTGAAAAGGCATCAAAATTAAAGTATTATAAATGAAGTTAATTGGATTGTTTTTTATTAGTATAAGAACTTTTCTAAGCTATTTGTAGATAGGTTAAGTATTTGGATAAAAGTCTCTCGACTAGTATGCAATTCGTTGGTGTGAGTGTGAGTTTGTATTTTAAGTTAGAAATTGAATACCCTGTTTGAATTATTCAAAAGTTAAATATATTTTATTTGTGGAATCCGTTGTTACACCGAAGCCCGATACAATCTAATGTATTGGGTTTTCAGTTTCCTATTCTTAGATTCTGGCGTTGAAAAGTACAACAAGTGACGTTTTTTTCTGTTTATTCATATCCCATTCCTACATGGTATTCCGAGTTCATTATTCATATCCCAATACTTATTAATGCACTTTGTATTTGAATTTAGTTTAATTTAAGAAACACTTTAAATTTATTTTTTAAGTATATAAATATTTTTTACGAGTAAGCCCAAATAGCATGTTGATTTTAGTGAATGGATGCAATCTATTGAAATTGGGTTGTTTCTTCCAGTACTTCCATATATTTTTGTCATTAATTCTATACATATGTAAATTTTCATTTTGTCCTTCCTCGATTTTAATTATATAATTCTAAAATAATTTTTTTTATATTGTACAATAATTCAGAAATTAAAAGTATTTTTTATATTGTACAATTCATAAAAACTTACGGATTATATAATTTAGAATTACTTTTTACCTTTTGAAAATTATTTTTCTGCTTAGAGATAGTTTTTTAATTGTATAATCTAAAAATATTTTTTTAAAAAAACTTTGAGATTGTAGAATCCGAAAAAGAGAAAATGAGAACTTTTATAATACACTAACTTTTTTAATGGAGGTTTATGCAATGGTGAGTTTAAATGGGCAGGTCTAATCATATGCTTAGTTCTATAGATTATTGTACAATTGTTAAATTTTGAAATAATAATTTTAAAATTAACATCTAATACTTTTTTTTAATTAATTGATAATATAAAAATTTACTCTATCAAAATTAAACTCTTTAAAAATTTCATTTGTTTGGAGGAATTTTTAATGTCTTTTTTTATGATAAAAAAATATAAGATTAAAATTATAATATTCCTATATTTTTCTCACATCTAATATTATAATATACATAAAATTGTAACATAAATATATACATATATTATTTGTATAGTATTTCAAATTACATCTCTTTTCATAGAAAAATAATATTTACAAATATATATATATATATATATATATATATATATATATATATATATATATATATATATATATTCTTATTTAACGGGATATCTCTCTTTTTTTCTCTCTTTTTTTTTTGTGTAAAAAATATATACATAACATATAAAAAA
>Ga0123342_1001520_pt1 | contig 38964 bp, 25 predicted proteins | sample Turbeawhitnodule_FD_89960 | JGI IMG/M metagenome (GOLD analysis project Ga0123342, IMG submission 89960) | Root nodule microbial communities of legume samples collected from Mexico - Turtle bean Mexico white nodule | ecosystem: Host-associated > Plants > Roots > Nodule | place: Mexico: Nepantla...
CATTCTTACAAAAAAAATTAAACTAAACATTTTTAATTTATTACTTTTTTATTTTTATTTTGTAAAAACTCATTTCTTTATTCATTAATTATATTTCTAACATTTTAAACATTAAAAATACTTTTTTTTAATATATTCAAAATTAAAATTATAAAAAAAAATTAATTTTTTATTTTTTATTTATTTTTGAAATGGTGCTAGATAGGGAAATAAAAAATAAAAGAGTGTTAGATAGGGAAATATAAACAAAAGGGTGCTAGATAGGAAAATAAAAGAAAAAGAGTGCTAGATAGGGAAATAAAAGTGTAAATGGTGCTAGATAGGAAATTGAGCCAATTAGTAACTTATTTATTTATTAAAGAATAAATTATTATATACATGTAGTCTTTAGTTTTTTTAAAGTTATTTAATTATTTTAAAATAAAGAGAATTTATTTAATTAATTATTTTGTTAAATAAATAAATAAATAATTTTGTTTATTAAAGGATAAGAAATTTAAATACTGTTTACTTTAAAAAAAATATAATAATTATTGAAATAAAAACATATTCTTAAATTATAATTTTTCACTAAAAATAATTAAAATAAATAATTTTTTTTATCTTATTATGGATAAATTTTTTATTATGTAGGTGGTTTTTTTATTGTGTGTAGTTAATTTAATTTTAAAAAATAATTATTTAAAGGATAAAATTATATGAAATATATACATAAATGTATTTTCTTTATTTAATTATTGGAATAAAATATATTCTTAAATTATTAAAATATTTTTATTAAGGATAATTAGAAAAAAAGGTTTTTTTCATTTTATTATAAATAATATTTATTATATAAATGATTTTTTTATTGTGAATAATTATTTAAATTAAAAAAATATTAAAAAATAAGATTGTGAAAGATATGCAACGTTGATTCTATGCACGAGCAAGGCCCTCATAACTGAATTAACGTTGATTGTCAAATGACTAAAAGATGATTAATGAGTCCACATAATGAATGAGTGAGATAATAACGTACTAAATCTAACTTAATTAATGCTAATAAAAAAATAATGCGAGTTTAAACTTAATGCCTGACCGCGATCTCCGCTGTTCCCTTTGTAGGATTGATTTATTAGTTATCCACAGATTCACATTTTCTTCTGTTTTCCCAAAATTCTCATTCTCTTCATTCTTTTCATTTTCCTCTTTCCAATATTCTCCTATTTTGGCATATAATTTCTTGGAGGTTCAGCAACGTTGCACATTCACACTTTCCATGTTCATCCCAAACAGGTGAAATTCTTATCTGCATCTCTTACGAACCCGCCTCATCCATTGTTATTTTATCTGCGTTTCTTATAGATTGCTAGCTAGAGCTCTTCAACTTTTGTTTTTTTTTGGTTTCTTTTGATTTTAGGGTTCTTCTGTGCGTTTGTAGTTCCATGTACTTGTCCTGATTTGGATGCCGCAAATTGTCTAACACAACATTAAACTTTGTTTTTCTTTTTCTATTCTAGTGGCTTCGTAATTTTGTGTTTCTTATATGTGTAAAGTAAGTGCTTGATATGGATCGCAGTGACGTATCTGAATTTCACAATTGAGATGGTGAGTAGCCATAATAGATGGGGGAGAAAACCAGTTTTGCGGTGGGAAGTGTTAATATGGACCGGTTCTATATGTTGGACTAGAAGCAAATTAAATTGCATAGGGAGGAGGGAGTGAAAAGTGAAAACCAATTATTAGGCAATGGGGATGATCAAACTATTGATAATACAAGATTAAGGTTAACCTGTCAAATAAATAGTTACTGCTTTCGAGTGTGTATCGTTAGTGTGCCGTCCTGGCCCTGATCGTGTCTAGGGGGAGGCACGTGAAGTGGTATGGCTCTCGAGAGGCGACCATAGGTATCCTTGATCGGATATCCTCAAGTCAGTCCCGGCGAGATCTCCCCCGGCCCGAATTTAGGTGACCCATTGTAACTGACCTATATTATTGGCAAAATTTCTGGAAACTGACTAATCTTATCCGAAATTTGTGGCAATCGTTTTTTACCATTCCGTTTTACCTGGGAAATCTGGATCAATAAATGGAAAAAAGATTGAATGAAAGGGGATGTAAAATTTTTGTACTTATTTGTGCCTGGTTCACTCAAATGTATAGAAAGAGATTCATTGTACTCCATGCGAGTACCCAGAAATGTACTTAAACCAGAATAAATTGGCACCCACCATAGACTAGGCTCCAGCTGAAGACAGGAATGACACACCTTCCCTGCAGCAAATCATGGAAACCATGCGGGAACTCCAGCGTGAAAACATGGAGACCAGGAGGCAAGCAGAAGAACTTCGCATGAAACTTGCGTGAAGAGTCACAAGCAGAACAATTAGTTAGCAATTGTCAGTTTGTGAGGATTTGCTAACTTTAATCGTGGACATGCTTTTAGTGTTTAGTCTATGTGATGAGTTGACTGAAAGTAGTTGTGTTGTTCTTTCTTGTTAGAACATTATTTTTTCTTATTTCATTTCCATAGATTCTAGGCCACTGAGAGCTTGATTTTCTACACATTTTCAAAACTGAGATTTAATGCTTATGCAGGATGAAGGTAGGCTTTAATGGATTAAGGGGTAGAGAAATTTCTCTTATTTCTATTGTTCTCATGTCTGCAACTATCATTTTTTGGTCATGGGAGAAAATGCCTGGTCTTAATACCTTTCTTCCTCCTCAAACACCACCACTGCAGTTCTCTTCAGGTTTACTTTATATAATTGTTTTCTTGAGAAATACTTTTACTAATATTATACCCTGTCAATGTGAAAAAAATATAAATATTTCTTTTATGAAGGTAAAGGTATTTGTCTTGTTAATGTTTCTTAAACATTAATATTTAAAGACCAAACAACTATCAGGCTTTAATTTTGTACCCAGGATTTGAAAGTTCGTACTAAATAGAGCCCCTTGCATTGTTTGATTTCAGTACTGATTTTCAGGAGGCTTGTTTTACTGTGTGCAGATCATTTAGTTACTACTCGTTCAGTCGAAGTGCTTTCACCAGATCTTCGTTTGAGTGAAGATGGCTCATTGTCAGCAAAGACTAAGGCCACCAATGAGTTAAAAAAAGAACTACAGCTGGAGGGAGCATCACAGACGATTCCTATACAAATCTCCTCTGGAAAGAACAATGGTGAAGATGGCTCACCATTATTACCAAAGGAAAAGACCGCTAATGAACCAAAAGATCTACATCTCGAAGGAGCATCACAAACGATTCCTGCACAAACCTCTTATGGTAAAAACATGGGTGAGGATGACCCATCATTGTCAAAAGGAAAGACCTCTAATGAGCCAGGAAAACTGCATCTTGAGGGAGCATCACAGATGGTTCCTGCACAAACCTCTTCTGGGAAAAACACGGGTGAAGATGGCCCATCATTTGCAAAGGAAAAGACCACTAATGATCCAGAAAAACTGCATCTTAAGGGAGCATCACAGATGGTACCCGCACAAAACTCTTCTGCGAAGAACATTGGTGAAGATGACTCATCATTGGCAAAGAAAAAGATCACCAATGAGTCAAAAGAACTACATTTTGAGCGAGCATCACAGATGATTCCTACACAAAACTCTTCTGAAAAGAATGTGGATGAAAGTAATACCAGAAAAACTTCATATACTAAACGTAAGATATTACTTTCTTTAACCCTCTATGGTTTTGTAGGGTTTACAATTTCTCATGATGTGGTACCATACCCTGTATCAAAGGAGCATATAAGCATTTGTGACCTTTATATATTGTGCCTGATTCATTTACTTCTTATCCTGTTATTTGTTGTAGTGTTACATTGTGCTATAGGTTAAGAGTTAAAAGTAGTGTTTGATACAAGCAGCATCTTCCTATTAGATATCAACATCCTTTTAGCAACCAAACCATTATTATGTATTGTTTTTGTTTACTCACCCTCTTTGTTAATCTTGTGTTACTTGGGGCTTAAATCTTAAATTTTGTTGTGGTGTAGAAATTCCTTCAAGTGTGTCATATGAAGAAGTAAACGATAAAAGAATCTCAGAAGGTGGGGAAAACCATGATGTACAAACTATTTCCAGCCCAATAATATCCGGGGTTACAAAGAATGAAGCTAAGGAGGAGAAAACTTTGAAACAAAAAGAAGAACATGAGCATATAAATGGTTCTGTGACAAATTCTCCACAAACAAGCTCTTCAATCTTTGGGAAAGATGACAACTGGAATAATTCTACAAAAAGTAAAGGTACAGGTCTTTTGGCCAATCATCTACCCAAACTCTATTCCCTGAGTTTCTCTCCTTGGGATGAGTTGCAAGAAAGTCCATCCATGCTTTTCAACTCGTTTTATAAAATGATATTCGTTTTAAAGAATATCTCTGGATTTTTTCAATTACTTAGTTTATTTAATTGTTTCTAAAGAAAAATTGAAACATCAGATCCATTTGTTTCAAGGTTGAATAAAAGTAATTTTGATGGAACTAATTTTGAACTGTTAAACACAATAGAATGTGTGTTCAAATTATTTTCATCTTCTGATTTATGTTAGAATGTGTAATGATAAGAGGAATTGGTTCTGGAGATGGGCCAAATAGGCAGATTGGCAGAGGAAAATTGATTCTTGTTCTTCTAATAATGAGCTTCCTAACGAAGTGTATCTCCCAACTCGTATAAGAAACATTTTTTTTTACCTAAGAGTTGTTAAAAAAAATTATAATTTTCTTGTAGTTAGCCTATTTACTGGTTTGTTAGCTCATTTGGAAGAGAATCACCTATTATTCTGGTAACTCCCAGTCACAACTTTGAGTAGGTTTGTATAGTTATTTATTATTCCGGTGAAAACGAATTTCACATGTTAGACAACCGGGCTTAAACTTTCTAAATTACTACTCCTGTTTGCTTCATCATCCATAAAACAATATTCTTCTGCAGGAGGGACATACCATGTACATTTGATAGACTAATGAACAATATTTGCAAGTATTGATGACTAATTTATGTTTCCTTGTTGACCCTTTATGCAGTCTGTAATTATGCAAAAGGAAAATGGGTCCCAGACAACAATCGACCTTTATATTCAGGTTTTGGTTGCAAACAGTGGCTATCTACAATGTGGGCTTGCCGCATGATGCAGCGTACTGATTTTGAATACGAGAGGCTTCGGTGGCAACCCAAGGATTGTCAAATGGATGAATTTGAAGGTTCTAAATTCTTGAGAAGGTATTTCATTCATCCATATATAGAATTATAAATTGAGCTTTTGTGTAATTGTGTATGATTTCCTCCTGAACATTGTGTTTTCTCAATTCTTTTTACCCTTAGATTCATTCAAAGTTATTCAGGCATAGGGTGTTCCTCAATTTTCTTGAAGGAGGATTGGATTGGTCAACTTTGGTTGAGTGCATGCGTAATTTTGTATGATTTGATTTTGAGCATTGTGTTTCTTCAATTCCTTTTACCCATATATTCATTCAGAGCTATTGAGGCATAACGTGCTACTCATTTGATGCTGAACATCGTGTTTACTCACAATCGCAAGACTGATGCTTTTTGAGATGCCTTTTTTTACCTTTGTAGATTTCCTCTGATTTAGAAAACAAATACCCCCAAACTTTCTCATCTACATTCAGTTTTTTTACTGGCTTGTTTTTGGGTTCAACATAAAAAAAGTCAATAAACATATGATCAATTGATTATAATTTTTGTGCTTTCAGGATGCAAAACAAAACTCTAGCTTTTGTTGGAGATTCACTGGGGCGACAACAGTTCCAGTCTTTAATGTGCATGGTCTCTGGTGGTGAGGATAAGCTTCGTGTTGAGGATGTGGGGAGGGAGTATGGATTGGTTATAGCTGATGGTTCTGGCCGTCCTAATGGGTGGGCATTTCGCTTCTCAAGCACTAATACTACCATCCTGTACTACTGGTCTGCAAGCCTTTGTGACGTTGAACCTATTGATATCAACAACCCAAACACAGATTATGCAATGCATCTTGATCGACCACCAGCATTCTTGCGCCAATATCTCCACAAGTTCGATGTATTGGTTCTCAACACAGGTCACCACTGGAATCGGGGAAAACTAAATGCTAATAGATGGGTAATGCATGTTGGTGGTGTGCCAAATACTAATAGGAAGATAGCTGTGATTTGGGGTGCCAAGAATCTTACAATTCACAGCATTGTTGGCTGGGTGGATTCACAGCTTCCAAAATATCCAGGTCTTAAAGCATTCCTTCGGTCCATCTCTCCTCGGCATTTTTTTGGTGGGGACTGGAACACCGGAGGCAGTTGTGACAACACCAAACCAATGTCTGTTGGAAAGGAAATATTGGAAGAAGAGTCTAGTGATCAAGGTGCTGCACATGCGGTAAAAGGAACAGGTGTTAAGCTCTTGGACATAACAGCTCTTTCTCAGCTCAGGGATGAGGCTCATATATCACGGTTCAGTATTACAGCAAAGCCTGGTGTGCAGGATTGCTTACACTGGTGTTTGCCTGGTGTTCCTGATACATGGAATGAGATACTCTTTGCTCAAATCTAGTTTGCACACTATGGTGCTCGAAGAGTATTTGGTTGGCGTTGAAACCATTCCTTGGCTTGGAAAGGGTCATACACTTTCAAAACCATAGTTTTTCAGAGGACGCAATCATGGAGGTTTACAATATGTGCTAACTGAGTTCGTTCTTCAGAGAGGATCTGATGAAGTATCTGAAGTCGCACGTTGCAAAGATTTGTTATACGGCATTGCCTTAAAACTACCTCTGAATACTCAAATTTTGTGGTCTTTTGTAGTGTGACTTATTTGACATGTAAATTAGTTACCTCTTTATATGGCCCACACATAAAGAGTGTTCAGTAGAAGAGAGGGTCGATAAACAGCTGCAGAATAGGATAAGATCATTCGACTGTTACTGAAAGTGAGTTCTTCATAATCTATTGTAGCATAGATTGAAATCAATTGGAACAGGAAAAACCCGATTTCTCTTTAAAAACGAAACAAACAGGGTGGAACAGAATTAGTGTCTTATTATGTTAGTCTTGGATTTTTATAATTGAGTTTCAAAGGTTATATGGCATATACTGATACATTTCATGCTGAATGTAATATGCCTCAATTCTGAGGTTTATCCGGGACAATATTTCTAGTGGGGTCATTGAGCGTTATAGTTATGTTGACTACGCATTCATGTGCTCATGGATCTATTTGTACGCCCGACAATATCTCGCAACCATATTTAATAGCATGATTTTTATTTGACTACTAATAGTGTGTGTGCTGCATCTTCTCCATACCGCTATTAAGATGATATATGTGTTCCTCTAATCCTTAAAAATGATTGCTCATAATGTTGCAATATGTCTCCTCATTCTTTGGATTTAGTTTCGCTTGTTAATCCCTTCCGATCAAAAACATGAATATAAATTAGTTTCATTTTTTATGTCATTTTGGTATCATGGATTTGAATTGTATAAAGCAAGTTTTCAGATATTATTATTTTGCAATTTCAGTCCTTCGTCGTTTTTTTGTCAAATATTTAATAAATTTTGCTACCAACACACTAAAATGGTTGAATTATATTTTAGTCTTTCATGATTGTGAAATGAAAAGAACTAAAAGCATAGTTAAGTTATATCGATGTATTTGTCAAAGAAAAAAAATAATTTTTTCCTTCTTAATTTATCATAATACAACTAAATTAATAATTCGATAAAATTGAAAAAAGGTGTTACATCTTCTTATGTATTGTTATCATGGAAGCCCAATACCAAAGTAATATTTTTGTAATGAATTTTTTTTAATTCTTTTAAAGTTTCCTTTATACTTTAAGTAGAGATATATTTAACTCGAATTTGCACACAAAACCGTGTGTTTTTTTTATAATATTTTTCCTCTTTCCAATTTTATGACATTATTAATTTAGTAATATTTTAGCAAGTTAAATATGAAAAAAATATTAAAAAAATCTAATATATATATATATAAAGAAATGAGAAGTTTTATTTAGTCACAATCTTTCTTTACTTACACTATTATAACATTTATAAGACTGGTAAAAATATATTTATTAAAAAATTAATGTGAGTAGTGGGAGGAAGAAAAAAAAATAACAATTATCCTACCTTCTAGACATTTATATATGAGAAGAAAATCAATGTTTATATACCTATTTTTCTCTATATGTTGCTGTTATATCCTTGTTACAACTCCTTCTAGGAAAGATTGTTGTGATGACTACTGTGAATCTATTGGAATAATTTGATGCATTAATCTCTTTAAATTGATATCTCATTTTTATTTCATACAAGAGATAAACAAAAATAAAAAATTGAGAACAAATATCATGTCAATATATTAAATAATAATAAAAAATTAATATATTTTAAAAAAATTGAATTTGTGTCGTGACTACTCTGACTACCATAATTAATAAAATTATGAAAAATTATTTTATCTTGCTTAAATTTAGTGTAAATAAATCTTCATGGCTAAACCTCAAACTACGAATTTCTTCCAAACTCTATTTTATTGTCGTTGTCTAAATTAAACTAAGAAATACATATAGTAAATAAAAACTATTATTAATTAAATAACATGAAATAATTATACAACATGAGGTTAAAGATATTTCACCAAACAAAAATAACATCTATAAATAAATAATAAATAATTAAATAATATGATGTTAATGATATTGAACAAATATAGTCATAAATGACATTAATAAATCATCAAATCAAATATATTCATAAATGGCATGAAATCATCAAATCATTAGATAAGATGAGATAATAAACACTTTGAATAAAGATACTTATAAATAATATAAAATAAAATAGTTAAGATGAAAGTAAGAATACACTACCAAATAAAATTAATTATAAAATAGATAAATAAATATAAATATATAGAGATCTTCTTTTAATTTTAAATGATAATAAAAAGGAATTCGATACTTTTGAAATAATATCAAATAATTGAAAAAATTTCTACTATGTCATTTTTCTTATTTTCTTTCTCCAAAATTTCTGTGTGTCAGTTGTGTTTAATTGAATAGAGGCGTGGACTTTTATAAGCCAATAGTTACGATTGCTTTTGGTTGAAATTAAACTGATTTATAACTTATTTTTTTTCTTCATACTTTATTTTGAATGTGTCATTAGAAATTGATAAGAGTGGGGAGTTTGATAAGATTTGATAAAATAAGTTTTGCAGAGTATGTGTGATGACTTATACCTTCTCTTAAATTTTGTTTTTTTTAATAATGTTTTATTTTTTTCTTATATTAATTAAATTACTATTTAATGTTATTTTATCCATGTGATATATATATATATATATATATATATATATATATTTTAAATAATACAATATTTGTATTACCTAATAATAATAATATAATTAAAGTATTGCATGGAAAAATATTTTGCTATAAATTTAGAATGTTATAGAAGATACTTGAATAAATTCTTTTAAGATTAAAGTTGTAAGGATTAGAAAATAATCTTAGAGAAGAAGTGATATAATTTAAATAACACCTGAATATATTATTATTAAAATAAAAAAAAAAGTTATAAATAGAAAATTCAGTTTTTCCGGATTTCTTTTAAAAGAATTATCATCTCTCTAAAAATTTATCTTTTCATTTTCTTTCTCTTTTCTCTAAGATTATGATGACCTCCTCGTTCATCAATTTGACAATTGAAGTAGGGATGACAATGCGGGACGGGCCATGTGGGTCGGTCCGTGGCCCGCTACTAAATGGTGTGGGGCGGGCTCACTAATCTAGCACACTAACTCCCTTAGGCCCACCTCGCATAACCCGTAGCCGCACGAACCAACAACGGGGCGGGGCAGGTTGGCCCACTAACCCGTATAAATTAAAAAAAAATTATTTTATTTTTTATACAAAAAAATCTTATCTCATTCACACATTATTATTGCAGTGTGATCTTTATTTTATTTAAAAATAAATAAATTTAATGTACCAAAAAAAGTATGTTTTATTTTAATTATCTAAAAAAATTAATATTAAAAATAAGAGTGAATTTAGTTTTAAGTAAAGTTTTTTTTTTTTAAAAAAAATCTTTCATGATAAGCATCATTATGCTACTTGACACCTCAAATAACAACAATCATTTGCCATCACATGAAAAAAGTATTATTAATAAAAAATAAAAAGAAAGAAAATACAAAAATATGGGGGGACTAGACCAAAACACATATGTTAACAAAAACGATACATGGGTAGACTGTACCTATTAATAAAGAATTCTAAGAACAGACTAGATGGAAGCATATTATACCAATAAAAGGATTCTCTATGAATAAATCCTAAATTAGCCAACTTATCAGCACACGCATTCCCTTCACGAAAAATACGAGTAACTCTAAACCTGATTTTTCCATAGTAATTAAGACATGTATTCCATCGATTCGAAGCATCCAAGGAACATTTGTCCTAGCAGTAAACACAACTTAAAGTTTTAAGTAAAATTTTACATTTAAATTTTTTTAATAAAACATAATATAAAGAAGAAATTTTATTAAAATATTTTGTAGCAAAACTTTGATAAAATACATATAAAAGGAAAATATATGCAAAACAAAACTTTAATTATTTTTAATAAAGTCTTTTAACAACGTTCATACTTGAATGCCTTTACATTGTTTTATCTTAATTGAATGAATTAAAACAATGATGAAATTTTAATTTTTCAGTAGAATAAATATATTTTTTATAATTAAATTTTAATTTTAAAAAAAAATTCTTATGCGGGCTAACCCGTAGACTTGCGGGTTACCTCTTATGCGGGGCGGGCCAGTGAAATGAACCTGCACTCCTTATGTTGGGCAGGGCAATCCAACCTGCATTTTGCAGGCTAAATGTGGGGCAAGCCAGCTCGTATTGCCACCCCTATATTAGAGTCTGTCATTAGACTTCTGACAGTGAATACTACAAGACTATCCGATACGAATCTTTGATAGAATAAGTTCATTTTTTTCTCTTCTCTTTGAGTCAAATTATGAACTTATTATGTTTGTCTTTGTCTAGGCTTTGCATGTGACTCGTTTACCTTGAGGGTTAATCTATGTTAGCTCAGGGTCCTAGTGATATAGTTAGATTTTTATCAGGACTTTCTGGTGTAGGTCAAGTTATCTTTATGCTTTTGATAGATTGGGAACTCTTAGTGAGCATCTACTCAAGATCAGGTAAGGGAAACTAATTTTAAATTTTCAATAGAACCCTAAACTAGAAGATCTGGATGTGGGGGTTACGTGGTCACTAGTCTCAAAATTTCTTGCAGAATTGTTTGTTTTGAGTATATTAGAATTTTATTAAAATTAGAATGTGAAATTTTAGATATGATAGATTTTATAAAATTATATATTTTTTTATTTGAATAAGTAAATGAATGTAATTAAATAGTTTGATGAATCACTTAAAGGATAATGTTGCTGAGTATTGGTTGTTTTGATGTTGATTTAGAGTAATTATCTAAGTCTAGCAGAGAATTTGTTACTTTGGTTGAGTATATCTGATAAAATAACAATTTGAATGAAAATATGAGGTACTCTCGGGTCCATTTTCGCTCAAATGAGATGAGATTTCATTCAAGTGAAAATGGGGAAATTATGGGTGCACGCTAGTTCATTTTCGCTCAAACGAAACATTTTTCACTCAAGCCAAAAGTTTTGGGTGCACACTTTTTCTTTTTTGCTCAAGCCAAAAATTCTGGGTGCATGCTGGTTCATTTTCGCTCAAAACAAAACTTTTTTTGCTCAAGCCATTTTTTTTAAAAACAAGAAAAAAATTAATTAATTTTTTTAAAGCCTAGTTTATTATTGCTTATTGTTGTTAAGTAAATTTTTAGATATATTTGGAGTGTTTAGAAAGTTTAAAATATAATGTGATTGAAGGTGTATTGATGTGTTAAATGAAGTATGCACTGAGGTAAAAGTGTGATCGAGACATAGTATTTTCAGGAAAGGAAATACTGTGTTAAGATTTTATTAGGGTGTATTGATTTGTGAGTATCCTGTTAATGAGATGATCATGATTCTAATGATATAACAAAATCATATAGACGAAGTTAATAAGTTAGTGAGAGTCGAAGGAGGTTCATTTGACTAAGTCTATGGTTTAAAAGAATTGATCAACAAATCATATGGATCTACCGTGTCCTATGAGATGATGAAATGATGAGATATTGAGATGATTATGCGCATGATTGTGTTGATTCACAGTTAATAGTGTGACATGTGCATGTCTCTAAATGCTAATTTCAGTACACGAGTCTTTCGAAAGTAAAATCAAGTGTTTGAGTATGTGGGTCAATAGAAATCTGACCAGAGTAATGTGAATGATGAATGTGATAGACATGTGATGATTTTGTGCAAATTATGAAAATTTGATGGATTATGTTTGTTATTAAAAGTCAAATTTATATTAGAATTCTGAAAAATAGTTAGCTTACCCTATGCTTTGTTTTCAATTTGTTTTTTTTAATATGTGATGATTATGTTAATTTACCCGCAGCAAATGGGGTTGTAGGTGATATAACTATTCAATATGAAACCAGAAAAACAATTGTTTTTATTTGAATGTTTTGTTTTTATTTTTTTCACATATATATATTAAAATCTTTATGAAAAAGTATATATTTTAAAATATAATATAAAATAATAGAATATGTTTATATGTTAATTAAATATTACATGTTATTAAATATGAGTAAAATAGGATGTTACAAATATAAGTTTTAAAATATTGTATATGATCCTTTTGAAACTATTATTATTTTTTATTTTGTGGGACAATTTTGAACTATCTTTTACTGATTCAAAATTTGAATTTTTTTCTATTATATTCGGTTACATGAAAATTGCTGATCTGCATAATATAGGTTTAGGGTTTAAAATTACAAATGAGTTTAAAATTGGGTCCCAAGGTAAATAAAAAACCATTGTTTCAAAGAGAAATATTCCAAACTGGAGAGACCAAAAACCAAAATGAATCTTTCCAAAATATAAAAAAAAAACTGAAATAGATTTTAGTAAAGAGAAAATGTATTGAACATTATATTTTAGTCTAATTTTATATATTTAAAAAATTATTACATGACTTATAATTATTATGAAAATTCTAATTGAATATTTTTTGTAATTTTTTTAATAAATATATGTCAATTTTATTAAGTAGTTATGTGATTTATTTTTACTAGTATGAGTTTAAAGTGTTATATTATTTTTAGTATCAAATACTCCAACATGTGGTAAGTGAAAACAAATCCACAGTAAAGATCAAGTTATTCCAACGTAATATGATTTTGTATGCGTCAAATATGATTATTATTTATTGCAATACGTTTTTGGAAAAAAATTTATCTATTTAAGGATTTCCAGATTGGATTGAATCAAATTAATTAAAAAAAATCCATTCAAAGCAAACTAAACTATAAACTCATTTAATATTTGGATTAAATAACATTTTAGTGCAAAATTGATGTAATTTGATTTAGAACATATCTTCAAAGCTCATGACTATTATGATTCCAAATAATCTTTATATGACAAGTAACCAAATGTTATTCATTTTGTAATAAAATGAAAATGTTAACTAAATTTCAATGATTTTGTTGACAGAACTTAAACCACGGATACTCTATCTTAAAATAAATAGCAACAAAAAAGTTAATAATGTGTCAAATTGAAACCCATATAATCTAATTCCAAAAAAAGAACAATTATATGACATAAAAGTTTGTGAGGATCACAAATTAATTTTAAACTATATAATATTTCTTCTTTATTTACATATTTTGTATTAATGCATCCATTTATTTTAAACATATTTTTATATCAGAATTTAATTTATCGATTATATATTTAAAAACTATGTAAATTAATTATTATAAATTTAAAATTATTTACTACGAATTATAAACATATAGAACTAAATATGTATCTCCTAAAGTGTAGAAATTGTATATATTAGTATGACTTTTTAGGTGCACACCATACATTTTGTATATAGTCTGAAAGTTAGATGGAAAATGAAATAAAGGACAAGTTCAAAAAATATACATATAATTATTGTTATTTTCATCGTTAACGGTACAACATAAAGAATGTATATATTCATTTTCATTGGTCCATCCTTTACGGAGAATATAATTTTAAAATAATTCCGGAGATTGGAAGTTGACAACGCCCAGAGTCACCGCCCAATACATAATAATTTCAGATATATTTCAGATATATTTCATTTCACGCATATATAAATTTGCCCATAAAGTATTTGAATTATTATTTTTAATCTCTACTATTAAGTTTTTGAACGTGTTTTAATTTAATGTTTTACTTAGTATAAAGGTATTTAATTAGTGATTAAAATAGTAATTTAAAAATATAATTTATTAATTTGATGAGGGTGGCCATAGCAACGGTAAAGTTGCAGGGGGTGGGGATAAAGACAGAGCGGGGAGGTTCATTAATTGCGTATAATAAATGCAACAGTGCATGACACTAATTTAGAATGGACCATTATTGTCATTATAATTTTGGCATCTAATTAAATAAATTAAATAGAATAAGACCCAATCATGGATAAAGAAAAGAAGTAAATCAATGATCAACGATAATAATAAAAGTTTAAACAAAACCAGAAAGAAATCGGAATCAGCGTTCCACTTGCCGACACGGAATAAAGCCACGTGGCAACAGGTAAATGCTCACACGCAGTTTGTAACGGAAAACCGGGCTCGGCACTTGAGAGGGCCCCCACCCCAACAGTGTCTTCATGCTACTTTTCCTTTGCCATTATATATAGAATATGAATGTATAAATCCAAATGCGAAATTGTAAAATAACCGTTCTGCTTCTTCTGCACTCTTCTCTTCATATTCCAAAGCTCATTTTCTCTCTTCTTCTCTTTTCTTCTCTCCGTCATGGCGGAGGATTTCTCCAAGGCGGTCGACGACGGACTGAAGCTCTCCAAGCGTATATACTTCGGGAAGGACAGGGCGGTGGCGCCGCCGAAACCTCCGCCGCCGATGGCACGTTCGGCAAAGGCTTTCCTGCCTTCCGCTTCGATGGTTTACGCCGTGATCTGCGATCCAGGAATCGTGGACAACCCCGACATCCCTAGCTACCAGCCGCACGTGCACGGAAGGTGTGATCCTCCGGCGCTGATTCCGCTTCAGATGACCGCAATTCAGATGGAAGTTGACTGTCACCACGAAACCGCGTTTGTCACGGTTTCCGGGACTTGGAGACTCCACTGCATCAAGGCAAGCCGCTCCTGCGATTGCCGTGTCGCTATTCCCATGGGCCGTCAGGTACTGTCATATACAATCATGGAGGTTTATTTTGTTTAATTTTAAATTAATTTGAGTAATAAGGTTTTTAATGTGTTGCAGATTTTGTGTTCTGATATAATTTGGCTAACAGGGTTCAATTCTAGGTGTTGAGGTTGGCGTGCCTAGAAAATCATATTCTACTGAACTGGTTGTTATGGAAGATGACAAAGGGAACCAAAACTTCGCGCCACCTCAAAACGGAGGGTTTCTCACCCCTAATATATTTACCTTAACTATACCACAGGTAATTAGGCTTCATACGTTGCTTTGATTATTTGATTTGTATGGTTTAGTTCTTTTCCCTTGATATGGTGCTGATTGTGATTGGATTCTCACTGTTTGTGATAGATTGATGGGGGTTCCAATTTGTCGATTAAAATTCGTTGGTATCAGAAAATAGTGTACTCCAATGGCCTGTTCTCTTTGAATGTGCCTTTTAACTTTCCTGATTTTGTCAACCCCGCGGGGAAGAAGATACCTAAGAGAGAAAAGATACGAATTAATTTGGATGCTGTTACTGGAGGTGAGCTTCTGTGCAAGACAATAAGCCACCCAATGAAGGTTTGTGTTTGGTTTTTGTTTTGTAGCAACGCTGTTGAATTTTACTTGTGACGTACGTACTAACGATTGACTGTTTTGTGGGGACGGTCCAGCAAGTGAGTCGTCATGCGGGTAGTACGGCCTTCTTGTATGAGTCTGATGTTCTATCGTGGTCTAAAGTTGATTTTAGCTTTTCATACGCTGTAAGAACTCATGAGTCATGATGACCAATTTTTTTTTTAGTCTGTGAAGTTGAAAGGCAATTTAATTGGCTCACTGTCTGCATTTAGGTTTCTTCGAGTCATATGACTGGTGGTGTTGTTTTGGAATCTGCATCCGGGCATGATCTTGATCAAAGAGAAATGTTCTACATGTACCTTTCTCCAGGAGATATTCAATGTGAGAAGGTTTGTACTATAACTTCAAACTTTGTAGGTGTACTTCCGGTGTTTAGTATATATATATGTGTGTGTGTGTGTAGGGGGGGTATGTATGTATATTAGTGTCCTTTTGTCCTTACTTCTTGTATTTGTAATTTGCAGGTATTCAAAAAGGAAATAATATTCATTATTGACATTAGTGGTAGCATGTTGGGAAAGCTAATTGAAGACACAAAATATGCAGTTTTGGCCGCTCTCTCCAAGCTTAATCGTGACGATTCATTTAATATTATAGCCTTTAATGGAGAGACTTATCTATTTTCCAAATCGGTGGAATTGGCTTCCGAGGATGCTGTTAAAAGAGCTACTGAGTGGATTAACTTGAACTTTGTTGCTGGAGGTGGTACAAATATTTCACGTCCCTTGAACACGGTACCTATGAAATACCGTTTCTCACTAATCTAACTATCATTGAGCTGTGGTTAAACTGAACCATGATTTATGAAGTGTAATATACTTAGCAGATTAATCAGTTTTCTTTTGGAGCAAAAATAATCTTTGCGCAGCTTGATGCAGGGAAAACCAATTCCTTAAATTCTGTTTCATCTTTCTGTGTTTTGAGACTTGTTTGACGTATTATTATCAGTGTAATTGTTTTCTTCCCTATATCATTGATTAGAATGCAGTTTATTTGTTTATTTATATATGCCTTTTCTTTTCAGGCAATAGAGATGCTATCCAATGCTGAAAATTCAGTTCCAATAATTTTCCTAGTTACAGATGGAACTGTTGAAGATGAGAGACAAATTTGTGCCATGGTAAAGAATCGTATGATCAATGGAGAGTCAATATGCCCTCGAATTTACACTTTTGGCATTGGTACGATTCCTAGTATTCTTAGCCTTGGTCAAAACTTGCTACTTGTCATAAATTTTATCATTGTGACATTCTTTTAATTTTCATAAACCCTGTTCAAGATATTGCTCGTAGTTATTCTAATTCATTGTAAATATTGACAAAAATTCTTCATTTTATCACTCATCTTAAACTCGTTTAACCACAGGTTTATTCTGCAATCATTATTTCTTGCGGACCCTTGCAATGTTCGGTAGGGGCCAATACGATTCTGCAATGGATGTTGGTATGTTCTGAATTTAACTTTAAAAAGTAAATATTTATCTTTTGGTTTTGTTACCAGTTAGAGGATGTTATGGTGTTCTAGACAAATTTTGGTCATCAAACCATGTCACTAAATATGTGGTTTACCAAGCAATTCGATTATGAGGTTTGTTGCATAGTCTTGGCATTTATTTAGGGCTCCTAGTTATTGACTCTGGCATGAACTTTTGGATTATCTGCAATTCAGGGAAGAGAGAGTATTAATTTTATATTCAATGTTTATTCTAAAACAGGAGAGGGGTTGTCTTAGGTCATTGACAGCAAACATTACACATCGGTAAACTGGAGTAACTGTGTTTCTTGTACCAAGTCGTATGTTAGAGGAAACAATGACATGGGTGCTATTATGGACTGAAATTGCAAAGGTTTGGGGACAATATTTAATCTCAAATTAATGGTTTCATCAAAGACCGCTGATATCATCAATTTGTATGCACATCATCAATACGTGCAACACAATTAAGATTCGAAGAACATTTACTAGAAAGCTTTGGTTAAATATAGAGGGGTTGGTTGGTTGAAGGCTATTTCCAAGAGGAAAAGATTATTATAGTAGGCAAGCATCTAAATGGACATGTTTGGTTTCGGAGAAATAATGAGGAAAGACAGATTATTCTGGATTTCTGTACTTTTTATGATTTCAATATTATGAATACTTAGCGAGCAGATTTTGTTATTATGCATACTTAGCGAGCAGATTATTCACAAATTGATTTCCTTTAGGTTAGACGCATTAATAAAAGAGTTTGCAAGGGTTACAAGATGCTTCCAAAAAGAGAGTAATGCAATACAGATTAATGATCATTGATGTTTGTTTTAAGGGACAATTTAGAATCAAATTCTGGCAGATTAAGGGATTTAAATTTGACCGTTAAGGATAAATTATTAGAGAAAGGTTTTTAGGATTTACAAGGTAGTGTTAACCTCATTTGTGATGGCATGTCTAAGAGGATTAGAAGGGTTTTAGATAAATTACGAGGTCTTGAGAGATGATAAATCTCAGTGATGGAATTTAAGTGATTAAGCATAGATTAAGACAGGGGCTAGAGTTTTTAAATTTAAAATCACTATACTGTTATTTGTCAAAGGCAGAATTTGTTTGTCTGTTATGAGAGTTGATGCAAAGGTACTAAGGAAAGAATGAGAGTTGTACATAGTTTTGGTTGACTTGGGGATGTTATATGATCAAGTATCAAGAAGTATTGCTGAAGAATCTAGAAAAGAAATGTGTTACTTATATTAGAACTGTATAAGATATGTTATGATGAGTGAACTACTAGCCTGAAAATATCTAGGAAAGAAAGGTGTTACTTATATTAGAACTGTATAAGATATGTATGAGGAGTGAACTACTAGCCTGAAAATTTCAGGAAAAGAAAGGTGTCACTTATATTTGAACTGTGTAAGATATGTATGATGAGTGAACTACTAGCCTGAAAATTCCAGGAAATGTGAGAGTAATGACTTTCCCAAAAGAATAGAATTACATCAAAACGGCCTTGCATGTATTTTGAGAAGTCAAAGAAGCAAGTAATTATTGTTTCTAATTGGTTTGGGGCTCTTTTACCTTAGTAAATCATACAATTACCTCATGGGCAGTTAGTTGCTCCCACAAATGATTTAAATACTATCATTGCATTAGCTTTACTTATATCAGTTGCATGTTTCTATGTAGGTGTGTAAAAAAAGGGTTACCTTATTTCAGTAAATAAATCCAACCAACTCCAATACTTTTACCTGTTAACGACTTAGTTTTTGACTTTTTGGAAATATACTAGCTCATGAACTAGTAGTTGTCGTTATTGTTTCTTTTGTACCTTTAGTAGTTCCTATGTGTCATGTTCCTTGGATTATTCACAAGCGCTATTCAATCTCTAATTTTTGCTACATTAGCTGCGGATTGCTACCAAAACTGTGTCATTCACCAAAAACATGCAAATAGGGATAATCTTTTTATAAGTCCCTCAGCACTTTCATCCTTATGTCCTTGTTTAATTTAGTGTCCGATGTGCTCACTAGGAACATGTAAAAAAGTCCTTAGTCTCACTCCTGAAATTTTCAGGCTTGTAGTTCACTCATCATACATGTATAGTTCTAATATAAGTCACACGAAAATAAATCTTTGTTGTGATTGCAAAATATATAATAAGTTTTCAAAAGAATGTTTTATTAATTATGTTTGTAATGGTACATGTCTCTACTACTCTTTGGTAGTGAATTTTAGACTCTAAAAGGATAAGAGAAAGCTCGGAGTGACAAAATATAATCTTAAGATGTACAAAACAAGAGAAGCCAAGGGTTAAAAAGCGATTTGTATACAAAATATATTGGTATGATATTGATGGAGAAAAGATCACCTAAAGTCGGTTATAAGGTGGTTTGGAGGACGTATATGCATTAACTAGAAGCATAAGCATTTAATACAATAGATTGTATGGTCCTTTTTATCATTGAGAAGGGGACCATGAAAGACATTGGAGGAAATTGTGAGAGGGATCTTATGAATGATATTCTTCAAAATTATTCACAAGTCCACTAATATTGATTATAGGTCCTTGAAGTTTTAGATAATTTCCATAAACTATTTAATAATATCGTTACTGGTTTTTGAAGGATTTAAAAATTATGTTTTTCCCTTTAATGACATTGGATGAAACTGTTAAGAATATATTGAGAATTTGGTCTTTTCCCTTTAATGGTTGTGTGATCTATATTTAGGGAGATAACACTTTTATTGATGTAATACTTATTTAAATTTATTAAGAAGTGGATTTAAGCCTAACTCAACCTTACCAAATCTAGGTGAGGTTTGCAATCACTTATATATACTATAAAATGTTCTAGTCGATGTGGAATCTCTGACATCCCCTCACACCGAGTGTGTGGGACTATATAATTAGTTCAACAAATTCTCACTAGGATAGACTTTATATAGTTTTGATATTATATTAGAAGTGAACTTTTAAGCCTAACTCAACCTTACAAAACTGATTCATAATGTGAGTTTGCACCTACTTATATATGTTAGTCGATGTGAGATTTTCAACAAAGTTAATAATTTCTCTTTAAGTCAACAAAGTTTTTTATTATTTCCAAACATAGTCCTGAACTGTTTAATAGTCTTATGGCGTTGAATAATATTCCTAAGAATTTGGTTATTCAAATTTCATTAATGTGAGATAGCATTTTTGTAGTAATATTTATTCAAAAGTTATCTAATAATTGCTCATAGATCCTCAGTTTTTTTATTATTTCCAAATACGGTACATAAACTATTTAATAATATCATGGCTTAGCCCTGAAGGATTTCATAATATCATGACTAATGTACCCTTGCCTGGTATATGACGGAATTGTTGAAATTTAACCAAAGTAGGTTCAATTGGTTACTATGAGAGAAGGATGCAAATGCTTTATGCATTAAAACCTAATTTGATAATGGGCTCTCTTTCTTGAATTGCCAGATTCGATTGAGCCTCGAATGCTGTCACTGTTTGACAAAGCTTCATCTCTCATTCTTGCAAATATCAAAGTGGATTCATTGGATAATCTTGGTGAACTCGAGGTAAAATTTTACATACCTTGTTAGATTGAATTTGAAAATAACATTTTGCTACCTGTTTTTAACTCTTTCCGGTCGTCATTACCAAAAAAATGATATGTACAAAACTACTGTCTTTCATTTGAAGTGTTTTATTCTCTTCCTTGAGTTCATGTGCCATGGCCACCCCTTCTGCTTTTGAATCTGCATTACTGTCTTAATTTATGACCAGTGCTGAATTGATTACTCTGCATGATAAAATGTGCCGTTGTGCTCCATTTCATTGTTATTCTTGTCGTTGTACTGTAGTTCCCTAATACTTACGGTGGTTATGGCTAATTGTGCTTTACCTATGATTTTTGTCATGTCTTTTCCTATTTATATTGTCTTCAGTGCGACATTTGAAAACCAAGATTGCCATGGTGAATCTACATGTCCTGGCCTTTATGACAATTTATTTTCTTTGCAAATTTGCTGAATGTCCGACTTTCCCTGAGCTTGTTACTCTCTCTTACGGGATTATCTGCAATGTATGTTATAGGTATACCCTACTCGTATTCCAGATCTTTCATCAGAGGGTCCACTGATTTTATCTGGAAGATACAGGGGAAATTTTCCTAAAACTCTGAAAGTCGAAGGTATTTTGGCTGATTTCAGTAATTTTGTAGTAGATATGAAGATACAAAATGCCAAGGACATGCCTGTACAAAGGGTAAAGAAGTCTTCTACCTAGCATGCTTGCAATTCAAGTTTTATTGCATATAAATTATGTTTGTCAGTGATGCTGAGCTATTTAGTGCTTACATGAACCTCTTTGAAAATGCTGTTTTTTCAAATAGCAGATTAGTTGGGTCAAATTTATCATAATTGTAAGATCTATGGAAATGGGTATATAAAGAATCATTGGTCTTCTTTGTTTAGTATGCCAGTGAAACACAAGTATATGTCAGCTTCATCTTATTCTTGCAGTCATGGTCCCACATGTTTTGATCAGACGCTGGTTTATAAGTTAATAACTTAATGTCCGCAATTTTACATTTCTGTTTCATTTTATTTATTATTATTATTATTCATTATATTGCTATATTTTCTCTCTTAACAGGTTTCTGCAAGAGATCAAATACATCATCTTACCGCTCAAGCATGGTTTTTGGAAAATAAACAGCTAGAGCAGAAGGTTTGTTACCATGCCATCAGTCCAATCATTTTGAGTTTCTGTTGAATAAATTTTTGTTTGCTCCATTAAATTTGCAGGTTGCAAAACTGAGCCTGCAGACGGGTTTTATCTCTGAGTATACACGAATGGTTTTACTGGAGACCGATCATATAAAGAAAGTCAAGGAATCGGCCGGAACGAAAGTATGTCACTCACTCCACTCATCTTTTTGAATAAATCAGATACTAAATAACGCTTTTATTTAAACGCCTATTTTGAACACTAAATAGTTAATAACTATGCTTGTTTATTATGGTTTGGTTATATTATTTTGCTATCTAATTACATTAATCGGAAACAGGCGTCAGAAAAGAGCAATGGTCAGTTTGAGGCACCCGTCCAAGGGCAGAGAATGATTTTACTACCACATTTGGGTATCGGCTTTGGCAATTTAACTGCAACTGCTGAAAATACTCCTCCCGGATATGAATCGAAATTGCCTGAAGTTCCTGAAATCTTTAAGGCGGCCACAAATTGTTGTGAAACACTGTGCAGTTACTGCTGCTGCATGTGCTGCATCCAGTGCTGTGCCCGGTTAAACAACCAATGTGCAACTGCATTGACACAACTCTGCATTGGTCTAGGATGCTTTGGCTGTATCACTTGTTGTTCAGAAGTATGCTGTTCTGGAAACGAGGGCTGAAGTCTCAATTTTGTTGTATGAATTTTGTTTATATAGTTGTAACTTGGGGAATGTATATGAGCAGGTCATCGTTGTTATATTGTATAGTTTTCTCTGATGATAGTCCTGCAAGTTTAAACTTGCAATAGATATCAAATCAAATTATACCATTGTATCCACAAAGAAGAAAGTAAACAATACCAAGTTTTATCTGCCCCTCTAACAAACATTTTTCTCTATTACTTTCTTTTCGATGTCCCATCTCTTCTTTTAACTTTTTAATCGGATCCCTTGTTAATGAATTCCACTCTTCCAATAATTTAGATTTTTTAAATTCATTATTTAAATTATAATTATAATTTGTTTTTATTTAAATAAATGTTTTGAAAAGTAAACTTATTTATATAAATTAAGAACAACGAATCATATAATAATTACAGGAAAGTTTTACAAAGCTATAGATAAATAATAAGCTACAAACGTACAGATACATAAAATTATTTATTTTCTAAAAAAACCTAAATACACACTTTAAACTTCTCAAACAATTTTAAAAGAAAACAGTTAAAATTTATAATTAAGCTTCATTAAACATGCTTATTTTTTTTAAAAAAAAGAAGTTTGTAATCTATAGTTTGCGTTATCTCAATTTTTTTAATTGATTAAAAAATATTAAGCTACTACTTCTATAAGAAAGATCGTTGAAAACATTAAAAGAATACGAGACTTTGTATATTTGCATAATATTTCTAGTTTTAATAAGTGAGTGGTTGTAAATGTCTTACATTTGTTTAATTAAAAAAATAGTATTAGTTTAATTTAATCTTTTATAAATATATGTATATCTTATCCAAAAAAAAATTTAAGAAAAAGTGGAATTAGTTTTTATTAATATATAATTATTAAATATGGGCTAGAGAGTATTTTCAATGTTATTATGACAACATTTATATGAAGTCCAACATCACAATTTCATAAGTTCCTTACTATTATGACAACATCACATTTATATGAAGCACATGTTTTGTTCATTAAGATAGAGAAATAATTTGGATGAAAATGAGTTAGTAGAGTAAAAATAGATAAAAAATAATATGAAAATTTAAAGATTTGGTTGAAAAGTTATATAAAAAAATGATGAAATTTGTTAGTAAAAATAAATAAAAATTAGTTTCAAAAGTCTTGCAATTTTTTAAAATTATCTCTCTTGCCAATTCTTATATATAAAAAAATCCTATATTAATCTTATATTGATAAATTTTTCTCATCTCAAGGCGGCAAGAAAGATAAAAGAGAGTTTAAAAATAAAATAATTATTTTTATTTATAAAAGTCAATTTTCCCCCTTTTCTTTTCACTTTTTCCTCAACAAAACAGAAAATATGTGATTTCTTTCCTCTAAATTATTCTCACCAATCCAAACACATTAAATAGTATAATTTATTCTTTTTACAAACTCAACACTCAATGAGTGAATGCCACCAGCTGTAATAAATGCAAATACTCTGCTTTTGTCCACCAATTGAACAAAATACATAAAAAGCTAGAACTATCTCTGCTTGCTTGTACTCTTTTCCCAAAAAGACTCCTTCCCCTTCTCATCTCTGTCAATGATCCAAATTGTACAATTCCATTAAGGAAAAGGGGATTCCATGCAAGCAAAGAGCAATCAAAATCAAGAATAACTTTTGCATGGGGCAAACAATGCCGATTCGAAATAATGAGAATGCAAGAGAAGATGCAATAGTGTACAGGATCAAGACCAAACCTGGATGTGATTCAGCAAAAATCCTCTCCCAATTCTACCATTGTGGATAAATGTGGAAACACATTCTACCAAAATAACTTTTAACTCCCAACATTGCTTTGCCACTATTTTACTACAATTCCTTCTTCTTTATTTTCATAATCTGAACCATTCTATGATACAAGTATTTACAAGGCCATAGAATTTGCATGACAAGCCACCAACCACACGCTAATATCTTTCTTATTACTGGTATCCTACAAATCAAAAGCCCCACATATCGTATAAAACAAAATAAACATATGATTATGAAGAAGAAAAGTAGATAAAGAATCAAGATTAAACTCCAGAAGCATGTCTTCAGAGTGCGGAAAGGATCGTCCTCAACCCTTATATTCCCATAAGGTGTTATCTTGAACTTGGCTGCAGATCCAAACATTGACAATTTTCCCAAAGCTATTAGTCTCCTGAAGATTAATGTCTCAAACAAATACTTTGGAGAAATTGACTCATCGGTTTGAACAATAGATGCCTTCATTTTGCCGTAAGATTTATTAAACCCCATAGCATCTTGCTCAATCCTCATCATTAACTCTTCCAGTTCAGGATCGTAGTATCCTTCCTCCAAGGATTCCTCATAGCCAAAGCTTGAAGCTTCCTCCATGGCTGGACCCAAGCATTTCAACAAAACAATGGTTATCCTCAAGTTTTCAAACCATGACTCTGAGTTGGAGGCTTCGTTGCTGGTCGAAAATTCCCATGAAAGGTGGTTATACTTCCTCAACACTGCTTTGTAAAATGGATCTCCCACTTTTAACTCCAACACTCCCCAAAAGCGTCGACATTTAGATCCTCCTGCTTCAGTGTACTCTAGAAGAATAGGCATACCCATGTCCAACCCGTTTTCCTTCATTACTTCTACCCGTGCCCTCAACAATCTTTCCACAAATCCACCAAACAATTGCATTTCTTCAGGGTTTGAATCAGAAAAATGTTTGGGTACATTCTCCTTTATCATCTCTAAAACCTGTACCACATCCTCTACAGATTCTTCGTGTTCTTGCTTTAAACTTGCCCCGTAGATTGAAATTGAAGCTTCCTCACTAATCTCAGCCTTAGCATTCCTCCAGGTCCTCAAAAGTACTTTTCCATGCCTGTTTGGAACTTCTTCTGACTCTATTAGAGACAGATTCTTGTTAAACATGTCTCGTAGATAAAAACTTTCCAGCATATGCTTCATTTTCTGCTTTGGAGAGCCTTTTGGAACCAAAAGTGATGATGGGGTGTAGTTCCTAGTGGAGCTGGAAGTGGGAAACCTGAACTGGATATCATCCATGTTTGTTTCTTGCTCGTACACATTAACTCCCCAATGACACAGAATCAGGTCTGATTCGTATTGAACCTGAATGGCCTTCCAATCATCTCCAAGACTTGCGTCGAGGCTCTGCCACTCTTCATCCCTGAACAAGACTCGGAGATCACAAAATAACACATGATCTTCTCCAACGTTGAAATAGTGGTAATCTCTACCACATATTTCTTGTCCGTCAATAAACAAGTGGAGGCTAACAGTGTGCCACTTCACAAATCCAGTGAACGATTCTAAAGCTGTCTGGAAAGCATCTTCAAAATCAGAAAGTCTCTTTCTCGATTCCTGGAAAACTAATGCTAAAGCAACAACGGGAAACTTTCTACGAGCCCAGAAATGTGGAATCTCTATAGTGCCAATGCAGTCAAACCATTCAGGGATTTCCCTTTTCAGCATCGGCATTACAACTTGTATTCTTTGGATCTCTTCTGAGACCTGTCACAACGAAAGACATTAGTGTGTTTGCATCGACATACTATTTTTATGGAATTGCAGTATCTTGCATTATAAGAATAATGGTGCGGTGAATGTAGTTAAACCTTAGACAATAGCATTCTTGATCCCTCTGAAGTTAAGGACTGACAGTATCTTGCATCCACTTTCTGAACACTTAAGGGAAGTTCTGGAATTTCCTTAAGATTTCTGCAGAAACTCACATCAAGACTTTTCAAGTGAGAAGATCCTCTTATGCTGTTTGGTAGGGCTACAAATCCGTTGTGTGATACATTTAATTCTTCCAGTTTTGGGAAAATTTCAAGAATGGCACAAAGATCTTCATATGATGGATTAGTCTCACAAAAATGAAGTGCCACTAAATCTGGACTGCCATTTGCCACTGAATGGCGGCTCTCTTGGAACCTTTGAAATGATTCTCCAAGTTTAGAGCATTCATTAACTTTTAAAGTGACAAGTTTTGGAAGCAAAAAGAAGCTACTTGGCAGATATTTAAGCTCTTTGCAAACTGACATGTCTATATGCTCAAGTCCAGTAAGGTTACCAATGGAATTCGGAATCTTTTTAATGGCAGTACTCATCATGTATATCTTTAATGGCTTATCCATTTTTTGCGTTACATGTGGGAAGTGTTCAAGTCTTCTGCAAAAGTTAAATGAAAGCACTTCGAGAGAGGGCAAATACATTTTTGGCACAAAACTTGTGAGCAGAGTGCATTCTGAAGCACTTAAATAGACAAGGTTAGGCATAAATCCAATGGATTTATCGAACCTTACCAGTTTATAGCATTTATCAAGTGTAAGTACCTTCAAGCTTTTAGCTCCAGACAGGTCAGGAATTTGAGTTATGAATTGACAATGGGAAAGATTGATGAATGTCAAATCCTCAAATCTCTGCGAAACAAAATATAATTAAAGTGATTAGAGAATAGTCCATTATATTAGGCTTTAAATCATGACAGTTTTGCCACATGCTTAGAGGGGATAGAAAGAGAAAGCAAATGCATGTACCTGAAATGGTTTTTTAAATATCAGAGAACTATGAGGTAACTTGAAGTCAACAATTCTGTGGGGATAAAAGTCTGGCGGAAAACACTTTGATGGGTACCCCTTCCAATCGATTAGCCGTAAACTATTTGGCAGATAACTAGGACCAGACGAAAATATTGTATTGCGAATAATCAAAATTCTGAGGTTCCTCATCTTCTTGAAGGCTGTCACAGTCCAATAATCTATTTTTTCTTGTTTTGGGGGATGAAGCATTATTCCTTCAACTGTATCACTTCCCTGTAGAAATGCATGCCAATGAAGAGAATTAACACAAAATACATTTGCCAAAGTACACAAACATATGAAGGTAACTAAAAATATAAAAAGATCAAGATTCTCACAGAATTTTCTTTAAGTACTTCATGAACTTCTTTCAGAGACCATAGTCTGCTGCGGTATCCAGGGTTTGATGGCGATTCCTTCCGAACAATCTCTCTACCCATGTCTTGTATTAGATCATGCATTTCCAGGCAACCGTTTTCATCAATAGTTAAGAGACCTTTACTAACAAATACTTGTATATCCGGGTGGAAATCACAAGCATCTAGTATCCTTTTAACATAATCCCACCTTTCCCCTTTGAAGAAACATGCAATGTCCAGGAAAATTTTCTGGTCCAAGTCTGATAGGCTTGTGTAGCTTATTTCCAGTACACCTTGAATCTCCACATCTGGAACCTTCCTATATTTCTGTAATTCAGTCTCCCATTCTTCAGGACCCCTACCCTTCAAATTGGAGCCTATTACTCTTAGTGCCAACGGAATACCCTTTGCGTATCTTACTGCACGAGTAGAGATGCTTGCAAAGTTTTCTGCTGGTCTGCTCCTATTAAAGGCATACCAACAAAAGAGTTCAAGGGATTCAAGATAATTTAGCTCTTCCATTTCATATCTTTTAATTTCAACATCATGCTTATGTAGAACATCTTTATCTCTTGTTGTTATAATGATCCTGCTACCAGGACCAAACCAATCATATCCTCCAGCTAATGCTTCCAATTGCTTTACAGAATCAACATCATCCACAACCAGAAGAACTCTTTTATGTCCAAGCCTGCACTTTATTTCAGAACTTCCTTTAAATGTACTGCCAATAATGGTTTCTGTCTCTTCACCCATCTCAGACAGAAGTGTCCTTTGGAGATCTTCCAGGCCTTTAACGCTTTTATTTGATTTTTCTCTGACATTAGCAAGAAAACTTGCAGCTTCAAAATGATGCCTGATCCTGTTATACAGATCCACAGCAAATGTGGTTTTGCCAATTCCTCCAACCCCATAGATCCCCATTATGCAAACGGCATCATTAGATTCAACATCTATTAGAGATTTCACCCGTTGAAAACGAGAATCAAATCCAACTAGGTGCTTGATTTGTAAAGGCATGGGAGGTAGTTTAGCTGAGGTATCTTTCACAATCTTCTCAATAACCTCGGTTTCATACCTGCATAGGCACACAATACTTTCATTTTATAATAGTACTAATAAACGGCAAAAGAAACTTGTACTAACTAAATAAAATCTTACACCGTAATTGGAAACACAGGACAGACACCAACATAGAACTAACACAATAAAAATGTTCTACTCACTAGATTACTCTATAAATAATATGTATTCTTTTTAACATTTTCATCCAAGAAAAAACAATTATGCGTAGTAAATTTGTTGACGTATCATGTAATAAGTATCTTAAAAGCTATAAAAGTTGTACAGAAACAGATATAAAATCTACCTGTTTTAGTCCTGTGATTACGCTTTTAAACTCATTTTATTTCTCCTACTTTCCATTTTAATCTCTATAAGTTCGAATAGAAACTTAAACCGATTAACAAGTAATTTTCAAGTGTAAGAAAGAACTAGTATGTACGTGATCAGAGATAAACAGAGATTTGATCGGAACTTACATATGGTTCCTGTAGTGTATTCCGGTTAGGTCGCAAACTCTGGACAAAGCTGATCGCCATGCTTTAACCTTCTCCGACTCTTTTCCATATCTGTTTTCATGTTTACTCATGGCAGTTGCGTAACTGTTTTTCTGGTACCGTACATCCGAAGGTTCCACCAAATAAAAAATTGCTACGACATGTTTTCCTTTGTTTTCGTAACAGTGAATGATCTTGACCAGTTCGTCAAGACACCAAGAGGAAGATGCATAGTTTTGACAGAGCACGACCAAAGAGATTCTGGAAGCTTCGATTGCCTGAAGAAGAGCAGGACGGATTTCGTCCCCGCTCCGGAGACTCTGATCGTCTCTGAAGGCGTTGATTCCGTGACGGAGCAAAGCTCGGTAGAGATGATCGGTGAATGCGTAGCGAGTACCGTTTACGCCCTTGAAACTCATAAAAACATCATACGTAAAATCATCGTGATTCGCCATAAACTCAACCAATGCAATGGGTTTTGCCAAGGAAGTAGCTCAGTTCAACTTGTCGTCGTAAATTTCCAAAGTCAACCAATGCTGAACGAAGTTTCGATGGCTTTCAAACTAAGGTGAGAAAACAACGACAAAGCTACATGAGATGATTCTACAAAATATCAAACATTCTATTTTTATATGGTGTTTTCTCGATAATTTTGTTATACGTATTTTTAACAAAAAACAAAACTAAAATCATATTTTCGTAAATTAATATTCTAAAGTGTGTGAATTTATTTAAAAGTTATAATTAAATTTAATTTATTTTAAATTTTAATTTATTTAATAATATGGTTTATGGGGTTTATGTGTTTATGAGTGATGGATATAGTGAAGGCATTTTCTCGTGCACCATATTAATTTGGATTTGCACCCAACAAAACTTTTAAAACTCTAATTTGTGTTCTTCTTTGTTCTGAAAAAATGTGCAGGTCTGAGATGCAGAGAAACTTGATGTTCGTTTGAGGTGTAGAGGAGGTGTTGTTAGTGTGGTGGTGGAGGGACCGTTTCACTCTTAGCTTCAGTTCACATTGTTGTGAAGTAAGACAACACATTCATCTTCATTTTTGCGTTTTGTTTGAGCTGAGATGTTCCCGAATAACGATATTTGGAAGCCTGGATAGGCTTACGGACGTTTGACTCTGGAATGCATTGGTAGTGACTCTGGATATACAAATTCGTAAGTAAATTAGATTTCCAGTTCAAGCTTTCGAATGCACATGTCCGTAAGTGAAATATCAGTTCCAGATAACTTTATCCAGAAGTAGATTTTGAATTCTGAATATGAATATCCGAAATGGTTATATGTGTTATGGATTTCTAAATGCGAAAGGGTATTTTGAGACTTACGAATTTGTATATCTGGAAGCTAACTGATATGTTTTTTTTTCAGGGGAGATTGATGTGTGGGATGGATTAGATGATTTTGAACTGGAGTCGTCAATACTTATAACGCGTTAGATAATTAACATAGGGCACATGAGTGTAGTGAGGCGTTTACTACAAATGAGGTAAGGTAAATGTTAGGTGTGTGAACCTTATTGTTTATGAATGATTTTAAAATTTGGCATGTTATTGTAAGTATTTCGTAATCGAGATGAGCTGTTAGAGTGGGCAAGAAGTGTTGGCTATAGTTATGGATTTTTTATTGTTATATTAAGGTTGGATACATGGACGAGGCAATGAGGAAAGATGACGTGCGTATTATTAGGTTGTGAGAGAGGAGGTAAATACATACAATATAAAAAAGACGTAGATATCAGTCGAACGGGATGTAGGAAGTGTGAGTGTCCTTTCAGATTACGAGGCAAACCAGTCAAGGGTGCATGGTTGAACTAATTTGTGGTTCTCACAATCATGATTTGGCAGAGACATTGGTGGGTCATCCGTATGCTAGAAGGTTAAGTGTTGAGGAAAATGCTATGGTTAAGGATATGACTAAAACTTCAGTGAAGCCAAAAAATATTTTACTAATCATGAAAGAGAGAAATAAGAAGAATGTCATGACGATAAAGCAAGTTTATAATGAAATGATTGTTCACCGAAGATCCCAATGAGGTCACCGAACAAAAATGCAACAATTCATGTTGTTACTAGAGCGAGACATGTATGTGCATTGGTGTAGGTGTGAAGAGGTGTTGAATGTAGTGCAAGATATATTTTGAACACACCCAGATTCAGTAAAACTAGTGAACTCATTTAATATTGTCTTACTGATGGATAGTACGTACAAAACAAACAAGTATAGGATGTTGTTACTTAAGGTTGTTGGGATTACATCAACAGGTTTAACTTTTCCCATTGCATTTTGTTTACTAGCAACAGAAAAGGAAAATAATTTTTTCTGGGCCCATGACAGACTTAAAGGATTGTTTTTGAGAGTTGATTCATACCCTAGGTGGTGGTATGTGATAGAGATATTGCCTTAATGAATGCAATCAGAATCGTGTTTCCTGAAGCTAATAATTTGCTTTATCGATTTCACATTGATAAAAATGTGAAAGAAAAATGTAAAATATTGGTGCATCCAAGAGAGGCATGGAATCAAGTAATGCAACCTTGGAGTTTTTGTTGTGGATTGTGATATTGTTGAGGCCTTTGAAGATCGTGTCAATGCTTTTCAAGTTGTCTATTCTCCATGGCCTATATTTGGTGATTATGTGATGGCTACATGGTTACATCCACATAAAGAAAAAGTTGTGAAGGCATGAACAGATAAGGTGATGTACTTAGGAAACACAACAAGTAACAGGTTTGAGGCGGCACATTGGAGCCTAAAGAGAATTCTTCAAAATTCCATGGGGGATTTATGTTTCTGCTGGGATTCAATCATCTGTAGTGGGATTGCCATCTCTAACTACAAATGGGTGCCGAGGGATGATCTGCACATATCCATACTGACGGAGAACACGTTCTGGCATGTGCAATTGTGTCTAATTTCCAAGCCCCAAATAATCAGAGAATAACGATATCCACTCAAATGGACGTTCTTCATTGTGTTCATCGTATGAGGAAAACCGAATGGAACCTGGTGTCAATGCATATAGCTGCAATCAAACAACAACAATTGAAGTAACTTTTCTTGATTCTTACATCCTACACCAAGGTTTGTCTTCAGAATATTGGACTAGCATACGTCTCATTCCTATAGACAGGAAGTCATCCCTGCAACAATGTCGCATAACTAGCTAATTGCCTAGACTTTGCATAACTACAATCTCCTAATTGCTCATACATGTGAGTTAATGCAGTTGCCGCCCAAGAATATCCCTCGGTCAGCCTCAAATCGGCAAAAAATTCAAGATAAATCACACTAACTGAAGTAACACTCTTGTCAGCGAAGATAGTGCAACCAACAAGGTGAAGTAAATAATCTCTGGCAGTTACAGTTCACCGCCTCTTTAAGCATGCGTCCTCATAAACATCTCTTAACCAACTGAGACGCACATGAGGTCCCCGACAGTGTCTTGTCTCTTCAGATGCAACTCCATGGTTAACACGGAGGGATTCTACCAATAAATCATTCGTTGAATATGAATCTAAGGTCTGGTGCATGTAAAAATGACCGACAATGGGCAAATGCAACAAATTTGACACATCATTAAGAGTGATAGTCATCTCCCTGATAGGTAAATGAAATGTGTTTGTCTCTGCATTCCATCTCTCTACAAAAGCACAAAGCAATCCTCGATCTAAATTCTCATAACTAGCATGAACCAAACCACCTAAGCCAGACATGTCTACAACTGCCTGTATGCACTCATTTTTCTTTATCAACAATGAATAAATAAAATTAAGAGGGATACTTCAGGGATATCCCAACCCGTATACAAAAACTGAACTTTTACACCCCTTATGGATTAAACAGAAGCTTCTAACAATTAAACCTATAGCTTTACCACTCCAAGACAGTTCCAAAACTTCAACAAAATTGTATCAGCATTATAACTATCCTACCACCAACCTTTGTTAAGAAACTAAAGGAGAGGAAAGCAACATAACAACTAATAAAACATCCATAAGAAGCACTAGATCCACAAGAATCTGCAGAGACGACACTTGCAGAGACAAAGGACATAACCAATATATAAGCACATGACCAATATACAACAATTGTATGCGCTCATGAGGTGCTCCTAACTTATTTATCTTTCTCCCATGAGAAACAACTTTCAGCTTACAACGATCCTACAATAATCAACATATATCATCAATAAATACATACATACCAGAGACACTCAATTAATGTTCATTACTTACCAAACCATCCCATAACTGTCTGGCCACACGATCTTCATAATTAATCAGTAATGACTTATCCACTGGTCCTCTTGGATAGCCTTCATCATAAATTTCAACTTCTTGTTCAATATAATCTTCAAAGTCCTCATTTGGAACTAAAGTAATAGGACCACCACACCTTCTTCTCACAGATGCAGTTGGTCGCACACGGTCCGAATTAGAAGATCCTCCACCTCTAATCCTCACCATCTTACTATTCATAAAAGACCATGAAATAAAAAATAAATTTGGTCCTCCAAGAAACAACACCTTGTTAAGGGTAATTTGAGGAACTAATCGTTCCAAACTAAAGAAAAAATAAAACACTTATCAAGTGCAATAATATTATAAGGCCAATGATAGTAGGAACATCATTGAGGGCACATAAAAACACACTTAATAAATACATTACGGATTTCCGAATCCGAATCTAATAAAAAAGCCTTTTGGATAAAAATATTCACATCCCACAACACACTTCTAGATAAAATATTTGGAACCCACAATACACTTTTGGATAAAAATATCCAGAACCCACAACACACTTCCGTATAAAAATATACGGAACCCACAGGCAACACGAAAACTCACCTTTTGCGACGCGTCTCCTTCTTCGGTGGCTTCGTTTTTTGTCACCACTAAAGTCCCTCACAAACGCTACCTGAACGCTGCTTTCGAGATGTCTATAAGGTTGCGTCACTGCCTTAGTGACCAGAACAATCAACGTGCTTGGTTGTTGGGTTGGTGTTCGTTTAAGTGTGTAAGCTTTTGCGTTGCCTCAATGACTAGAAGAATGAAGGCTGTTGGCTTGGTTGTTGGGTTGCGTAACCTAATTTTCATTTTATTAAGGGTGTTTTAGTCTTTTCACTAGGACATATTGGGTGCTAGTCCAAAGTGATATGGAGTAGGGAGAATCTGCCGTGAATAGAGTTTTGGCCTTGAGATAATGGACTCAAAACAAAATAATAGAACAAAAAGTAATGAAAGTGAGGGTGTGAAATTATTACAAAAGGGTGTGACTAAAAATCTTTATTTCTTTTTCTTTCAAACAAACCAAGCTCTCTTCTCCATTCTCTTTGTGCTTTCCACATATCAAGTTTTCTAGAAGTCTGAAACCTTATTCTTTTACTTAAGGCAAGCTTCTTTCTTTTCCTTCTTTCATTCTTGCATCTGCTTCTAAATTTTCTTATGGCAAATTCTTCCTCCTCCTCTATACCTCCCTCCTGCTCCTCTATATTAATTGTGAAAAATTGATTTTAGCTCTTTTAAATTTTTAAAAAAATCTTAAATGAAGCATAATTTCACATTTATAAAAACCATATTTTGCAGTCCCGTACCCCCATACCTCCCTTCCAGCCACAACACTTTTATTATTCTCCAACCACATAATTTGGGAGAGCAATTCATCATTTGAGCATGTATGAGATTATTGGTAAGAAGATTTATTGTATTTGACGTTCTAGTGCGAATATAATTTATTTGTTTTAGTTTTATACTTCATTTTCGCACCTCGTTGATTTTTTTTTCTAGATTTTTTGGTTTCCAAAAAAATGAAAAAAAAAATATAAGCAAATGAAAACACAATTATCACTAGTAAAAATACCACAAAACTTACCTCAACCACCAATGTTCACCACCAGTCACCACAAGCAACCATCACCACTTGAAAAATGAAAACAAATACAGAAGAATGCACCACATTCTCCACTATACTCAGGAGGGTATTGCTAAAATTGTAAAAAAAATTATGAAAGTAGGGTTTGATTTTTCTTATGCATGAAAAGGTTTGAGGTTTCAGTGGGCCTTGTGAAATTTTAGGGTTAGAATTGGAGTTTTGGCAGTGTTTGATGGATAAATCTCAAGCTTTGGAAGTAATTAATTAATTCACTATCTTTTTTAAGCTATAATTTATTAGAGTAAAAAGAAGATTAAACTGAGGAAAATTAATTTTAATTTTCTTTTTAATTCCAAGTTCGATGATGAATGTTGAAAAAGTTTTTGATGGTTGAATATAGCCTTCATGATAGGGTATAAATGATTTTAGGTTATAATTAAATATAAAATCTATATTATTGACCTTTATAAATATATTATCTTTTTATTAGTTTTTTCAATAAATAATTGTATTTCTTTCACTTATTTGACATGAAAATATGAAAAATATAAGAATTAAGACAAATATTTAACATAAAATAATAATTGGGTTAGTCCATTAACTTTTGAGTTAGTCCGATTTTGATTTACATAGATATCGAATCACATAGGTTAAACTAAGAAAATCTATTTTTATTTACATTATTATTTTTTAATTCTTGACTTGAATCATAGGACAGTTTCTTCCTGCACCCTTACACTCTTATGCAAAAACTAAATCGCCCTTATTAGTTTTAAAATTCCAGAAATTTCCTTAACCTAAAGAGACCCTAGAGAGGCACAAGTAAGGATGCTCTCAGATTGCGCAGTCGTGTCTTTCATTTTCTACCAGCATCAGCACCTCCAAATCATTCTCCTTTCAATCTCACACATTTTTTGTTGGTGATTTAAAGTGCTTTTGACAAAGATGAGTAAATTTCTTTGCTTTCGGATTTGCACATCCATTTTTTTATGGATTTTTGTTTCCGTAAGTTTTTCTCACATTTCAGATTATAGAATGCGGTAGAATTTCGGATCACAAAACACGGTAAAATCCCGGATTTATGCTTCCAGTAAAATCCCGGATTTGTGGTTCCAGAAATATTCCAGATTTGTGGATCCAAATTTGTGTTTTTATGGTCATCCTTTCTTCAACATATATAACTTCATCCTAAGATTTTTTCTATCATCGAATGTAAGTGTTCTAGTGGGATATAAATATGATGGAAGTTACAATTTAAATATGATGGAAGATACAATATAATATGACTGTATACAACTCGAACATTCAATCTATTCCAAAATGCATTTTATTTAATTGGATCATATCAAATGCAACATCCCACACCATTACTATTTTTGGTTAAGCTCTTACAAGAAGATTTGAATCTATGATGTGATCTTAGATACAATATTTAAATCCCTCTCACCACACCGCTATTACTCAATTATATCCTAATTTTATTACTTTACAAATTATTATATTTAATTGAATGTTTGATCAGAATGTTATTTTATTCTGGTTGAAATATTCTTTTATTCTTCTAGATTTCGTATATGATTTGCAATGAGCTTCTTTTTTTCTTCTTTTAATATTTTTTTTGGTCTATTTAGTTTATTTATATTTGTTTAGTAGAAATGATACACTGATTTTTTTCTCTCTTTTGGTTTCAATAGAATTTTATATTTTTTGTTTTGTGTTTGTATTGGTTCAACATCTTATTCATTAATTTGTAATTTGGTTTAACTTGAATGGTTTAATTGAACAGAAATGGTGAAGACTAGGGGAAGAGGTTCACAAGGTGATCGTCTATGTCCCACAGTCTTTGTTAGAAGAAGAAGAAGACATGTTAATGAAGATGAAGAACATGTTGAACATGAAGAACATGTTGAACATGAAGATGCAGAACATGTTGAACTTGAAGAAGTTGAACCCCAAATGGAGGTGGAGGATGAAGACGCACCTGAAGTAGAAGGTGAAGGTTATCCTGGAGGTCCACGGGATGAGAAACTGTTGACAGGTTATGAAGACCATGTGGTCATGCAATTATGAAATGGTGTGGTAAGTAAATATGTTGTAATATGATAATTGTTCACTGTTAATTTGATATGATTTTCGTTCATTAAATTGTATATTTTATATGATTTTGGTTGGTTAAATTAGGAATGAAGATAGTTAAAATTGGTGTCTCATGACCGAAAAATGAATAAGATGGGTGTTCATCATCCTCGGATATTACCTGCAGTGGAGTTGTCAGGTTTAGTTGGACTTGTTGGGGCAAGCTATGACACGATAGACAAAGGATTGTTGTGTGCCTTTGTAGAAAGCTGGCACCCAGAGACAAATTCCTTTCATCTGCATGTAAGTGAGTTGACCATGACATTGGATGATGTGTCAAATTTGTTGCACCTCCCAATTATCGGAAAATTTTACATGTACCCGAGCTTGGATGCAGCTGCGGTGACCGATTTGCTTGTTGATTCACTTCGTGTAGATCGGGGAGTAGCAGCTGCTGAGACTCGTCATTGTCGGGGTGGACATGTGCGTCTAAGTTGGTTGAGGGAGATGTATGAGGACGCATGTACCAAGAGACAAAGGATTGTGGCTGCACGGGCATATTTGCTACACCAAGTGGGTTGCACCATCTTTGCAGATAAGAGTGCTACGTCCGTTAATGTATCCTACTTGGGATTATTTGTAGATTTAAGGCACACCGGAGGATACTCGTGGGAAGCAGCTGCTTTGACCCAAATGTATGAGCAGTTGGGAGAGGGTTCCTATGCAAATACTAGGCAGTTAGTTGGGTATGTCACGTTATTGGCATCGTGGATATATGAGCACTTTCCGAGTATTGGGCACCGACTGCTTCGGGATGACTATGTTGAGGATGAGTCGCAGTGTATGAAATATGTGGTCGGGAGTAGGTTGTCCACACTTGCATCTGTTCAAATGCAATTAGATAGTCTTTGTATAGGTGTTGTTTAATGATGCCCTATGAAGAGCATAGAGCGGTGCGTCCTTTTGAGTGGATTTCATTATTTGCAGGGTACATTCGTAAAGAAAGACTTAGTTTACAATTATTTCTGAATTTTATGAATGAACACTTTGGTTATGAAATTAGACAATTCTTCTTCCGCATTTATAATAATCAGAATGTTAACATATTCATTTATCAATGCAATTACAACTATAAATGTCGCCTAATGGACATAATTTGTGTAAACATTTGCTTTCGACTAGTATAATATGAACACCAAGTTTTGGCAATTGGATAACAATGAGTAGACCATAAATGTTGCACAACATTCGTCCTTTCTTCAAACCTAGACCAATGGACATACATATCTCGCTCAAGTAACAACATCAATTGTTGCATTTCAGTTCTATCACCTCGTACTGATTTTTTGTAAATATATCGTGCATTATAAACTTGCTTCATTGTTAGCAAAATATTTCTAGGTTGCACCGAACTATCTGTCATGTCCATAAGCATTGCTTCTCACTACATGTGAACCTACCAGCATATGGATGACCAACCAATGTATTTGCCAAATCATGATTATGAGACCCACAAATTAATTTCAATATCCATCCTTCACCACTCTTTACTGGATACCCTCGTAATCTGAAAGGACAACCACATTTCCTAGTTCCACTCTCAGTAACCTGTAAATCC
>Ga0123342_1001521_pt1 | contig 38957 bp, 26 predicted proteins | sample Turbeawhitnodule_FD_89960 | JGI IMG/M metagenome (GOLD analysis project Ga0123342, IMG submission 89960) | Root nodule microbial communities of legume samples collected from Mexico - Turtle bean Mexico white nodule | ecosystem: Host-associated > Plants > Roots > Nodule | place: Mexico: Nepantla...
TGGCCTTGACTGCAGCCTCTTTCCCTAGCTTTGGTACCTCTACCACCACTATGTCTTGCCTCGCATCCAAAGAAGGTGCCATGTAAGCACACATGTTAGGATTCTCCTTCAGTATCTCCTCGTCCAGGTGCATATATCTCTTCTTTATCATTGACTTGTCACCTGAAACATTGTAAACCAATATGAATGTTAATCATCTTCATTCAACATCGTAAACTTGTTAAATTTAGGATTTTGGTAGATATGAGAAGATGAGAGGGACTTACACATGCGCTGGAACTTCTCTTTGAGGTCGGTCATGTGTTCACTGTTTGTGATTCTGAAGTAGTAATCAGGATATGTGCTCTGATCAACACAGTTTGACGGGGTTGCAGTTCCAATGGCAAGGATGGTTGCTGGGCCTTCTGCCCTTTGAGCCTGACGAATCTCGGATACACTCACCATCTCAGTTTTCTTGAATAGAAGTAATGAAGTGGTGATGTTTTCGATGGTAGAGAGGGTTCTTTGGTTTGGTTGCTGAAGTTGTGTGTTTGAAGATGTTGGAGGAGTTAGCATTTTATATGCATGGAGGGTGGATAGGAAGAAGAGTAGGTGAGCATCACGTGCAAAAAGAAAGCCATCTTAAGTCACAACGAGGTAGCGCAGGAAGATATTGGAAGCAACAACGTTGGTAGGTTGCATTTGAAGTAATATGAACGGCCACAGTGAAATGCAAATAAAATCAGAAACCACTAATTTTTCTTATTATTTATTGTATATGAAAACTACTTGGTTACTTCGTTTTGTCGTGTGAAGCAACATTAAGTTCCGTGAACCCATATAAGATTGTGTCCACTGAATATTTAAAATAAAATTCAAAGTGATTATATCTTTCTTTAACGGTCAACCTAATGGAGCTACCTACCCATTGCCAAAGAACCATTTTTAAAATATATATACACAGTTTGTGCACGTTGGTGGACGTTAGTTATCGGATTGAAGAATATCGTATTTGGAATTTTATTCAAACAAATAAGAAGATTTTTCTCACAAGCTTGTCTTGTCATTTTATGTATGATTATTATAAAAAAATTATTAAATAATAATTAAATTTAGAGATAATAAATAATTAGTCATTGGGTTGACTAAATTATATATTAATTTAAAGACTAAAAAATTATTGATATCTAATGTAATTTTTATTATTAATAAAATATTATAAAATAGTTTTTAAAATTGGTATTTAAATTAGTTATCAAAATTTTAGTTACTAATATTTTATATTATAAATTAGCCTCTAAAAAAGAGAATAAAAATTAATGTAGAAGATAAGTAGTTAGTAGTTAAAATCTTAGTAACTAACGTATCAATTTAGAAATTACTTTAAAAAATTTTATTGATAATAGAATATTAATAATTTTTTAGTTTATAAAATTATTTATAATTTAATCAATATAGTAACTAATTATTTTAATTTTTAAAGTTAGTTTTTATTTAATAATTTTTTTTAGTAGCTTTAATATAGGTGTTTCTGCTAATAATAAAAATAGAAATAATAGTAATTGATATTGACTAAATATATAAATAGGTTATTATGAGACCTATTTAGTAATATTTTGAGTTTTTTATTTGTTAAGTTATAAAGTTTATATATAAAAGTGGATTGGAAATAACCTAAGAAAACTTCAGAGTACAAGAATAAAATAATAATAAGTCTTGATAAAGTGTTTGGTATACTTACTCAGTTGGGATTTTATAATATGATAATATTATTTAAAACTGATTCACTATTTTGTGTTTCTCGTGTCTCTGAAACTCAGAAGCAGACATCAATGGCGGCCACGAAGAACTGAGATGAACTTATACAGTGGTGGATCAACTAGTCTACAGAGAAAACATTTTGCAATTTTTTAAAGATTTTTTTAGATATTTAAAACATATACTTAAATTTAAGATTATTAAATAAATCCTGATGCAAAGTAAGTTGTAATAAAGATAATAAGGAACTCAAAGTGACATTTTAACAAACTCAAAGTAACATGTGGGCTTGAACAAGTTCTAAATGGTAATAAGAACAAAAAATTAGGGGAGAGAAATTATTAGTTTGCTGTATTTTGTTAGGGTTATAATACTTTTCAAGACTTTTATTTATTATAATAATATAGAATAATTTCAACCCCTAAATTAAAAGTATTAAAATTTATTTATTTTATTTTACATTTAAATTGTTTTTAATTTTAAAACATATAGATGCATTTTGTTTTTAAGTTATAGATGTATAGTAAAATGAACTAATTTTGACTTTGGTTCATATAAAAAGAGTTAGGTGTTTTCACTCCTTTTGAACTCATTTTTTGTCCCTATAATATCATAAATTTTGGTTTTAATTATTGTAAAATATTATTTTAAAAAGACTTATTTATCTATAATAGGGACTTATATCATTTTTATCCTATGAAGTAACTTTTATTTTCGTTATGATTTTTGTCATATTATTAAACATATTTCCCACTCAAATATGATTTTTATATCTATTTTGCTATTTTACCATGTTACTATGTTACAATATTACTCTTATTTCTAGTAACTATTACCTTAGTTTTTTAGTAACTTTTAAAGATTATTGTTTTTAGTGTTAAAAATTAAGTGTGAATCTAAGTTTTACAATGAATAAAAAAATATATAAGGAACAAAATACATCAACTTATTGTTTTATATTAATTTCTTATATGAATTTAACTTAATTTAGATCTCATTATGGCTGAATATAGTCTTATATCAATTTCTTATATGAATTTAACTTACTCAAATTTCATTATTGTTAAATATTTCTCGTGAATCTCCCATTTAAAGACCCATCGATGATGATAAGGTATTGATGGAAATAATTACAGTAAGGATAGTCATGGTGAAAGTTAAGTCAACCAAAAGAGTTATCATGATAGTTAGAAAATATCTCGCTAAAACTCATCAGTGTCTCAAGTTAACAAAGATTTGTCATCAACAAAATCAATAAATACAGCATATCAATAACATGATTAATAAAGCAGTGTAAACATGTATTGAGCAACCAAAAACAAGTTATTTAACCTATTTTTATTCGTACTCTTGAAGCCTTGTCACTTATTTGTAATACGAAGTTGCAATCATAAGCATTAGCTCAAACAGCAATAGCACAGACAAATTCTTATGCGTGCTTGTAAAATTGAAGTGAACGGTTGTTTTTATGGACTCAAATCACTCACTAGTGTCCCTCGGAGGTATAGAGATGTAAATTGAATTTAGTTGTCAGATCTAGCAGCATCCCAATAGTAGTGTATGCAAGCTTAGGAAAACAAATCGAAAAACAATTTTGTTATGCCTAGAGTCAGAACATTGTGCCGATTATGTGCTACACTTGAATTGTGTAGCTATCTATTTATAAGCATGTATTTAACTAGATATACCCTTACCCAATACATAAGAGTAATACACATTTTGATAACTGAGTTTCATTCATTGGCTAAAAGTGTAATGCTTTAGAAACATTTATTTTCATCGGTAAAACAAGTCTGTCTCTTCTGGAATAAATCCCTACTTTCTGGAATAAACCTCAAACATTGATGAGACACCCCCACTTTAAAGGGGAAATGATATGCCTCAAACAATAAATCCAAACTTTCTGATCAAAAGGTATGTTTGTTTAAAGCTAATATAAGCGTACAATCCACAGAAGAAAAAGAAAATAAACCAAAATAAATCATTTTTAAGGGGCACTAAGCATTTACAAGATTAGTATCATCACGAATGGCAGTCACATTAAAGCAATGCTGTGATTTTTGTGTTCTCTTCTTCCTATATCTACATTTGACAGTCTCCTGGCATAAACCAGAAATAAACAGCCAACTTATGCTTTTCCATCTTGAATCTCCTCAATATAACCACGAGGAGATCCAGCTGAGCAAATGATACTCTTGCCTCTGCTATCTGATGAAGATGTGCCCTCGTCTACACTTCTGTCAGACCTTGTCTTCTGCAGAATCTCAAGCTGATTTTGCAGAATCTGTGGGGGGGACGGGGGGATATGTGTTACAACTACTAATTTCATCTTTCGTTAAAATAATGAAAACCTAATCTTATATCAAACAATTTAAGTACACAGTGATCGAAATCATGTGCATGCAAACTATTTGTATGCATTCATTTGTTACTCAGTGCTTACAATATCAGTATTTTGTGAAAGTTATTTACAACAATAATATCAGTAAAGGCCCCCATTATGGTGGAGCAGAATTTAGTATGCATACAGAAGAAGGGACTATTCATTTGGTGGTCACCACCATAACTATCAAATGTGACCTTTTATATTTAGGTAAACCCAAGATGACATACCACTTACTACTGTGCTGGTAAAGAAAAAAGAGAACGCATCATACCTGAATCTGGCATTGAAGGAGTTTTCTATGAGCTTCCAGATGAGAGCTTGGAATATTTGGATCATTTTCAAACCCCTTTCCATAATTCACAAGGGCTGCAGGTGGTTGGGAAGGTAGAAAATGGAAATGTTGCATTTGAGGAAAAGATTCATTTGTTGGTCCACCAGCTGTAAGAAACTGACTTTGTGTATGTTCGCCAGAAGTCTGCCCTCCACTACTGTTAGTAGATTCAGCCACCGGAGGGTGAAGAGTGTACCCAGGAGAACTGTCAGTTTAAGAACAGGCCTTATCAATTTAACATTTTTAGACTAGTTCAGTATTATCATTTTTTTTAATGAAGCTAAATATGAATAAGATCACAAAATGGGTACTTTGTCTTGTTAATCAGTCATCTTATAGCAAACGAACTACGAGGAACAATAATCAGTAAAAAATGTAATACAACAAACTTCATAGAGAACAATATGATAATTAAACAAATAAGATCTGGAAATACAATTTCTTATACCAGTGATGCAATATATTTCAAACACATTTAGTCAATAATTGCACAGATCACACCTCAATCTCAAAGCAGAAACTCAATTTTTAGAGTCTATATTTTCCAAAATCAGATCAATATTGAATTGGATTCAAGCACAAACCAAGCTATTAAGGGCATGATTGATTATCATTCTTGAAATAGTTTTTTATCCAATTATTTGGCAAACATGTTCTCCATAGTCCGTTTTTTAGAACATAAAATTGAAGACTCGTCTTAGTTATATTCGTTTTCTTGTTTTCTTCAACTAGTTTTCACGAACTCTCTACTCTCACTTCAAGCTAGTCACTTTGGGGATAGCATGGACAATTTTGAAAGAAATCAGAATTCGTATGGAAGTACTCAAACTGTAGCCTTGTCAAAGCAGAACAAAGTTGTCCATGTCCCAGTCTCTCATTCAAAGAATAGCTAAATAACAACCACCATTTTTTCCCTACTATTGGGGTAAATTAAATGATAAAAAGCATTACCATCATTATCATGCCCTGTCAAAGTAATAATTCAGGGCAGTCACTTAGGTCAATGCAAGGAATGGTTCACCTAAAAGATTTCAGGCCCAGCATTCCTTCTTAGTGGAATTAATTTACCTTACAACTTAATATACAATTTTTAGTGCCTAAAAGTGACAACTGGTTTTCATGAAATATTTTGAAGTGTGATCAAACCAACTAAGAAAATGCAATTGGCTTTCATTAGTATGGAGGAGAATGCAATAAATTGGTTCAAATTCTTACGTTAAACAACTAAAGAATTGGAAATGGGGAGGTTTACAGATTTGGAAGATAAAGTTTAGAAAAGTATATCACTATATCAAAAAAGTTTTGAAGAAGAATATATTCAATATTTTCAGGAATTGGTGGCAGAAAGCTCGTCAACTACTGGGGTGAAACCACTAGGATAGTTTTTGAGTGGTTTGTAAGATGTGAAATACAGAGTTAGAACTCCTGATCCCAAAGAGGATTTTAGAGCAATAGGTTCAGAAAGGGATATCAAAGAGGAGTTGACGACTGAGAGCAATTTGTGGCTTTTCACCCCCAACAAGGCATTGGTGTGGGTTCAACAAAACTATTGAAGGCAATGGTTCTGCTAGATGTAGCACACTCTCAACTATTGGTTGAAATTGATTGGAAATCATGCAGTTTTGGGCATCCCACATCTTATTTGATGAACCCCACTCATAAATTGGCAGTTCCGACAATTTTAACCATTAGAAAGTTTTAGAGTGTGTTGCTAGAACCCCTCATAATATTAATAACGAGCAAGATACACAGCATAAATGACATATTGCCTAATTGTCCAAGCAGAAATGCCATACCATACAAAAGAATTTCCAGAAGGGTAGACATAAGACTTCTCATATATGGCAGCAGCAGCAGCAGCAGCTTGGAGTCTGGCTTGATGTCGACTCAAATTATCCGAAGCCCCATTTTGAGCTGTGCTTTCACTGCCTGGCCCAGTTCCTGTTCAAGGTGAAAATAAGCAACATTAAATAATACACAAACATATATGCAGAGTCACAATGTTTACAAATATAGGTGTTACTATGCTTATTTAATCTTACAAATATTACATTCAAAAGAGAAAAAAATGTTTAAGAAAATATAATGCACTGACAATGAAAAATGTTTTTACACCATCTCAATATCATCCAATCACAAACCTGTGTATGATACATTTTTTTTACTTTGATAATAACTACTTTAAAAGTCATACTAAATATGAGTTCTAATTGGTTGACAGATAGTGTACATATACCCATTACACTCATTTTAAATAGTCTAAATTGTATTGGACTCAGGCAGGCAACATAACCACACAAAATTAAAAGAAAACAGGGTTTTAAAAGTTGGCTATTGATAGGATCTTTACAGGTGAATAAAAAAAATTACACATTACAAAAGTAAACGGTAAAATTAAAATGATTGTAAAAAAATACATTGGAGGATGCAGATGGAAAAGGAAAAGGTGCTGATTAGTCAGAATCATGCTTCCAACTCTACTTTTCCATTTTGGTTTCCAAAGACACTGTACTTCTGGAAATAAGATCAGTACATTTCTGGCCTCACGTACATCACTAAAATGTTTAACAAACAATTTTTAACAATAGTGAGTGATTATCATATGATTACCCTGCCGTTGACCATCTGCCTGTGATCCTTGCGACCCTACAGTTGTTCCATTTTCTGGTGGTACAACCAAGGCTCTGCATGTGGGGCATGTATGCTGCCGCTCCAGCCATGATCGGAGACAATGAACATGAAAAAGATGTCCACATATAAGTTTCTTGGCTGTAGTCATCTCTTCGCGACAGATAATGCAGGTTGCATCACTTCTGCATAGCCATTTAAACTATTATATTTAATATGCATAAATATTAAAATAATAAGAGAGATACCACAGCAAGTTTATAACTCACGCATTAAGCTCTTCAGGGGTTGCATCTGGAAATCGATCATTCATATTAGAAGTGATTTTACGATAACGTATGTAATCTGCAACACGGACTTTGAAGTTCCTAAACGTCTCATACAGCTCCCGTATAAGGTGCAAGGGAATACCATAGTTTCTAATAGATCAGCTAAATGTTAGTACAGGAGAAAATATAACCAGTGAAAGTTAATTGGATAATCTAACCAAAATGGCATGACCATGAAAAGCAAATAAATCAAATGTATGCATGTTAATGAAACAGAAACTATAAGTATCATTGTCCTATATTTCTAAATGCATGAGTGTCAATGAGAGGCATAAAAAAAGAGTATGACTAGTGACTTGTGTAGTGCATGCATATGAAGACTCCTGTAAATGTATAAAAGAGTTGATTGATCACTTACACAAAAATTACAAGAAAGAAGCACATATACATAGACAAGTGAAGCAAGTCCCTAATGAGTTCCAGATAAAAAGTGAAGACTGGTTTCTTTTCCCATTGTCCCTCCATAAGCATGTCACTAACATAGAAAATATATTTTACAAAAATTGACACAGTGGTGGTTGCCAGTATCATGTACCTGAGATAGAAACAGATAATCAGTCAGATGAATACCCAAGTTTTTACCATTATAAGATAACTATATATATGACTTCTCACCAATCCTTTAGTTATCTTTGTCCAACAAGAAATTCGATTTTTGAGAATTTAACCAAAATGGGAACTTTCATATATCAACATAGACTAATCGGGTTTACGCATGACTGAATCAAATCGAAGTCAAACATAAAAAAACTAAATAAACAGCATTCTCAAATTCATGACTTATCCAACTAGAAGTTCAGCTGCAGAACTCAAAAAAGGAAGAAGAAGACTTACTCGAAACAAAAGAATAGTGAAACTGAAGCCTGCCAAGTTTCTATCAAATGCTTCAAAGAACTGTATAAGAAAAGGCTATCTAAGAGAAGAAGGAACCCCATAAAAGACACAATTCGAACATGCGACAACATGGGCACCGAAGGAGTGGTCTCGATGTACTCGACTCTCTTTTGAGCCAACCAATGCAAAGCCTTAATCAACAACAATGCCGTGACCATTGCTAGAAATGTGACAGAGAAGTCTTGCCTAAAAATGGTGATTGCAAAGAGGATTTCCATGACCTCCCTCCACGATTGCTCGTTTAGCCTCTCAACCTCCGCCTCACGGAGGGAACCCAAGAAAATCTTCTTAGTTAATTGCCATAGAATACACATAAGGACCAACCCCATGTTGAGAAGAAGCACCAAGCTGATCTTGGAAGTTGAGAGATACACCATTGCCGGATAAAACTGACCCCTACTGTTAAATGCATGATAGATAATAGCCAGAGTTGCAATGAAACTAAGACCAGCGTATGTTTTCAGCTTCATGATTTCTTATCTGCATAAAGCCAATGTAATAATTGAATCATCATCTGAAAACCCCAGTTATCAATTGCACGTCTAATTAATTTAATCTACCCTACATATAATGCATTTGGGACGAAGCAGAAGAATCAAACATCAAAGCTAAAACAATTTACAGAGAGCATGTTGAAAATGAAACCCCAATCAAAGATAAGCCCTAACTTGGAATCAGATCAAGGAGAATTGAAAAAATTAGAGCCAAAAGTAAAAGAAAACACGGAAATGGAATCGCAGAGGAAGAACTAGGGTACCGATTGGGATTGAAGGGTCTGAATTGAAACGGCAAGAATAATCGTCGCTTCCTTCTTCTTCCTAAATTCTTCCTTTTTGCTCTTCCACAGAGCTTCCAAGTTTTGTCTTAAATATTAAATATTAAATAAAAAAGTCACGAGTAATCTTGGAACAAAATGATGTAACGCTATCCAATCATATTTCGCCACGTCCCTTCTTGTAGATTTTAAATTTTTTATTGCATTAACTATTTTTAATCCTTAGGTTAAAAATTCGTTTTAGTGCTTCTATTAAACAATTTTTTTTTAATTTTAAATCATTAAAGTGTGGAATTAAGTTTTAATCTCCATCATTTTTTCAATAAAATCACTAGTTTTGATCTTTAAAATTAATTAATATAAATAAATAACAATTTTTAAAAATTAACCTTTTTAAAGACATTATATTGTTGGGATTAGAGATAAAAAATAATGATTTTTATCTAAAAAATAAATAAATTAAATAAATTTACTAGGAAGAAAATCAAAATATACTTATTTTACGTAAACTCAAAACATATTTAAATCTAGCATAGTTTTTTTTCGAACATAAGCTCAAATTTTGTAAATAGACTTTTTTTAAAATAAGCAATTTTTATTATTTTGAAAAAATTGTAGTTCCCGATTATTTTTTTAATAAATTGTTTTAGCATCATACACAATTTTTTAATAAAATACTTGTTTTTATTTTAAATGAAAAACGATTAGTTATTTTTTAAAATAAATTTTGAACAAATTGACCAAACTAGAAAACTTATTTAATTGTAATAATAATTATATTACGAGTAAAAAATAGTAACTTTTATTGAAACCAAATAAAAATAGATTGATTTTGCATAAACTCAACAACATATTTAAATCCAAAATCATTTTTTTTTTCGGATATAAGCTCAAATTTTGTTAATAGCTTCTTCTTCTTTTTTTTATCAAAATAAACTATTTTTATGGTTTTGAAAAATCTGTAGTTTATGATTGTTTTTTAATTACACTTTTAGCTTTTCAAATGTTTTTGTACGTAAAAACTATATTTTATTTTAAATCAAAAATAAAATTAATTATTTTTTAATAAATTTACACTAGAAAAACTAATTTCATTACAATAATATATATAATCGATTATTAAAATGATTATATTTTTACCCAGAACTTAAACATGGTTTCTTCCCTGTTAAATGAATTCATCTCAATTTCCTTTCTTATATATTTTTTACTCAAACTTATTTTCATTCAACAATTTACTCAAACATAAATTGATAAATAAATAATTTAGAATATGAAAGTTATAATTATAAGAAATTAATATTTTGAGTGTAAAAATATATTTAAATTTCTTTTAAAAATGTTGAAATTCAGTTTAAAATAAAAAATTAGAAAACAAATGTTCTGAACATTAAAAAGGGCTATGATCTATGAATATCGAAAACATGTATTTAACACTGACACTCGTACGATATTTATGTTGGGGCAATTGCTTTCTGTACCATATCATTACACCCAATTATAGGGGAAAATACAAAAAAGTCCTTAAAAAAATGGGATACATATAAAATTACATTCCGAACCTCATTTTCTGGAACACAATAATCTCTTTCGGATAAATTTTTCTGGAATGTATTATTTTCAATTCCGGATTTTTTTATCCAGAATGAGATTTTGATTTTTTGTTTCTGGTTTTTACATCCGAAATACAATAATCTCTTCCAAATCTACTTTTCCATAATGCATTATTTTCAATTATGGATTTCAATTTTTGGAATAAAGGATATTTTTTGAATTTTGAAACTGTGTTGGGTGCAGGTTCAAAAGTGTTGGGCTGACACAATGTTTAGCGAGTGAGTTTAATCCGTGTGTCCCTTTTATAATCTCTATTTAAAGAGATCATTGTATGGTGTACGGATAAAATGAAAACCTAATAGTTGTTCGTGTGGATGTAGGTTTCAGTTGGTGACCGAATCACATTAAATCTTGTGTTATTTATTTTCTAAAGTTGATTCGTGATTATGTGTGTTACTTCCGCGTGCGTGTTTTTTTCATCAATTTATCAGTGAAATGTCCAATTCAAAAAATATTTATTAGACTTCTAACAATTTTAGCACGAGTCTAACACAATTTTAAAAATGAAACATTAATTTTCTAAAAACACAAACTTATTAGATTAAATTTTATTATGATTATAAAAATTAGGAATTTGAATCACTCATGAAATGAAATACATCTTTTTTCTAAAAAAATTGAAACATAATTAGTGTATATAGATATTTATTATCTATTTATATAATTCATAATTATATAATATATAAACATGTCTTCGTGTCTACCTTTTAAAAGATATATAAGTATCTTCGTGTACATTTCGTATTAGTATTTGTGTTATGATTAAAGGAAAAATTATAAAATATTATTATTGAAAATAATTCTTAAAAGTATTTTCATGTTCTAAATTATATTCTTAGAGGGTTTCTCATGCTATCCCTCCATACAATTCAATCTCTGAATTGGATTTTCATAATTCTCAAAATATCCACAATAATTAAAAACAACTTCAATTTTACAATTTAACAAAAAAAATGATTTTGTTTGGTAATAACTTTTAATTTATTGATTAAATAATCATATAGTTTTTATTTTTATTTTTTTGAACCGGAAGATTTTTTTTCTTTCATCTAGATTCTGGGTTGTTTATAGCTTCTCTTTTCTTAGGCGTGATTTATATGTTAATTGTATTTTGGTGTTACCAAACGCAGCCTTAGCAATAGCCCAAGAGGAGGAAGAAGAGCGTGATGGCGTCGGTGGTGAAGAACGTTCTGAAATCGATCAGAGAAAAGGGTTTCGGTACTTTCCTCAGAGAGCTCAAGGATGAAGGCTACCTGTTTGTTCCTTTCTCTTTCGCTTTCAAATTTCCCCAAACATTCGATATGTTACCAATCTCATCGTTTTTTCACTTCCAATTCCGATAATTTGGCTCATATTTCTGTCATTCAACCTATTTTTTTCCGCTTCTTGTTAATTTGCCACTGCCTTTCGATTTCTCTTTCTCAGGAAAATGCAATTTAGGAGATGAAATGAAACTGCGATTTGATTTAATAGCTTTTTGTTAATTTAGTGTTGCGATTGTCAAAGAAACTCTGTAGTGCATTTGTGCCACGCTGATGTTTTTTTACATTATTGAGGGTTTCTTTGATTCCGTGAGCAATGTGGACGTGTGTATTGATGCTGAAGATTGTGCATTTGTACTGTGCTGATATTTTTTACGTTATGGTTTGAATTTTCAGGAGATGCCTTCCGGATGGAAATCTCTTGTAAGTCAATTGCTTTGCTTGATCTTTTTATTTTTCGTTCCATTTCTGACTCTCTTTGAAAGCCAAATTATTACTTCTCATTTGATGATTGGACGTCTTTCACTGTGTTTTTGGGTCCTGGCCTTTTCTATTGCTTGATGTATATATAAGGTGTAGAAAGACATAGTTGGGTAGTGGATGCAATTGAAGGAGCATTTCCTATTATTCAGGGTGGAGTATGAGAAGGACAAGCATGTGTGAAGAAACATATATACATTAGCTTTGTATCTTCAAATGGCCCTCTTAGAGATAAAAGTAGAAGAGCTTTAGATATAGACGGTTTTACTCTAGGTCGAATTGAGTGGGCTATATATTGTTCGGGGTAGATTTAGATTTATTTTAATTGTATCTTCAAATGGCCCTCTTTGTATTGGTATTTTTTACCGTGAGATCTTAACTCCCTTGCGCTACTAATATTTCTCCTCTTCCAATCTAATTACGTTTTCAATTTTATGCAGGCAAACCAAGATCCACAATATTGGGGCAACGCTTGTTGGTGTTGATAAATTCGGTAACAAGTATTATGAGAAGCTTGGAGAGACACAGTATGGTAAGTGTGTTTCTCATTCTGCATGTATGTGTGGTTTATCTAACAAATTACTCATGGCTAAAAACAGAAAATATAACCCATCCACACGGAAAGCTACCATTAACATCAATCAAGCATTCCAATTATTGCACATGGATATCTCAATATTGACATAATTAATAAGAATTTGATAATGTGAAATGTTATGGCTTTTAAAATGCTGCCACATAACAGTTGCTTATGGGTAGACTACTATGATGTGAATATCTTGCAAGTAAACAATCAAATTTGGAGTTACTACAAGCCTTGCAAGTAAACAATCAACAGACCATACCAACAAACAACATGACGAGAAAGATAAATATTAACATAGCTCTCTATCTGTGCAATTAGGCAAGAGAGTAAAGATCATAGAAGCCAAAATATCAGTAAAGAAAAATAACAAATATAACTACAGTCAAATTGTGAGGATTGTGTGTGTGCGCACACCACACCTGGCCAGGGATGGTCTTGGACAATAAAGGTGCCTGTGGGTATGGTTATGAGTGGAACAGAATGCGACGTTGGATCTGGGTAGGTTAGATGTGCTCATCCTTACTTCTACAAGATGGTGGCTATTTCCAGGACTTGGACCTGTGGCCTCTAGGCTGTAAGGTAGCAGCCTTACTGTTATGGGCTTGCCTGCTTGTTATTGGGTATAATTCTTGCAGGAAAAAGAAACAGCATAAGGAACTGGGGAAGAGTGGAGTTAAATTGGAACATGAAATAATGTGATTTATTGACAGATTTTAGGGGTTTGGGTAGAAGAGTAAAACTTAACAACTTGACATGCATGTGACATGTGTATATTCAAGTCTATTTTATCACTCAGAGTTCAAATTGGCATAAAAAATATATTATGTCCGTGAAGTTGGTCCGTTTTACCAAAGTTCAACCATGTAGTACTGTTATAAAACAAATTTTGGGCATTGAATATAAAAAGAATGTGGACGGTGTAAGATCTATTTTACCCTTTAAAATTATTGAAATAAAACCAATTTATTCTAATTTTTCTTTCCTTTTCCCCCATTTGTTTGAATGTATTTGCTTCACTGATTGTGAACATTCAGTGTGCTTTTGACATGTACGAATTATATATATTTTTTTATTGATTGATGGTGTCAAGTATCATTCCCTATTATATAAACTTGTAAGTGAGCTATAAGATTCAAACTTTGATATTCAGTAATGTGTTTGGATAGAAAATTTTAAGGGAATCCATACTTAAAGAGGCAATTAAATTTTTTAACCAAAGTCCTCATTTGGTTTGGCTATTTAATTTTAAGGTTTAGCAAGTTTTTTCATTCCTAAAAATGAGGAATTTGAAATATGAAATTATGTCGATAGATGGAATTTTAAAATTCCTTAGATCTGTGTCTCTATTCTGTTATAAAGTACCTAGTGCTAGCTTGTAATCCGTTTCTTCTTCTGTAAACATAACACTCCTTATTTTCGAGAGAAATGATCAGCTTTCTGGGAGTGTCGTTTATCCTTTCTTTCTACAATCACTTTCAGTTGTCAAAGTTCCACTGGTTTTTTCTTCATTCTTGCGTTTGATATCTTTCGGGCGTTTCTTTTAAAGCATCTTTGTGTAATTATTTTCATCCAATAGATTGTTTTTCTGAATTTGGGCGAAGTTGATGGATGATTCAAGGGCAATGTCTATAGTCTTTGTTAAAGATCTCACATCGACTAGAAATAAAGTCAATGGTATATAATAAGTATACGAATCGATTTTATAAGGTTGAGTTAGATTTAAAGTCCTCTTTTTAAGATGGTATCAGAGTCATTTAGAGTCTATCATAATGAAAGTTCGTTGGGTCTATCGTACCACTCGTTATTAGACTACTATCAAAATATCCATAAATATATAATCACACGTACGAGTTGACTAGTCTCAATGTGAAGAAGATGAGTTAGAGATCACATATCAACTAGAGATAAAGTCAGTTCATAGTATATAAATGGGTACAAACCTCACCTTACAAGCCGATTTTGTAAGTTGAGTTAACCTTAAAGTCCACTGTTTTGGTAAAAATCAATGATATCTTGCAGTAAATAGGGGATTATTACCTTTTAAATTTGGAAATGATTTCCTTTTTACCCTACATTTTAAATTATTATAAATTTGAAAATGCTTTATCCAAACATGAGGTTATCAAATTTGTTAATGTCATGATTTTCTTACTATTTGGCAGGAAGACACAGGTGGGTTGAATATGCAGAGAAAACTAGGTACAATGCCTCCCAGGTTCCGGCTGAATGGCATGGCTGGCTCCACTTCATAACTGATCACACAGGAGATGAGGTAATTATTTTATTTTCCTATTTCCTTCCTTTGTAAAGTCATACAAGAAGAAAATCTCAAGCCCCGAGATGTTAATAATAATAATAATTATGTAATGAAATTGTTGCAGCTTCTTCTACTGAAACCGAAAAGGTATGGTGTTGAACACAAAGAAAATTTGTCTGGAGAAGGTGAACAGTATATCTATCATTCCAAAGGACATGCCCTTAATCCAGGGCAGAGAGATTGGACCAGGTACCAACCATGGGAGTCCAAGCCCAAGGCCTGAGCCGTCAATATGGGGCAGCTGAGTTGCAGATGCCCAGGATGTTTGTTTTTTTAATCCTCAACAATTGTTTTGCCTTCAGTTAATGAGGTGGAAAGCTGGTTTTTTTCTTTTTAACAATTAACAATAAAACGAATTATTTCTGGTGAAAACAAACAAATTCGCATTGACTTTAAAATCTTTTAGTGTAATGTATGCGATCGTGTTAAAAAGGGACTTATTCTTATTTGCAACCATCTTTTACCTAGTCTATTATTTGTAAGTGTATTTTTTTTTAATTAAACTAACTGATTCTGAGTTTGTAATTGATTATTAAACCAAACACCTTAATGGGAAAGTATGCACACATATTTTTATTTATTTAAGTTTAATAATTGGCTAATTTATCTCAGTAAAATTATATTTTCAAAATAAGGGATCTCTTAATTTTGGTACAGTAGGGCGCAGGCTGGGTAGACCATTTCTCTAAGGCAATTTCTCGTTGCACTAAATCATTTAAAACATGCACCCAACATAAAATTTAAAACTGAAAATAGGAATCCATTTATATTTGCTCTTCAATGTAAAAAGATGATGCACAAGTGCTTAATAAACAATTGCTTTTTCACTCCCATTGGTTACTGCACCTCCAATTACAGAAAATAACTTTTCAAAACCTTAATATTTTCTGAAAACTATTATCCAAAATATATTTGAGATTCAAGGTAATAGGAAATTAAATGTTAACAAGTGATAAAGCAAATACGAGATCAAATGATAATAAGTGATAAATCAAATGGGTCACTTCCTTTAATATTACTTTGTATATATAAAGTCTTCGAATCTTTATATTTAAAAATAAATAAAGAAAAAAAGTATTAAAGATATTTTATTATCTTATTTGTTATTGTATACGTAACTGATTAATTATTATTCCCAACTTTACCGCGGGACAGACTTGAGAATACATTTCTCTTCTAAAAACATAGTATCGTAAAGGAATATTTTTTTAACACCCAAAAAGTAAAATACCTACACAAACAAATTATTATAATAATATAATATTTTTAATTAAAAAATAAATAAAATATAATTAAAATATTAGTTTATTGATATGTGAAGTGTATGTATTTTATAGCAGTATTAACATATCATAACCCTATCGCAAAAGGGAAAAAATAGACCGTAGAACGTTGTGAAAACTGTGTATAAGAACAGTGATCATCCACACTTAAATAAACCGATCTTTTTACAACAATTTCTATAAATAACAAATTGAATTAACCCAATATTATCCCAATTCTTTACCCATTTAAGGTTCAATAGAGTGATGGGAGAAATGAGATGAAAATAAAAAAGAATGAGGGAGAAACAACTAAAAAATTAATAAAATTATTTGGATGAAGAAAGGTAGAAATATAGTAGAATATAGGAAAACGAGTAAAGAATAATACAATAAATTCTACCATTTTTAAATTATAACTTTTTTTCATCAAACAACTCAAATTAATTTCTGTTTCTCTCTCCCCTTTATTTCTTCAAAACTGAACAAGCCGTCAGAAATAATGTTAGAAGGCCGAAAATTTAAAACAAATTAATGGAGCTAGATGACAATTACTAACTCACCAAAGAAGTTCACAAATAGAAGTTGACAAATAAATTTTCAAATCCTCACTATCATTTTTCATTCTACAGTCACGGTACAATTCACCATTGTGCAGGATAATAAATTTTAATTAGTGAATGATCTCTACATACGAATTTATGTCATCTCACACCAAATTCAATGCTGTAGACTGAATAATCTATATGTCAACTTAAGGAATGCTGAATTTGTTATTTTTGTAACTACATACTCTACCAATTATAAGAGTTACCGGAAAAACATAACAAAATTAAGTTATTAGGAGTTCGTTAAAAAAAAATATGCATACAAGTGTGAATAATTCACCAGCAGCAATAAATTAAGCATAAATAATGTGCAATTGATACATGAATGTTATGATTTTGGGTTTAAAAAGATACACCTTGAAATTAAACTTCACAGATTGTCTTGAATCTTCCCATCCTTCGTAATTATCTCCTATACATACCCGAATGTTGAAGTGTTCTACAATACTCTAATATCGTCGGGGAGTTTTTTACCTGTTCCCATATCTTGGCAGAGTTCTTTAACCATTCCCGCTCTGACACTGATCTCGTGAAAGATGGTGACTTCATGGATAAAATCTGACACGGCAAAAACGTATCACGTGTCTTAAATTTTGTTTATTATTAAAACTAAAGGGTCTACAAGAAAGGAAGAAATGTAACAGCAGCAACTAGCAAAGTAAAGAAACTTGACAAATTCTGTACTGTAGTATTTGTGAGGCATTCTTTCGTGTGCATGTTTGTGTATATATATATAGAGAGAGAAAGAGAGCGGGAGAGAACCTGATCTCGCAATTTCCATAGTGCAGAAACGTAACTTTCATGTTGAGCTCTTGGATTTTCATCTATTTTCTTTAGAGGGATGGCATACAACTTTAACAAGTTAGACTCCATTTGACTGCCACGAACAGTAGAAGATAAAACATGTTCTTCAGGTTTGTTTCCAGCGTGTTGTCTCACAAAAGAAGATGGTCTGAAATATTGCATCAGTGCCTTTTTCAACTGCACAAATTTATTAGGAGAAAAGTCTTGATCTTGCAACCTACAAAAATCAAAATAGAAGACCGATGAGTTCTTCACTATGGAGCAAACTGTTCCAATAAAGGAAAGGAAGCGGATACAAGAAATAACTCTGTCAAACGCACCCTAAAATTATATTTGTGTAGATGGACAATATATTTAAGTCAGCCAAATTTTCTTATATTTTCAAACAATCAATGACACACATGCGGTAGGTGACACAGACCTTGATTTTAAGGGATACTTGAAGGAAATGTAGAGAGAAAATAATAAAAGTCCAGCCAAGATGAAAAATAGCTAGTAGCAAGACTAATAAAGTCAAACATGTTAACCGTTCATCAATTCTCATTCACCAGTTCCCTCTAGGTCTAGCCTTGGCTTTTCTTTTTCAAGAACTCTCCTTTGTTTATGATACATTTTAGATTTCATTATTTTGGCTGCATACAATAATTGTAGCATTAAGTAATACTAATAATTTCCTGCCAACATGTTGAGGCAGAAAGATGTTTCTTACTTCGTGTGTACAAACACAGGAGTAGCCACGTATTCTTTATGTTCAGGATGTTTATCTTTCTCAAGCCCTGAACTAGAGCTTTGCGATAGGGATGCTGCCATCAAGGACGGGTCTGAAATGCCGTGCTTCAACAAGTCAACCTACACTATTCAAATATAGTACGATCAGTTTTCAATATATCAGTAGTCTTTACAGAGTAAGTTAACAAAATAATAAAGAGTCTGCACATGGTGTACAAAGACTTTAAAATAAAGAAGGAAGCCTAAAACAAATTTGTTCAATTTGTAGAAACAGGATTTTACAAGAATATGATATTTCTCTTTTATCAATCAATACAATCACGTACTTGTCCTTATAATTGACTGTCATCTTAAATCTACAAAAACACAAATCATTTTATCAAATGATCTCATTATCTGAACTGATGAGCAAAGTTGGAAGTCACATGCTTGAAAAGCATACAAAATTTGAGAGTTCTGGTATTTTGTTAATAATAGCCAAATGTGAACCAAGAAGAGGCTATAATCTAAATGTTGAAATTAGTTTAAGTGGTGTCTTGCTTTCTCAAACCAGAATGCATAGAAGAGTTTTTATTCAAAAATAGGAGCCAGTACCATATTAAAATTAAGCAATGCCAATTGCTTCCACAAACAACACAAAATACTTACAGCACACTATCGGATTGCAACTATTCACCATAATGATCATTTGAAACATAATGGTTGCTATAAAACAATGGCCACACAGTGCATATTAGCCGCTGATCTAGCAGCTGGATTTTATAGCAAAAAACTGAGCTAAGAAAAGGTCCTGCATTCATGTAAGTGACAATAACAGATGGAATCAACGGGAACCACTGCTTCAAATGACTACTTAATTTTGCATAAACACGAAATAGTCATTGATTTATTGAACAGGACTTGAAGCATCTTCTAATAAAAACACACATACCGTCAACATCAATTGCCACATGCTATCATCACGAACTCCCTCTGACACCACCAGCACAATATGACATATGGATGCAAGAAGAACAGCAAGCTAAAAGGATTTCCTTGCAGCAAACCAACATAGTCAAGATAATCAGATATAGGAACAGTTCAAGGAAGAAAAATGACACCGACAACTATCAAGCTAATAAATAATATTTAACTGAAAAGACATTCTCTAATTGGAAGTTAATGCTTACCTGAATACCCATAAGTTCATGAGCTAATTCAGCCGGCATGGTTTCTCCACCTATCACTGAAATCGTTGAAGAGCCATCTGGTCTCATCATCTCAGCTAAAACAGAAGCACTAAATACAGGCTACAGGTAAAAAAGCACAAATAAAACTCAAAATCCCACAAAAATTCAGGGAAAAAAGTCAAACGCAGAAAGCAATAGAAAAGAAACAAAACCTCAAATGAAAAATGAAGCACATGAATGAATGAATATAAAACATGAAAGAGAGGGAAAAAAATGAAGATATTATGGGTAGTGGTACCTGGGTATCGAGAAGAATAATGCGTTCAGTTGAAATCCTTGGTTCAACGCCCGTGGAACAATGCCTTGCCATAGCTCTAGTTTCTTCAGACTGTACGGCAAAAGGTGGTAGCATCCCTGCAGGCTTAGAGATCAAAAGTCAAAATAAAACAAAAAAACATAGTAAAGAAAGAAACTAAGTTTTCTGTTAAATGGTAAAATGAATTTAACTTATGAGTTAAAATCATTTATGCCCTCAACTTCTGTAAAATTGTAGAAATTCCTCCATTATAACTTCTCCAAAAACTGGTGTTTTTATGCTTGTTTAAACATACAGAAGAAGTTTGAAGTGATTTACTTTCTCATTTTCTTCACTAGTGAGAGTTTATGAAAAAAAAAATCATCCAAAGAGGACCTAAAATACATGGTGCGAATAAACTGACCAGGGGAACTTGAATCGAAACCATAAAGTTCATTCATAATAGTGGACTTGCCCACTCCAGGTGGCCCAATCACTCCAATCACAGTAAAGTCCGTATTCTCAGTCAAAAACTGCAACATTTTCAAAATCCAATGGCAATCACAGTCAGCATACTTCAGATACAGATAAACGTCTAACCTAATTGCAAACATTTTGGCGGTAAAAAGGAAGGCAGAGAGGTAAAGAGAGATTTAGGTTACGTACGGGGAGAAAGCGATCGATGTGGAAATCCCAGGAATCGGAGAGAAGGTTGAGGGACGCGACGGAAGGGAAACGAGAACGGAGCTGAACGGAATCGTCATCGCCGGCGCCTCCGCGGCCAAATTTACCGGCAACGGGACCTCCGGTGACGAGTCCGGGCTTTGCTAGAAGGATTTTTGGAGAAGGAGAAGGTTCAGAACCCGCCATTGTTTGGTCTGCGCGTGTGAGCGTCAACTTCGGAATTTTGAATCGTTTCACGGAATAGTAATTGGGCTCTTTCTTTTGAAACTTCTCCAAACACTTTTTTTTTTTTATGATTTTTTAATAAAAATACTTTTATAGCAAATTAATTTAATTTGTGTATCTTCATAAGAATTTATCTAGATAACTAATAAAAAATATTTTTTTATTGTATGACTTGTCTTATTATATTCACCTAAAATTTGCTTTTGGATTAGTTTCTACAAATGTTTTTTTTTAAAAAATTCAGATAATGTAAAGGTTAATTCTTTCGGTACTAGATCAATTGTGATTTTCACCCATCACTATTTTTTAAAACTCCAAATTGTCATTATTTTTGAATTTTCGCATAACGTCAAGAAGACATTCATGTGTTGTGGATGGTTATATCACTAAATTTATATATTTAAAATTGTCTTATTCGTGTTACAGATATTAAATATCCAGAAAATTAAAAATAAAATAAATATTTTATGTACGAGCATTGAGTGTAATTGAGTGTAAGGATGCAAATATAATTGATATGTTACTCGAAGAATTAGCCTATTATATCGGTTATGCATGAAAATGAAAACAAAATAATATTTTTATATTCTATATATGAAACTAAATAACACACTGATATAATATACTGTTAATTTGAGTAAAATTAGACTTAGCTCTCAAATAAAATCTTTACCTACAATATTGTGACAAGAAAAAGTATAGTTAAAAATCTGTTAAAATGATTTGTTGATTTTTTACCAGATAATCCATTATTAAAATAAATTAATAGCATAATAAATAAATATTAATACTAAAACAGTGTTACTCTACTCAACTTGAATGGTCTATGTTACAAGCTTATAAAGATAGTAAAATCAAATTGTTTTTTAGGAATAAAAAATTATAGTATCAGCGACAAGAAACATATTTGTCTAGAAAGAGAAAGAGTTAGTTGCGACAATATACGATATCTTACTAGTTTTTCCTTTTCACAACACAAAAACCATTATTTATAGTTAACTGATAACTATAATTGCTAAATAGTAGTGTTAGTTACTGTAGCAACTTCTGTTTAATCAATATTCACCACACAACAATGACTGCTGCTTCTTGGATATATTTTGGTACTGCCTCAATACAAATATATTTTTATCTTTTTTTTACCACCTCCATAAGTTTATAAAATCTAAAAACAATTTAAAAAAAAATAAAAAAAAAAATAAATAAAAAAAAAATAAAAAATAAAAAAAATAAATATATATATATATATATATATATATATATATTCTAGATCAGATATTCTGAAATCTAATATCACATGCAAAATAACTTACGAATTATATAATTTAAAATATATTTTAAAAAAATATCTTCCAAATTTCATAATCTGAAAATAACTTCCAAAATATGTAATCCTAAATATATTTAAAAAAAATATTTTAAATTATATAATTCAAAAAAAAGAAAGCTTTAAATTACATAAAATCTGATTATGTAATCCAAAAACTAATGACGCATTTAAAAAATGGCTTTCAAATTATATAATCTAGAAGTTAATCACAAATCCGGAAAAAAACTTTCGAATTAAATAATCCGAAACATTACAGAATAATGCTTTTGAAATACAAAAATTTATGAAGAAAGAGAAAAATATATGGAGGTGCACGAAGCAGTCCACAACAATATATCCTCCAGGGTCATACCCCAATCTTAAAGATTTTTTTCCACGTATCTAAGATTAAATTACAAATTCACGGTACATTTTTTAGAGAAATAATCTACATTATTAATGCAAAAATTGAAAAGAAAAAGAAGCCCTGGACAATGGAATCAGAGGATGGATGAAAGAATGATTTCACAAAATTTGAGCAGCTAAAAGAATTTCGCACTAACTATTCTGAAAATAAAATTATAAAAATAATTTACTTTCCATTCTGTCACTAATAGAGACTTTTATACTCAGTCCATTTTAGAGATTCATCCTCACTGTCATCAGATTTCTCTGGACTCTCAGCTGCCACAGAATCTTCCTGTGCTTTAACATCAGCATCATGCTTAATTGTTGTTGCAACCTCCACAACCTCCTCCTTCATTTAGATAAAACAATTTATGAAAATCAGCAGGGCCAATTAGGAAAATGGAACATTAGAGTATCTTTTTAAGGGTTAAGTTTTCCATAGAGGAACATTTATCCCATTTGTAATAAATATATAATATAATAAATTTTAAAATAAAAGAAATAAACGAGATGGAAATAAATTTAACGTGTAAATATTGTTATATACTTTTGTAGGCATTATACAACTATTTTAATTTTAAAATATTTCCCCTCCCTTCCATTTTCCTCTAAAACCTAACTTCCAAACATATCCTTAGACTTTATAAGGCTACCACTACTAATTGAGGATATTCTCGATGAATAATTGAAAAGTGGAAACTGACAGTTATAATTGCCTTTATCATTCATGTTTCTACTACACCTGTTTTTCTTCCTTTTGCATTTGAATTACTCCCACCGAAGATTCATGAACACTACCAAACTTTTTTATTTCTGGTGAATCTGGGATGTGCTGGCAGTTAAGAACTAATTCCTCGAGAAACTATGACTCAATTAAGGGACTGACCTTCCCCAATGTAAATTTTCTATACACACGGCCTGAACTTGATCCTTTGATCATATGCTCAAGGAACAACATTTTCTACCAACCATGTCACAGCATGTAGATGAACACTACCAAACTTGCTAATTGCACAAATAGAGCTAAATTTACTTTATCTTTAAAAAGAAAATAATCAAGGCAAGTTATCTTTCACCCTAGCAGCAATATACTCACGTAACTTGGTCATCTGAGTTTTAAAGCTAACAATATCAGAGTATGGATCTAATGACTTAGGGAAAGAAAAAGATTTAACCCTCACAGACACTTATTTAGGAAATCAATGCCAGAACCAAGTAAAAATGTTCAGTTTTGTTGATGGACTTGCTATGTTCCCCCTTCCCACAGGAAAACATGCTTGTAAGAATATTTCTCTGATAAATAAGCCACTGAAATCATAAACTACGTGCACCAAAAAAGAGATATCAGAAGATAAATTGGAGAGGCAAAAAATGCATACATTAGTTCCCTCTGTTAGGTCCACAACCTCCTCTTCCTTGGTGGAAGCTTGTTGCAGTCGTTCAATCAACAATTTATAATGAGAATGATCTACAAGAAAGAGTATGAGGTTAACCATTTTAAACTTATATTTGTCATGACAAGTTAAAGAAGTCATAGAAGTAATCTTGAGGACCATTACTAAACTGCTTAAACAATAAACACGATTAGTCTATCAGAGAACAGCACAGAGCAATAGCAATTAAAGGGTAAAAACCTTTTGAACGGTTATGTATAGCATCTCTTAACCGTAAATAATGTTCCCGCTCTTCCTTCTTGTATTTCAACTTAATTTGACGGCGAGTTTTATCAGGGAAAAGCTGTTGTATCATAGAAAAATCGGTACCCAACTCCCTAATAGCCTATCTCAAAATAATAATAAATGAATTAGGTAATTTCATGTAATGCTTAAGAGAAATAATAATGTCAGACATCTTGTGCAAATTACACAAATACCTCATAAAACACTTCAGTATCTTGTTTTGACCATTTACCCCTCCTAGGTCTCTTTTCCATTAATGTCTGGTAATTGTATAGAATGGAAGTTGATTCAATCCTTTCATTGTCTTGATCATCATCATATGGGTCTCTACCATCTTCTGAACCTGAGAACTCCTGTTCATTATACGCACCAGCCTCATGAAGAAAATCTCCAGCACTGCAGATAAATATTATGCATACTGAAATTCATTTACTAGTCCTCATGTGACTCAAGATGCAGTAATAACAGCCAGTGGCCTAACAGAATCTCCATCCACTTCAGATAAATATTATGCAAGATGAAATTCATTTACTAGTCCACAAGGCATCAAGAGACAGTAAAGAGTAACAAAGGCCAGTGGATAATATGAGGTGCAATTTTTATTCAATGTTTGACTTTTCCCTTTTGTCCTCAAATACTGAATATGTGAGCCAAAACCACGAAGTACTTTGATGAATACACCATTATATAAAAAAAAATATAAAGTACCTCCCCTTATTTCCCTATATTTACTCAACCTCCAGTACATCCTCAAATCATCATGGACTAGTGGAAAAAGGTACACAATCACATCTACCACCCTCCATGACTCATGCCCTTGGCCCAACAGTAGCCGACAAAAGTAACAATAGAAATAAAGCAGTTTATTGACGGAATGAAAATCCATTCAGTCAACTCATTAGGACAAAATGGTGAAGCAATTCATATAATCATTGAAAGAGAAAAGATATAATTCACATTAAGCGATGGATTTTCTGCAGGACTCTCATATGTCTCTAAGGAACATGAAAAACCTTTATTGAACAAGTTTCTCCACTTTTTCAAATATCCCTTAACTCAATAGGATAATACTGTGTAAGAATTAGAGAGACATTGTGTGGTAAAAGGATGTTTGCATCAGTTTACTTTTCAAACTAAGTTGATTTAACAATATAATTATATTATACTATGTTAAAAAAGAACAATATTGACGAGAAAATTAAGTAAAATGTAAACTCTCTTACTTATACTATGTTAAAAAAAGAACAATAATGACGAGAAAATTAAGTAAAATGCAAAATCTTACTAGAGGTGAGTACCTTTGATTCGAGGGAGTCGTATTTGAAGCCATTGCCTCTTTTTTCTACACAGGAAAACAAATGGAACAGCCGGTGAAAATTCAAGTCATAGTGCCATACTAACAACAACTACGAAACTAACAATTGTGAGGAATTGAAATAGAATAAAGTATACACACCGCTTGCCGCTCCCTATGTTCTGCAAGTAAAATAATATCCTTAATAGGCAATGTTCGAGGATCAAGTTCGTCCTCAGGAATTTCCAGCAGAGCCTTGTCCACTGTGAAATAGGAAAAACTTTAGCATAGGTATATCCCTAACAATGAAAATTAAACACAAGCAATAAAGCAATTTTTACCGCATCTTTTCTTTCGTCGGGTTGAATGAGAGAACTTTTTAGGTGGTTCCTTAGTTTTTTGTACATCATCATCAGCCTTCTTACGCTTTTGAGACGTTTTTCCACTTTTAGGCACAGATTTCTTCTGTGAACTCTTTGATCCTCTCTTCTTCTTGGATGAATGATCGACTTCACAGTCATCATCATTTTCTTCAAGTTCGTGTTCATTAGAATGATAAGGAGGGTCAAGGTCATTATCATCTTCAACATCCTCATTCAATGAGCTGTTTGCAGGTTTAGAAGCTGCTAGTTTTCTCCGTTGCCTTAAGGTTTTACCACCATTATCCTCCTCACCAGCAATAGATGATCTTTTGTTCTTCCTCAGAGAACATGAGTCTGTGCCATCCTTTTTTCTCTGATTAGCATCCTGACAAGCATGATAAAAGGAATTAGACAAATTAAAACTTTTATACAATCAGATTTACAAATTAGAAAAATGAAAAAAAGGAGAAAGAAGTCAAAGTAACCAATATTTACTTCTTTTTCCCTTGAATCATTTGCATGCAAAAAGTCAGCCAATGTGGAACTGTCAGCAGCATTTGTCAAGTCTTCATGCACCAGAATTCCAGAAGTTGGATCTTCACCAGATTTCATGGATTGATAATCAAAGACATCATCTCTTGTATAGGTGGGATTCAAGTCCACAATTTCCTGATACCAATAATAATGATAATCAATATTATTAAATAAAAAAATAAATTAGTTATTTAGCACATACAGACAATTATCATATGCTTGCAATCACATAATCTTCACCTCTGTTTCCGACATTCTATTGTTTGTGTGAGTATCATTCTCATTGAGAATGGTAGCTTCATTGAAGGTTACTGGATCTTGAGGTGTATGATACTCGGGACATCTTTGAACTTGGGTAGTATCACATTCCCCAAAAGAGTTAATAGAACTACAAGCAGGTGCGACAAAATTTTCCTCTGCACCCTTCTCATTGAAAGAATGAAGAGCTGGTTTTCCTACACAAGTTTTCCAATCACCACTGAATAAACCCATGGTCACATACTTGCAAAGTACAGTTGGCTGGGAGCCATTCAACCATAACAGTGAGATATAAAGGCAACAGTACAATACAAGTGATGCTCTTGAAAGCTATAGTGAAGAAGAATGAAGAGAGAGTTGATGCAATTTGGTAAATCAAAAGGAATGTAGTAAGTCACCTGTATCAGTAGTAGCTTGGGCGAGAAAGTCATCAAGGGATTCCAGCCCACAAAAAATGTCTGTAGCCTGTATGTACAAAATCTATCAATATTTAGCAACTTAATGAAATATAAAAACAACAGATACTAATTCTTTCATTACCTCTCCAGATGATTTACCGAAGGCAGAAGGCCAATCTCTAGTACCATTATGAACTCCATCCCCTAAAAGCATAGCATTTAGGGAATCCAATTGGGAAGGAGTTGCTGCTGCCAAGCTCTTACTGTCTTCAGATATTGGAACATTTGAGCTTGTGTCACCAAAATTACTGGGCAAATAATTTGTCGTAAGAATCTCTGAGGTTGGCAAAGGTAAACTGGTTGTTTGGTTTAGTATACCACTAGACTGAAAAGATTGAAAGTCTGTTGTTGAAAAAGTAGGCAACTCAACAGATTTTTCCATCATAACATTTGCTGAAGCAGAAGCCGGCATATTGCCTACTCTAGGTCGTGGCTTAATCTTGGGTTTAAATTTATGAACTACAATAAAAAAAACAAATACAGATAGCTCATCTTTTCCGTGATAGGAAGCATATTTAACTATTTACAAAATCATCAGTATCACTAACCATTCCTAGTGGGAAGATCAGGCAGGATATCGCTGAAAGGATCCAATTCAATCTCTGCAGATACTAACTGAAAAGTATTTTCCCCATAAGTTGATCAAACCCATCTTATAGAGTAGAATTAAACCGAAAAAAAGACACAAAAAAGAAATCCACCTCTGGTTCTTTTCCGAAGTTCGAATTTGAATCAACGGTCTGAACTATTGCAACCTTATTATCTGAAGCACTTTTGAAGCCCAATTCCGTGCCAACTTGCAATGAGTTGTCAATAAGTTCCAAACATTTGTTGCTATCAAGAAATGAACCTTCCCCATTTTTAGGTGGTTCCTTCATCCTATCAATGTTTGAGCAAGTTGTAAATGGAGCAGTCACATTATTCAATTTGGTTTCTACAGCATTGGCAGGGTGAACTGGTTGTGTTATGCCTAAACCACACGATAGACAGAAAAATGAATCATACCAAATTGAATTCAAGTGATGGCTCACACGATGAAGAAAAGTGGTTTCACACAGACAAGCAATGAGACCACATAACTTACCATTATTGAGGTTGGTCTCAGAAAAGAAATTAGTGACTGAGTCCCCGTCAAATTCTGTTGGATCAGCCTAAAATTGAAATACAATTTAAAGAAAATGAGATTACATATCATAATAGATAATATTGAATCAATAAAAATGACATTTACCTCACATGCTGATTCTAAAAAGTATGTAGAATTCTGATCAGCATCAGTGAATGTGGAATCGTCCACCGAGGCTGCACCATCTCCCTCGACACTAATTTGTTTAGGAACTTCCCTTTCAGAATTTGGAAATTCTAACTGCGTATGATGAATGGATCCCATAGATTCTTCCGCTGGCACGCTTAGCGTCGAAGCAACTACATTTTGACATTCATTCCCAGTAAGTCCATCTCTAGATGAGGTGGCCTTTTCCGATGAAGGTACTTCCTTTCGCCGCTGTTTCGGTTTGGCCTTCGGAACAAACTTCGCACCCGGCCGAACTACAAAAGAAAATAACAAACCCACTTGACATAAGCACGGCGAATTAAAAAAAAAACAGAAAACTTTCCCAGAATCATTGAACTGCAGAACTTACTGCGTTCAACAGAAGCCACAGGTAGAAGATCATCAAAAGGATCCATGAGGCAATCAAAAGCTTACGCTCCTTTGAATGCAACAAACCCAAATCTGGAACCGAATAAGAAATTCCCTGAAAGCAGAAGATTAAGAATTTAGATTATGCTACCGATTAACATTACCCAGGAATTACACTTGGGTGGTCAACAATATACAGTTCACAATTTATATCAATGTAATATTGCGCGTTAATCGCATACCACGGAAAATTTTCGATTAAAGTTGGAGCAATCTATATCTTCTATATAATCTATGATAGAACAAACTTGGTAGAGAGAAAGAGCATGAAAGCTAGCACTGCTCTGAATGTAGAACACAAGAAAAAAAAGAAAGAACCAACAATTTGAGAAAAAGTGTGATATTTATATGCTCGCAAGAGTGCATTTGTAACTGTCAACTCGTGGCTACCAGTGGGACGATCACGACCGGGAATTGGGCCACACCCCATTCAGGCCCAGTCCAACTACAATTTGAAAACAAACGACGCCGTAGGAACTGTTTCGATATTAAAAACCATAACATTTTATAGCCTAAGAAATTAAAAGAGAAAAATAAATTTAAACTTGAAAATAAAATAAAAATAAAGTTATCTTCTTTGTTTTCTAAAAGAAAAACAGAAAATAAAAATATTCTAATAATCATCCTATTATTCAGTATCTTCTTTTAATTTTCTTTTCTATACCTGAAAATAAATCTTAACAATTTTTTCAAAAAATATCAATAATAAAATATATCGTAATCTTACATTATATAACACACACATTAAAATATAACATAAAATATGATACAAGATACATGTAATCTTTAAAATAACGGAAATAAAAAATTTATATATTATATAATTATATAAATTAACAATAAGAATTATGTATAATTATATTTTAATATTTTTTAGTATAAAAATATTTTTCAGTTTTTAAAATTAATATATATTTTTTTAAAAATTATATTAAAATCATATCAGAATTATAAAAAATTTAATAAATATTTTCTGAATATTATTTCGTTCAATATATATTTAAGAGACTATTTTCATAACCCTTCGAAGATAATTTCATAAACTGTGATAACAACACTAATTTCCCTCCTTTCTCCACATTCAGCAAATGCAGAGAACTCAAACTAAACTCTTTTCATAACAGTGTCACTCCACAAATTAATCATGTGTTCTAAAGATTTCGTTACACTGTTCATTCAACGATCACAAATCAACCATAAAAAACGATATTCTCGAAGAAAAAATCGAGTAAAAAACCAGAAATAAACGATAAAATGCATCACCTGCGGTGTTAATTTTGAAGTGCGGGTTTCGGCGCCGCCGGCGACGGTGCTCTGGTCTCTCGGCGGTGGCAGCACCGTTTCTTAGGGCAAGCGTTGAGAGTCAGAAAACATATCTTAATCTATTTTCGCTTACGCTTCGGATTTGATAAAAATATATTGCTATTTAAAAAAAATTCTCGTGGTTTTTTTTTTACAATGGACCGGTTTACTGAACCGGACCGGGAAGTTTTAGAGCACGTTAAAACCTAAGCATGCTCATATCCTTTGTTCTTTCTCTCGCGCACACGCAAACTTTGTTCCGGTGGTTCCTTTCTCTTTGGTTTCATCTTCAACTTTAGGTTTTCTCTGACTCTGAGGAACACTGTTCAACTCTTTGGTGAGTGTTCGTAGCTTCAATTTGTGAAACTTTTTTATTCATCTGATTGCTTCGGTTTTGATAACTGGCGTCTACGAGCGCCTAATTGCTCAATTTTATTTTCCTCGTTTTATAGATTATGGATTCTTATATTTCTCAGATTTGTTCTCTTATCATATAACGCTTTAAGAAATTGAGAATTGGACAGGTTTGAATCAGTGCATGATTCACGCATTAGGTCTTAGAAAAATTGTCGAGTTTTATTACTTACGATACTTTTTGTTGTGCTAGTGTTTAATTCTAGTCTCTCTTTGCAGTGTCGTCTTATCCAACACTTTTATTGTTGAGCTTTTTCTTTGCTGTACAAATCAATTGAACAAATGCAACTTCTCATTGTTTATGTTTACATTTGGAATAATTAGTTTGCAGTGTGTGTGTTTGTGGAATCGGTTGATGGTTTGTGTACGTTTTGTGCTTGCAATTTGGTGGATGCTGGATTAACTTCTTTTACCCCTGTTATTGCTACACAGTATCTTATGCTGATCTGAAAACACGATTGGTTTGTTCAGAGAGTTGCACTGAGAAGCTCGGCTTCACCTCGAAACTCTTGTTCAATTGAATTCAGTTTCCATTGGTGAGATTTATTTCCAGGCCTTGAGGTAAGCAAATTACCAACATGGGAATACAAACCCAGAAAACATTTCGAGAGGAAGAGGAGGAAGAGCTGCCATGCCGTGGAACTACTATCTCAGGTCAATCAATGTCAACTAGCAGAAGTGTTGGGTCACCGTCCAGCCGGAGTGAGCAGACAATGGCAACACCGGCTAGTGATAACACCTTTCTTAGGTTGAATAATCTTGACATACATGGTGATGACGCTGGATCACAGGGTGCAGTTGCGTGAGTTCTCATTGTCCTTTGAGCTTGGAGAAATGTATAATTATGTGATGTGCTGAGAAGCAGATGCCATTTGACTTGTGAATTTTCTTTTGAAGTTTGTGGGTTTGACATTTCACATGAATGTACCATTTCAAATAAACATTGATTTGGATAATTTTCAACAAACAATTTCTTAAATATTTAGAAAAGGAAAATAGTTAAAACAATCACTCATTTGTTAGATAATCATGAAATATCTTTTGAATCCCAATGAGGGATAAGAGTGGGCCAAATGTTGTCAAACTTTCTCTTTAATTGCAATCTATAAATAATTAGAGTCTTTTCTTTTATGTCCTAATAATTTCATCTGCTTCTTTCATTTTTCATTTATGCCCTACAAGCATTCTCATGTAATTTTGTTTTTCTGTCTGTATCTATGACCCATCTAGAGACTTGTTTTCCTCTACAATTGCATTTTGAAGAGCAACCCTGTATGAGCTCAATGTTTTTTTGCAGTAGTCTTAGATGTATAAGTGTGAGGAAATGTTCTGATGTAGTCCTTGATTCTTGATGCATTTCGTGTCTCAATGTGTAGTTTTATTTTGTGACACTCAATTGCCATCACTTTTTTTGTTTGTTTGTTAGTTATTTGCCAAATACGACATGCTGTAGAGTCACCCAAAATTGATTGAGGATTTCTGTTGTTGGCGCAATTTAGAATACAAATGCAGTGGTGGTATAGTATGTATTGTTGTATTGTGATCCTGGCTTTCACAGTTTTTTCTTTACTTTTTCGTTGCTTATTTCTCCTGATATGAGGGGGTTTTTCTTTTATGTCTTATCCTGAGTATGACTGTGAAATCATCTTGGGTTTGTTCAGAGTTATGTAGAGGAATATGAAAGTGTATTTATGCTTAACTTAGAGCTTTTTGGGCAGTAGGAAATGTTAATACCTTATATTTTGTACTTTCTTTTGTAAAATTATCCACTAACTACTTTTTTGAATGATATATGCATGAAGTTCTATCTACTACTTGCTTGTGTCTGTGGTTTCAGAATACCATTATATACTGTATATGATATATATACTGTTATTCTTACCTATTGTGACCTTTTAACCAGTAGCAAGAAGAAAAAGAGGGGCCAACGCACTGTTGGTGGTGATAAGAGTGGAAGAGGTCTCCGCCAATTTAGTATGAAAGGTCTTTAACCTAATCCAATATGACATTTTCTCTTTAACGAAAAGGTTTTTTTACCTTTTCTTGTTAATAGCTTTGGCCTTTCAAAGTTGCATATAGCATGCTGTGCAGATTATGATGTGTTCTGTTTAATTTATTTGAAAAATAGCTGCTTTTTCAGTGAACTTTTGTAATATAAATAATATTCTCCCAGAAATAATCTCTTTCCAACGATGTACTGACTCAATCTGCATCTGTGGTATTTAGTTCCTTGTGTTCCTAAGATTGTCATATTTTTGAGGATGTCGTGATTATATATTCCTTACTGTTTTTTTTTTTCTCTTTTACTGGCTGTTCAGTCTGTGAGAAGGTAGAAAGCAAGGGAAGAACAACTTACAATGAGGTTAGCTAGCTACTCTAAGTCAGTTTGTGCTAAACTGGAATTAAATTTTAGATTCAATTTTATATGCCATATGCACGTATAATGCATGTATACTACAGCTTCTGCATTTTTTCAATTAATTTTTTAATATATTTTTGTCAATGCATTTGCATGTCCACATGCATGTTTCTAGTTCTAATGTGTTGTACTTCATTTAAATTCTATGCATTGAAAAATTACTTTTGGGTTTGAATAGCGCTTCTCCTCATGCTTTTGTAGTTTTTATCTTCATATTTTCTTGGTTATCCAGCGTAATCATGATCTATATGAGTAGCCTTTGACTTCTTAGATGCCTATATGATGTTAATGAGAATTCTTCAAGAACTATATGGTGTTTTCATGTCACTTTTGTAATTCAACTTGTCAGAAATGCTGCTTTGAATTTCTTAAATGAACCTATTCTTTATTTTTATAGATTTCACATGGACTGTGCTTTTATTCAGGTAGCTGATGAACTTGTAGCTGAATTTGCTGATCCAAGCAATGGTGCCTCAACTCCTGATCAGGTTTTTTCTTTTGTATAAATTGTTACAGACTGAGTGTAAAGATAAATATTATGGACTTAATTTTTGTGGTTAACATTTGACAGCAACAATATGATGAGAAAAACATTCGTCGAAGGGTGTATGATGCTTTGAATGTTCTCATGGCAATGGATATTATTTCTAAGGATAAAAAGGAAATACAATGGAAGGGTCTTCCTCGCACAAGTCTAAGTGATATTGAAGATCTAAAGGTTTGTAAACAGTATTCAGTTGTATTTTTTTGGTACATTATTTCCGTGATGCTCTCTGTTATTCTAAATAATACAATAAAAATGATAATTTTAACTCATAATCAATTCAACAGACGGAACGTCAGGGGCTAAGGAATAGAATTGAAAAGAAAGCATCCTATTTGCAAGAGCTGGAGGACCAAGTAAGGACCACTATCAATATTGGATTTATTCAGAGTTTGAACTCCTGTGCCTAGTTTACGCTTTGAAATTTGCAACTGTTTTGTAAGGACCTATGGATTTTTTTCCATAATGATTGATTTCTGTTTGCTAACTTTTGTATTAATTTATGAAGTACATAGGTCTTCAGAAACTTATACAACGAAATGAGCAATTATATAGCTCCGGGAATGCTCCCAATGGAGGTGTATCTTTACCCTTCATTCTGGTGCAGGTGTGCTATGATATACTGTTTTTTGGTTATTTTGTCCACTAGAAATGGTTTCTAATTTTTTGCCCCTTTGGATCTTTGATTTGTTAGATAATGCTTATATCTCCTTGGTCTTAAGTCTGATATAACTAGTCACCATTTACCTAATCTGTTGGCTTAAAGCCTAAAGTTTATATCACAAGTGATCTATATCAATGAGACCTCACTCCTGCTTCTTGGGTAAATTAACTAGAATAATTTTTTCTTCACCATTGTTAGAATTTGTCAACTGAAAATAAATGTAGTTGGGTATGGTTACTAATAATATTTACACTATTTAGTTCGCTTTTCTCGGGTTAAGTTAGTCACTTTTTTTTCTCTAGGCTTATGAATGTCCATAGAGGATTTATTATGATAGTTGTAGACTACGAAGGGTTAGGAAGAACCAGCTCACCCTTAAGCAAGAAAGGAACTAACTAAAGGAATATATATAGAGCACCCAATTGCAAATTGCTATGGTGTAGCTTTTCATGGTATTACTTTTAGTTTTTAGTGGGTGTGTGGAAGAACTAATTTGAGCTTATGAACTTCTTATAAGCACTCTTTAACTAGTTAAGTTCCAAAGAAAAACTTTAATATAATATTTTCGTTTTGCTTAAGTTTATGAATAAGTATTCAATTAAGTTGTTTACTCAAGCGTGTTCTTAATTAATGTTATTTCGGACTTGTAGACACGCCCCCATGCAACTGTTGAAGTGGAAATATCAGAAGATATGCAGCTTGTGCATTTTGATTTCAATAGGTAAGTAGGCTTTTATTACACGACTTTGAGTAATGTTTTCATTTTTCCCACTTGCTGTCCTGAATGCGATCCTAATTCTCTTGTATTATGCATTCAATCATCCGTGGATACTATTATGGTCCAACAGAGGCTGCATTGGGAAATACATGTCATTTTTATATTTATAAATCCATGAGCCATTTCTCTATCATCATCATTTTGTTATTATAACCTTCTATAATTCAAAATCTTTTTGATGTATGCTTACTTTCTATTTGCTCATTCTCTCTGTATAGCACTCCCTTTGAGTTGCATGATGATAACTATGTTCTCAAGGCAATGAAATTTTGTGAGAGATCTCAGAATGATGACAAACCAGACAATCCTACAGATGGCGGGGAAGGTTCTAGCATGTCAAGTTTGTATCCTGCACAGGTTCCTAGTTCAGTTTCAAACCCTCCGACTAGACCTCCTTCATCTCCACCACTCCCTGGAATATTGAAGGCAAGAGTTAAGAACGAGCATTGATCTGCAATTTTGTACTGCATTGCCTTGTTTAAGCATGTTTGTATATTTTGTAAAGTAATTTGTCGGTAATCGTCCTTCATAATAGTTAATTAGTACAGCCAAGTCACTTAGTGGGTTAGAAGCGAACTGCTCTGCTTGAGTCTATATTCTTCTGAGTTGATTTTGGCAAATTCTTTCCTAACCATATCCGTTATTTACTACCTTTGACCTTAACTGATTTTTCCCCATATTTTTTGTATTTGCCCTTTTTGTACTTATAATAGAAGAATTGGTTTATACTAGTCCATACCGATAATGGAATGCAATACATCAGCGTAGGATTAATTTTGGAACTCAGATTTTTTTGTGTAAATTCTCCCTTCATATGTCAATCTTGATATTTGAGCAAATGCTTTGTATGATATCTTGTTGGTCTGTGTTACTTGGGTGACCTTCATGGCCATAATACCTTCATAATGCAAAAATACTCAAACCTATCAGTAAATCTGTAATTGTAATATGAAAAGGATTGAACATATGCATTTTTGTTGATGAATAATTCCTTTTAAAACTTATTCCAACTAAAGGGTTTTTCTTTATCGTGGAAGAGAGGTTTTAGTTATATGGTATTGCATTTTAATTTAACTGTTTTTTAACCATAAATTCCTATGACCGAAAACAGCGCCGATGTATGGGAGAACATGATTATAGGGTTTACAGCATTACTGTTTTCATACTTTCTTTGGTACGGAGATAAAAAAAAAAATCTTTGTTGAACCATATATCACACTAATATCCACTTTTTAAAATTATTTTGTAGTGAGAATTTTAGATGTACTGATCTATGTAGCACATACTGATATGTATAATCTCTACATATCTCTAAAATGTAAGATGTAGATACAAATAAAATGTAGGATACAAAAATTTATATATTATATAATTATAAATTATATAAATTGACAATAAAGATTTATGTGTATAAGTGTATGTATCAGTTTTTTTAGTAGAAAAATACTTATCATTGTTTATTCACAAGGATTTGTTCTTTATTTTTGTAGTCATAATAAAAATTTATACAATAAATTTGAGTTTTTAAAAAATTAATGTATTTTTTAAAAAAAAAATGTGTTTGAACTATGCTAGAATTGTTACAAATCCAACAAATATTTTTTGAATTAGATATTTCACTGATACGTATTATACGAGTGTTGATATTCAATACGTATGTCTAACACGGACACACCACTAAGATATTTTACTAAGATTGATGGAAAGGATGGAAAAAAAAGGGCAAAGTGCAATAGTTGCAACAAAATATATGTAACTGGTGAAAGAAAATATGAGACTTCTCATTTAAATAGTTATATTATGAAATGTGTTAAATGAAAAACTAAAGATGTGGGTCAAATGATTTTGGATATGAAGGGAAAGTTAAAGGCAAAAAAAATAGATCAAGTTGTACATCTGAAATTGTTGTCTAGTCTAGTTATTAACCACAATTTGCCTTAAAAATTTGTTGAGTATCCCGAACTTAGGACTTTGATAAACTACTTGTGTCATGATGCAATTATGATTTCTAGAATACTTTAAAAATACTTTCGGCTAAATATGTTCTCCAAAATACTTTAAAAAGTCAACTTATTTTGCAAAATGGTTTGATATGTGACGGTGAATTCTTTCATGTTCATTGTTTTGCACACTTTGAATTTAATTGTTCAAGAAGGATTAAAAATGTTTGGTGATGCTTTTGACCAAATTAGAAATAGCATCAAATATGGGGTTCGAAAAGTAGAATGGTGAAATTTAAACAAGTCAACTTGAAACGTTTAGTGATATTGATGCATCAACTAGGTTGTGTCTTGATGTCCCTACAAGATGGAACTCCACTTATTTGATGATTAAAAGTGCTCTTAAATATCAACGTGTTTTTAGAAGTTTGCATTTGGTTGATGAATCTTATAAGTATTGCCCTACAGAGGAATAGTGAGAGAGCTGGAAAAATTTGCATGTTCTTATTACCCTTTTTAAGATATCAGTAACTTTCAACTTGTATTTTTTACTCGTTTGGAAAATTCAGTGTTTGTTAGATGGAAAATGTGAAGGATGAAGATATACTAATTAATAACATAGCTAAATTGATAATAGTAAAATTTGAGAAATACTAGGATGAATATGATGTTGTACTTGCATTTGGTGCAATTTAAGATCCAAGGAAGAAGTTATAAACATTGAGATTTTGCTTTCAAAAAATTGATTCACTTACTTAGGAACCAAAATTGAAAAAGAACAAGGAAATATTATACAAACATTTTGCTAAAAATTCTATCAGAGGTTTCACAACATCATTAAGTGTTCAAAAGCAAAATCAAGGACAATCTTCATTCTCATTATCTATGTCTAAACCAAGTTTTTTTTATGTAAATTATTTATTTTAATAATATATATTAATGCACTTTAATTTTTTTTTTAATTTTTTTTACAGCAGTCCATTATGCTAACTTATAACATCATTATAGGAATTAAAAATAGGCAGGCTTTAAGTAGCTACTAAAGTTGAAAGATAACAACTTGACATATTTGGATGAACCAACTTCGAATATTGACAACTTAGAACATTCATACAACTTGACATATATTTGGATGAACCAACTTCGAATATTGACAACTTAGAACATATGAATGTGTTAGATTGAAGGAAAAATAATAGTCAACGTTTTTTTGATCTTCCTTTAATGGATAGAGATGTTTTAGGGGCTGGCCTATGCGGGGCGGAGAGACCCGCTTTGCCACCCCTACCATATATTGATGGCAGGAGCCACCGGAAGAAGCCCACTTTAGTTTCTCCTTTCGATCTACTTGTTGAGTACTCAACTAACTTGTTCCATAGATCCCCAACTGTCCATCCCTGTGACAAAATCCATTGAGCAACCTGCCACAACATCAATCAAAGTACCTAATAAGAAATTTTCAATGCATGGGGGATCGATAGTGTTACTACAAAAGGAAAATCAAATTACCTCATCTAGGCTCTGTAATACCTTCAAGCGAAATGAGTAGTATGCTATGAAAGGTCTTAGAGCCTGTTAGGAAAGAACCAAGAAAAAATTGGTTTTCGAGCATGATAATTCAAAGGTAAACAGAATTACAGAGAATGATTAATCCACCACATGTTTGACCCAATTCCTCACCACCTCATCTTAACCATCACATTCCCACTACACAAAACCATCAATAGTTTGAGTAATCCACCACACCATATCTATGTTGGTGAGCAAGCAAACCACA
>Ga0123342_1001522_pt1 | contig 38947 bp, 15 predicted proteins | sample Turbeawhitnodule_FD_89960 | JGI IMG/M metagenome (GOLD analysis project Ga0123342, IMG submission 89960) | Root nodule microbial communities of legume samples collected from Mexico - Turtle bean Mexico white nodule | ecosystem: Host-associated > Plants > Roots > Nodule | place: Mexico: Nepantla...
ACACTTGGGTATTACAAAGCTTAAAGTTCAGAATTACAACCCAATCCTATTCCACACACTTAAGAATGATCCAAAGCTCTTTCAAATCTTGGAAAAACTGTTTTGATAAACTCTTTCTCTTACATCAAGATTAGGAGCGTAAAACCACCTTTATATAGACCAATCAAGTGGTCAAAAGCATTTAATAAAGGAGCCAAGTTAGTTAGGATCATTTAAAACATATTAAAATCGCTTAACAGAATTTTGTTAAGGTTTTCAGAAAAACAATCGGTTGTTTTGTCGAAACAATCGATTGATTTGACTTGACAGCAAAGTCAAGCTTTTTCAAAACCTTTTCAAAAACTGCTAAGGTAAAACAACCTGTAGTTTCGAAAAAACAACCTGTTGAAATTTTAACAGCATTTTAGAAAACTCATCTTTTCAAAAGGTTAAAGATTCAAATGAACTTGGATCATCTTAAGGAGTGAATTAACAAATTTCAAACAACTAGACAACACAGACACACCCAACAACAAGGTCTTCAAGCTTTTCTCTTGGATTTGGAGACATCAAAGCATCTTGTTCAACAACATAGACTTTTTCATTGATGAATCCATTGAGAAATGCACTTTTCACATCCATCCGAAAAAAGTTTGAACCCACTCATACAAGCAAATGCAAGCAATAATATCACAACTTCTAATCTAGCCACAAGTGCAAATATTTCATCATAATCAATGTCTTCTTCTTGATAATACCCTTTAGCAACCAACCTAGCTTTGTTTCTAGTTATTACACCATATTCATCCAATTTATTTCTAAACACCCACTTAGTTCCAATCACATCCATGCAATCAGTTTTAGGAACAAGAAAGCACACATCATTTCTAGTAAATTGATTCAGCTCATCATGCATGGCAACAACCCAATTTTCATCTTTAAGTGCATCATAAATGGATTTAGGTTCAATTTGAGACACAAAAGTCATGTGTTTGTAGTAATTAGAGATAGAGTTTCGAGTGGAGACTCCCATTATCAATTTGTTCAATGATGTTGTCCACATCAAGGTCTCTTGGAATTCTCCATTCTTTAAGAAGATCATCCTAATGCAGAATTTCAACAGGTTGTTTCGCAGAATCAACCAGTTGTTTTTCTGGACAAGATTCTAGCTTTTGCAAAATGATGTTCTAATCATCGTCTTCTGCATAATTCTTCATAAAATCATGTTTTGTAGGGTTAGTTTCATCAAAGACAACATGAATGGACTTTTCCACAGTCATAAGTCTTTTGTTAACACTCTATAAGCATGACTAGTTAAGGAATAACCAAGAAAGATACCACTATCTGCTTTTTCATCAAACTTGTCAAGGTTTTCCTTTCCGTTATTAAGAATATAACATTTGCGGCCAAACACTTTTAGATGACTAATGTTGGGTTTTATGCCATTAAATAGTTCCTAAAGGGGTTTTCTTCAAAATTGGTCTAACGAGGACCCTATATTCATCACATAGGAAGTTGTGCTAACAACATCAGCCCAAAAATATTTTGGCAATGAAGACTCACTCAAAATGGTTCTAGCAAGTTCCTCAAGAGACATATTCTTCCTTTCCACAACCTCATTCTGTTGGGGAGTTCTAGGAGCATAAAAATTATGGAAAATACCAAGTTTTTCATAAAAACCACTGATTTTTTTCATTTTAAAATTCTCCCCCATGATCACTACGAATGGCATAAATGTTACTGCAACACTTGTTTTGTAATCTCTTGACAAGCTTTTTGAATGTAGAAAATGCATCACTCTTGGATTCCAAAAATAGTGTCCATGTGAACCTAGAGAAATCATCAACTATTACAAATGCATAGTAGTTTCCACCAAGACTCATGGTTCTTGAAGGACCAAACAAATCCATGTGCAACAATTCAAGGGGTTTGGAAGTTGAAACAACATTTTTCAGTTTGAAAGAGTGTTTGATTTGCTTCCCCTTTTGACATGCTTCACATATGTGGTCTTTCTCAAACTTGAGTTTGGGTAAACCTACTATAAGATCTTTTGAGATCAACTTATTTAGATGATGTATGTGGATATATGCTATCCTTCTATGTCATAATCATGATTCCTCATGTTTGATTAGAAGGCAGTCAATAGATGCAGAATGTGAGATATCAAGTAAATTGACATTGTTGATCCTTTTACCAATCAACAAAACTTCCTATGATTTGGACAACTTTATCTCACATGTGTTGGGCTTGAAGGTTATTTGATAACCTTTGTCACAAAACTGGCTTATGCTTAGGAGGATATGCTTTAGACCTTCCATAAATAGCACATCATTAATCAAGAAGGTATTCTTTGTCGCTAGTGGTTCCTCTTCCAAGAATTTTTCCTTTGTTGTTGTCCCCAAAATGTCACATGACCTTATTGCTTGAGGTAGATTAACAAACTTGCTTTTATCTCCTGTCATGTGCTTGGGACATCCACTGTCCAGGTACCATAAGTGTTGGTTTGCCATCAAAGAACCCTGCAAGAAACAAGATCAAGAAGCAAGATTTGGTCCCCTTACAAATTTGGGTCCATGGGCATTAACTGGGACATTAGAAACCTTAGAATTTTTAGGAACCCACTTTAAAACACCTATGGAAACATAAAACCTTCTTACTCTACAAAATCTAACAGTATGGCTCCTTTTCATGCAGTAAAAGCACGTTTCAACCGGTTGTTTCGACAAAACAATCAATTATTTTTCAAAAAAAACTAGAAAAGGGTTTTGAAACTGATATATTCTTGTTGTTTTAGTTAAATCCCAATCCAGCCTTTCCAAAAACACAATTTTATGATGCAAGAACAGTTTCAAGGTTGATTGGCCTTTGGAAAACTTGTCCATAGTTTTTAAAAGATAATGGACTTTCTTTTGAAGAACTTCACAGTTTTCACAAAAGCTAGAATCACACTTGCAAAAAGAGATTTTGTAAATCATTTCCAAATTTTCAAAATCAGTTTTTGAATTGTTCAACTTTTCTTCCAAGGTCTTGACTCTATTTTCCAACCATTTGTTTAAACCTTTCAACCGGTTATTCAAAAAGGCCAATCTATTTGCTTCTTCATGAGTCTCTTTGAAGGAATCAAGAAGTTGACTATAATTTTGAAAAAATTAATTGAAGTGCTAGAACTTACACTACTGGTTTCTGATTCTTCCTTCCTTAGCCATCAAACACAAATTGACTTCTTCATCTTCCTTTAATGATGAGCTAGAGGATGAATCATCATTATCTTGCCAAGTAATGTAGACTCTTTTTGTTTTGACTTTCTTTTCAATCTTCTTGTTTTGCCCTTCTTTTCAAGCTTCTTGCTTGACCCTCACTCCTTGCTCTCATTATTTGGACAATCAACCCTGATATGACCTTGCTTACCACATCCAAAATAAGTATAGTTTGTAGAATTGAATTAATTCACTTTCTTACTATTATACCTGTTTGATGGTTGATTCTTGTCCCGATTCTTCTTCTTCAAGAACTTGCTAAACTTCCTTTTGAGCAAGTTGAAAGTCTCACCATCACTGCACTCACTTGAGTCTTAACCATCCTTGTAACCAACAACTGTTAAAGCGATGCTCCTCACATGTTTTTGTTCATTTTCTTGGTCATTTAGCCGGTTCATCTTAAGCTCATGCTCCCTTAGCTTACCAAATAAGGAGGTTGTAGTCAATTTGGTCAAATCCTTGGATTCAGAAATTGCAGTGACCTTTGATTGCCATAATCTATCCAAGCATTTGAGGATCTTGATGTTCAGCTCCTCCCTTTCAAAGATCTTGCCAAAGCTGATGAGGCGATTCACTATGTGGGTGAATCTTTTCTGCACATCCGAGATGGTTTCCCCTTTAAGCATTCTGAACATTTCATATTCTTGGACCTAGGCATGCTTCCTTTCCCTCCTCTCATCAGTTTGTGTCTTCATGGGTAACCTCAAGAATGTTCCACATCTCCTTTGCAGAAGCACATTGTGAGACCCTGAAAAACTCATTTGAATTCAAAGCAGAAGTGATGATGTTCTTAGCAATACAATCATATTGAGCTCTTTTACTTTCACTCTCAGTACATTATGACCAAGGTTTTTCAATGAAAACATCATCTATTTTTAAATTTAGGTACAAAAGGGCCATTTACAATAGCATCTTAGATTCCTTCATCAATTGATTCAACACAAATTTTCATTCTAACATTGCAAAATTGATAGTTCAGTCCACAAACACAAAGGTGGTTTGTTTATAGAAGCACCCTCCCCAAAGGGTAGTTTTTTTTAGCCATTTTAAAAGAGGTTTTAGAATCGAAACTTGAGTAACTTTCAAGAACTCAACTCCTGTTGCCAATTGTTAGAATTAGAGGCCTAAACAAGAGGGGGGAGAATTATTTTTGAAAGATTTTCGCAAAAATTGAAGGTAGAGTGAAAAGTTATGAAGAATCACTCAATTGAAAATACTGTTCAACCAATAAAAAACTGTTTTAAGTTTGCCTCCTCTCATCAGTTGTGCCTTCATGGGTAACCTCAAGAATGTTCCACATCTCCTTTACAGAAGCACATTGTGAGACCCTGAAAAACTCATTTGAATTCAAAGCAGAAGTGATGATGTTCTTAGCAATGCAATCATATTGAGCTCTTTTACTTTCACTCTCAGTCCATTAGGACCAAGGTTTTTCAATGAAAACATCATCTATTTTTAAATTTGGGTACAAAAGGGCCATTTACAATAGCATCTTAGATTCCTTCATCAATTGATTCAACAAAATTTTCATTCTAACATTGCAAAATTGATAGTTCAGTCCACAAACACAAAGGTGGTTTGTTTATAGAAGCACCCTCCCCAAAGGGTAGTTTTTTTAGCCATTTTAAAAAAGGTTTTAGAATCGAAACTTGAGTAACTTTCAAGAACTCAACTCCTGTTGCCAATTGTTGGAATTAGAGGCCTAAACAAGAGGGGGAAGAATTATTTTTGAAAGATTTTCGCAAAAATTGAAGGCAGAGTGAAAAGTTATGAAGAATCACTCAATTGAAAATACTGTTCAACCAATAAAAAACCGTTTTAAGTTTGATTCCAGAAAATCAACCAGTTGTTTTCACGAAACAACCGGTTGTTTATACCAACAAGCAGAATTGAAAAACAATGTTAAAACAGTTTATTAGTGTAGGGAGAGAGAGAATCACACAAGATGTTTATACTGGTTCACTCTTATCCAATAGCTACATCCAGTCCTCAGCTAACTTCTGAGAATTCACTATGTAATCAACCCTAGATTACAAAACTCACACCAAGAGTGATGATCTTGAACCTTTCAAGAACACACACCATTCTTTGGCAAACAACACAGTTTCCAGGAACACCTTCTGAAACTGCCTTACACAAGAACACACAAAAAATAGAATGTTCAAGAAAGAAGGGAATAAAATACATCTGGGTAAATCAAAGCTTAAGGTTCAGAAGTACAAAACCCAATCCTATTCCACACACTTGAGATGATCCAAAGCTTTGAAAATCTTGAAAACTGTTTTTGATTAATCTCTCTTTCTTAATTAATGCATAGGAGCATAAAACAACATTTATATACCCCAATCAAATAGTCAAAGTAGTTAAATAAAAAACCAAAAGATGTTAGAATCATTTAAAACAAATTAAAACCACTTAACATAATTCTTTTATTTGTTTTAAAAAAATAACTAATTGATTTATTGAAACAACCGATTGAATCTGTTTTAAAAATCACTTCAAAACAAAGCTAAGCTTTTCCAAACCATTTTAAAAATCACTCAGTACAACAGGTTAAAATTTCACATCCTTTTATAAAACTCCATCTTTTAAAAAAGGTAAATATTCAATTGAACTTGAATCATCTTAAGAAGTAAATTATTAACAAGTTTAAAACAACCAAACAACACTAACACCCATGAACAAATTCTTCAAGTTTTTAACTTGAATTTTAAGACATCAAAACATCTTGTTTAATAAGATACATTTTCTTTGGTATTACACACATTAAACTTATTATATTACATGTATTTCAAGCATTAGGAATATATATTTTTAAGTATATAATCAAAATATCTTCAAGTGTTAATTTACCTTGTATTTCCTGGGAATTATAAAAGGAGAGAATCACTATGTAGGTATTACAAAAGTCTTCTAAAATAGAGAATTAGAATATATTTAGGTAAGAGAAGTAAAAGAACATGAAAATGATTCCCAAGGCCAAAGGGAGAATATTCGTTCGTGAAAATTAGGGTTAGGGTTGGAGTGTTCTTCATCAGCACCGTATATAAATACCCCTTTTCTCTCTCACTCCTCTACCGTATATCTCACGCTCCATCTCCCTCACTCACTACCAAAAACACCGAAAAAAAACATCAAAAGAGAGAGATGGCTGAGCAAACCTTCATCATGATCAAGCCTGATGGCGTTCAGAGGGGCCTTGTGCGTTTAGTTTTCTCTTAACTTTTTTGTTTCTGGTTTTATAGTGTTTGTTTTTAATTTTTGTTGCTTATTCTGAACTGGGTTTTGGGAAATTGTGTGTTTTGAAAAGACGGGGTTGCTATCCATGACTTTTCAGGAAATGAGTCAATGACTGTTAGTGATTTTTTTTTTTGGTTTTGCGAAATTTTTAGAAGGAGGGTTTGCTATTTATGTCTTTCCAGAAAATGGGTTGACTGGTTTGGTGACGAGTTTTTGGGCTTTGGGAAATTTGAGTTTTTAGAAGATTTGTTGATTGTTGTTTTGGCAATGATTTGTCTGTGTCGGTAATTCGATTTTAAATGTCGATGTTCTTTAATTTAAAGGTTCATGCATGTGATTTATTTGACTGATTAGTGATTCTGTTTCAGATTGGTGAGATCATCGCCAGATTTGAGAAGAAAGGTTTCTACTTGAAAGGTAATCTTCAGTTAACTGCTTCATAGTATACTGAATTTTTGTTGTGACTTGTGAGAGCAACCTGAGATCAGAACGCATTGTTTTGTTTCTGATATAGACTAAAAAGCTAGAGTTCATGCTTGTGTGTTTTTTTGCTTAGACATCTTATTCGATTGAATTCTTATATCTAGGCACATGATTACCAACACCACAATCTTGGTCTTAGTTTGAGTTATGGTAAAGTTTTTTAGTTTTGAAATTGTTATTAGCAAATGATTGTTTTAATGTGATTTGGTTTCAGGTTTGAAACTTGTTACTGTGGAGCGTCCTTTTGCTGAGAAGCACTATGCTGATTTATCTGCCAAGCCTTTCTTCAGTGGATTGGTGGATTACATCATCTCTGGCCCTGTTGTTGCCATGATTTGGGAGGGTAAGAATGTTGTGGTTACTGGGAGAAAGATAATTGGGGCCACTAACCCAGCTCAATCTGAGCCTGGAACTATTCGTGGTGACTATGCTGTTGACATTGGAAGGTAAGATTTTGTTTTCTTCACAATCTTGTTCTTCATTGCTATTCTTTTTTCAAGTTTTTTGTTCAAGCTGCAACTAAATATGTTTCCATTGTTCATGTTTCTAATTTAGTTATGTGGATATTAGGTTATCTTTTTGCTGTTTGATCTTCTATATCCTGAAACCCTGTATGTCATTGTATTCATAGAAACCAAATTTGTTGGTATTTTTGTGAAAGTTTATCAACAAATCCATATTTTACTAATCTCAGATGAATCAGAAGTGATTTTTGTACCTTTTCAATTGGATTGTGTTCTCCAATGAATTTTTCAGTGAAATTTTGTACTTTTTCTTATGAAGTTGTTCGTGTGTAGGAATGTTATCCATGGAAGTGATTCAGTTGAGAGTGCTCGCAAGGAAATTGCCTTGTGGTTCCCTGATGGCCCTGTTAACTGGCAAAGCAGCCAACACTCATGGATCTATGAATAAACCATATGCATCAAGTTGTGATCCAGATTATCATCTACATGTTCTGTTTTTGTCCACTGCTGGACTTTTGTTAGGGTTTGGTTCCTTGGTTTTGTATCTTAAGTTTCTACCATGTCCCTTGAAACATGCTCACAGTTTGATAAATCAAATCTAAAACTAGTTTTGCTATTGTTTGTTAATGTCTTTCTAGAGGCATTTGATTGATGCAATGCTTATGCAAAGTTTGTTTGGAGTTTTATCAATTACAGTTGTCAAATTTTCTACAACTTTATATGATGATTTCTTGTTCAAATTTGACCTAAAATAAGTTGCTTGTAATGCCTAATTTAAAGTTGTGAGTTTTTTTACTTGATTTGTAGTTATGGTTTCAAAACACTAACTACAATAATGGATGGTTTTACAACGTGAAAGCTAGTTAGTTCATGCACCTTTTTCCCAGCCTAGTGCAATTTACTTTTTGAGTTTTCGGAAATGGGCAAATTAAAAAATTTATTCCTGAATTTGGCAAAATTTTGAAGAAATCTTATTACGATCTTAATAAGTTACAAAATTATACGATTTTAATAATTATAAAAAAAATGAATATAAACTTAAATTTTATTGGTCCAATTCAATGATATTTTTAAAAAACTTTTTTATTTTTTTTAAACGATGTAATAATTTAAGAAATATTTAGTTGTAGAGATTAATTATAGTAAAATCTAATTTTGATTTATTTTTAACATATTTTATCATCATTATTAATTTTTACATTATTTTTAATTAAAATAATAATTAATTATTTTTTAAATTGTTATATCATTAAAAATAATAATAACCTTTTTCTGAAAGAAGTTGTTGAATTTGTCCTGTAGCATTTTACTTTTAATTCATTTTTATAATTATTAAAATCGTCTTTTAATTATAAGATTTCACTTTTTCTTTAACTTTTTAAAATCACATTTCAGGTGACTTCACTAATTCAATTTTTTGTATACTAATTAAAATACAATTTTTAAGTACGATTTCGTAGAAATCTGATCACAGGAAATCATATTCAATACGACTTGTTTGAAATATTTAGAAATCATGAACGTATAACACGATTTGCTAAAAATTAACTCGTATCTTTCAAATAATAAGTTTTTAATTTGTCTATTTCCAAAAATCCAAAAATAAATTACACGAGTGTGGAAAAAAAAAACTAGTTCATGATTATCACTTTTTTTTTTCTCTAAATCATGGCATATCCCCACAACAAATATTCACCATTGTTAATGTTAGGTGCAAAGCAAAGTGAGAAAGGGTTTGAAAATAAAAATGAAAACACTTGATTACAAAAGGTTCAATAATATTGTTTTATTGTGACTATGATCACCATAAAAGGACACGTAGTTATAACCTTCGTGTGCCTTTCAATGTCACACAAGTACACTAGATATGATAAGATTACGTTTTTTTTAATTATTCTAAAATTGTGGTTTCTTTTTTCTTTAAGAAATGATGATGTTATAGCTTGTTCTAGTTTTATATAATTAAATTTATCAACTATTACCTACATTCCCTCCAAATTATTAAATTCGTGATTCTTAATTTTACTAATAACTAAACTTTTTATTCACATACTTCAAATCACTTCCATGTTTGTTTAAGTTGCTTTGCTAAGTCGGCATGATATTAAAATCATTGAATATTTAGAAAATTTATTTATTTAATTCACGTGTAAACTAGTTTTAGTCCATAAAAATTTAATTGAATGCGATTTAACATTGTTATATAACTTGGATGAGTAAAATGAAAAAGTTGTGGTTATTTTTACGAAGGACAACAATAAAGAGTCTTTTTTTTATGTTAGAGAAAAATAGAAATGAAAGTTGTTTATTTTTCTGTTGAATTTAACAAGTAAAAAAATTTATTGTTATAGTGTATAAATTTTCTGTTGAATTTAGAACTGAATAAAAAGTGTATAAAATTTAACAAGTAAAAACCCTAAATACTGACTAATTAATTTTTTAAGTGATATATGTTTTGGACTTTTTAAAAATAGAATGTAGTTGTTTTTCAAGATAAAAAAAAATATAAAACAATAATGATTATAGTGAAAAAAGTAATGTGGATGATTTTGTCTCCTTTTACAAAACTATGGTTCTTCTTTCCTCTATTTTTGTCCAAATTGGAGGGACATTATAATTACAAGATTCATTGAAATTTTTAGTTATTATTAATATCCTTGTTGGTTACTTTGTTGTCATCCTTATATCATAATTCCATGTAAACATAATTCTAAATTTAGTCCAAACCATTACTTGCTTTCTTCAGCCTCATTATAGCAAGAAACTGTTTACCAGCACTTATAAATTGTCACCTACACCTGATGGACTTTGAAATTTTTAAAATTATCTTTTTATTTTAGAATGAAAACATAATTTCGAAAAAAGTAAATTTAGAATAAATTTGTGTTGTAGAATGGAATTTTGGAAGAGAATTGAAAAATAAAAAATCTCATTATTATGGAAAAGAAATTTTAGAATAAAAAAAATATAACCCTAAATTTTATTTGAACTTTTTTTTTTCAGAAACCAAAATCCAAAAATGAATTCTGGAAAAGAAATTCTAGAAATTTGAAAAGTTTTTTTTTGAGAAATTCAAATCCTTAAACATGTTGGTAAAAGAGAAGGTACAGGGGTAAATGAGTAAAAGTAGAGTGAAGGTTTGAGAGAAGAAAAATGTATATCAATTATTCATATGACATTGCACATTTACAAGTGTATATAAATGAGTAGGTGGTTACAAAGAAAAGACTAAAAAGAGAGGAGATATATTATCCCTTTACATCCCCTTTAAACTTGTGGTGGGGATGTGTTTCATCATAAGTTTACTCCTAAAATTAAAAAAGGATGCCCCTGAAACATGTTTAGTGAAAATGTCAGCCAATTGATATTGACCTGGAATGTGCACCTAATGAATGTGTTTTTGTTGAACTTTCTCTCTGACAAAGTGTAAATCTAATTCAAAATGCTTAGTCTTGGAGTGCATGACAGGATTGGCGGGCATAAGAACAACTTCAAGATTTTCTGAGTATATTGTAGGTGGAGAGAAAACTTGTCGGAGCTTTGTTAGAAGAGATTGAATCTATGACAGCTTTGCGAGAACAACAACGATACTGCGCTACTCAGCTTCTGTAGTGCTCCGAGAGACGACCTTTTGTTTTTGAGAAGACCATGAGATAAGATTCTTTTCCAAGTAGACAGTAGCCAATTGTGGAGTGTCTATCATCCAAATCGGTTGCCCAATCAGAATCATTGAAACCCATTATGGATGATGTAGAACTGGGATGAAGATGAAGACCATGCACAATGGTGCCAACAACATATCTTAGAATTTGTTTCACAACTTTCCAATGGTGTTCTTGAGGAGCATGCATGAACTAATAGACTTTTTTCACCAAAAAGGCAAGTTCAGGACGTGTGATAGTGAGATATTGAAGTGCTCCAACAGTGGATCTGTAAAGAGTGGGATCTGGAACAGCTGTGCTACCATCTTTAGTTAACTGCAAAAAAGAAATCATTGGTGTGGGTTGGGATTTGGCATGAAGCATATCAGTTCACAACAAAAGATCAATTGCATATTTTTCCTAAGACAAGAATAAACTACCATCTGGTAGTGATGAGACCTGAACATAAAAAAAATAATGCAATATGCCAAGATCTTTTAAAGGAAAAATAGTTTGTAAGGCAGAAATAAACTTTTGAATTACATTAGATGAGTTACCAGTAATAAGAATGTCATCAACATACACAAAAATGAGTAAGATATTACCATCCTAGAGCTTGATGAACAAAGAAGAATCACTTTTAGAAGATTGAAAACCCATATGTGTAAAAGTATGATGAACCTTCTGAAACCAGGATCGAGGAGCTTGTTTTAGACCATATATAGCTTTGTTCAGTTTGAATACATGTTGAGGATGCGCAGATGAAACAAACCCAAGTGGTTGAGCCATGTATACATGTTCTTGTAAGTTGTCGTGTAAAAAAGCATTGTCAATGTTTATTTGATGCAGTGGGCAATTGTGTGAAACAGCTAAAGCAAGAACAATTCAAATGGTTGTAGGTCGAACAACAGGACTAAACGTGCCACTATAATCTAGATCAGGAACCTGAGTAAAGCCTTTGGCTACAAGACGGGCTTTGTTGCGAAGAAAAATCCTATCAGCATGCAACTTGAATTTGAAAATCCACTTGCACCCAACAACACTCACACCAGGAGGAAGGGGCATTAGAGTCCAAGTGTTATTAGTTATAAGCACATTATATTCTGATTGCATTGCTTTAAACCAATTTGAATAAGATAAAGCTTGTTTATAATCAAGGGGTTCAACAGAAGATGTCCTAACCTGATATATTTTGGGTTTGAACACACCAGTTTTGGCACGCGTCACCATGGGATAATTGTTGATGATAGAAGCTGAAACAGGTAGAGAAGAAGGAGACTCCATAGATTCACAATAAACAGGTGCAGTGGTGCAAGTAGGAGAACTATTTTTAGGAGCAATGGAGCAAGCAGGAGTAGAGAATTATTATTAAGAGCAGTGGTGCAAACATTATCAGTAGAAGTATTAATAGGAGCATATGGTAAAGGGGTGGGTGAAGTAACAACTGTGAGGGGCACATTAGAATGAGTATAATGTGGCAAATAAGAAACAATAGAGAACGGATTATTCGTAAGAGAAAAAGAAAAAATAGTTTCATTAAAAATGACATGTCGCGAGATAATGGTCTTACTAGAAGGCAATAAGCAAAGGTACCATTTATGTTTAGAATCATATCCCAAAAACAGGCATATAGAAGCATGATATTCAAACTTATGATGATTATACGGTCTAAGCAAAGGATAACAAGCACAACCAACAACTTTAAAGAATTCATAATTGGGTTTCTTGTTAAAAAGAACTTCATAAGGGCTACGGTTGTTAAGCACAGAAGATGGTAAGTGATTAATAATAGTAGTTGCAGTAAGAAAAGCTTCTCCCCAAAAATTATAAGGTAAAGAGGCAGTGGATAACAAGGCTAAACCTATCTCAACATGTCTATGTTTTCTTTCAATTGAGCTATTTTGCTCATTAGTGTGAGGACAAGTTAACCTATGTTTTATCCCATTATTATGCAGGTAAGGTGTAAGAGCAAGAAATTCCTTAGCATTATTCGTTTGTAAGCTTTTTAATATGCATCCAGTTTGTTTTTTCATAAAAAAGTTTAAAACGCTGGAAAAATGAAAAAGCTTGAGATTTAGATGATATAAGATAAAGCCATGTAGAGCGCGAATAAGCATAAAAAAAACGCAAAGTAATACCAAGATCCATTAGATGAATAGTATGGAGAAAGACCTCATATATCAGCAAAAACAAGTTCAAGAGGACAAGTATAGACAATTTCAGAATCATGAAGAGGTAATTGATGATGTTTAGCAATAGTACAGTTTTCACAAAAAACAGAGTCTTTAATACATGGAACTTTGCACAATTTCATTATTATGTTGACAGTGTTATAGGAAGCATGACCAAGGCGATTATGCCATGGTTGAAACTTAGAACACACAAAATTAACACTAATATTGCACACAGTAGGTTTGAGTTTATGAGTAAACGGAGGAAACACATAAAGACCATATTTAAGTTTTCCTTGTAGAATGATCCGGTTTGTATCCTGTTGTTTGACAAGGAAGTAATCAGAATAAAATTCAAAAAAGACATTATTGTCTTTAGCAAACTTAGAAACACTTATAAGATTTTTTGTCATGTTTGGAACATGAAGAAGTTGATTAAGATGAATGACAATGTTATTGTAAGGAGTAATGTAAGTGGCCGAGCCAATGTGAGCAATGGGAGTACCTGAACCATTACCTAATTTTACATCCTCGGTGCCATTATAATTGGAATTAGTGGTAAAAGCATTGAAGTCACTTGTGAGATGATGTGTAGCACCGCTGTCAGGATACCAGTGAGGATCGGTGACCATAGATGGTGCTCCCAAAATAGATGGTTCAAAAAATTCATTTGTTGAAGCAAAAAATTCAGTAGCATTAGAATTGATCGAGTTATTTGAATCGGTGTCATACCTTTGCCAACAACAGAGAGTCAAGTGGTCCATCTTTCCACAAATTTGGCACTAGATCTTTAAATTGGGGTTTTTGTTGCTAAAAATTCTATTTGACACTCCAGAGAAACGATTTGGGGGTCGTCCACCACGGCAACCACCTCTGTGATTTTGAGTCATCCATGGTTTGGTTGATGTATGTAGGGTTTAACGGTTGCCAAGAAGCAGTCGAAAGATGTGCTTGAACAATACTAGAATCCAACAAGCGATGTTTGTCAAAACGTTCCTCTTAAGCAAGCAGAAGATCTTCAATGTCTTCAACCGTGTATGGATTGATGCGAGAGGTGACAAAAGTAATGAAACTGTCATATTCGTCAGGTAAGCCATCCAGAATAGCTTCGATTTGATCATCGATCGAGATTGGAGCACGACAACGGCAAGGGTATCCACAATTTTCTTTTGATCAAGAAGATAGGTGGAAATGGAGCGATCTTTCTTAGGATTGCGTAACTGTACCTTGAGTTTCTTAATTTTGGCACGAGATTGAGTTGCGTAATATGTATGCACTTTGTTCCAGATTTGATACGATGTGCAAAGACCCACCATTTTCGTTAAGATTGGCGTTGCCATGGACTCAAGAAGCCAGACAACGAGAATGTGATCTTGTTGTTGATGCCAAAGAAAAAGAGGGTATGGGTAGGCGATTCTGAATTTTCAGCAGTGAGAAATTCTGAAGGTGATGAAGAATCCTCCAAGAATCGTGAAAGATTGAGACCATGTACAATGGCAGTGACTTGTTGCCAGAGAAGAAAGTTATCATCATCCAATTTCAACGAGATGTGAGTAGAGAAAGTATGAGGTGTGAAGGATGAAACACCAGACAAATTTTCAAGATTGGTAGCCGAAGAAGAAGTAGAGGAAAACATGAGTAAGAAGAGCTCCGTATACCATGTAAAAGAGAAGAAGGAATAGGGGTAAAGGAGTAAAAGCAGAGTGAAGGTTTGAGAGAAGAAAAATGTATATCAATTATTTATATGGCAGTACACCTTTACAAGTGTATATAAAAGAGTATTATCCAACACGTAGTTACAAAAGAAAAGACTAAAAAGAGAATAGATATATTATCCTTTTACATGTAATAAAGCATTGTCAATGTCTATTTATTGCAGTGGCCAATTGTGTGAAACAGGTAAAGCAAGAACAATTTGAATGGTTTTTTAAAAAAGGAAAATTCTATCCACAATCTACTCTCATTTAAGGTTTTTTTTTTTCCATTTCACGTGACCATTGAGTGCATGTTCAAAATTGTATGAGTGCAGAAAGTAATTCCCATTGTTTAATTGGTAAGGGAACCAAGACGAAACACCTACCTTTGTGCTTTATCGTATATTCATGTCTTGAAATTTATTTTTGCAAACCCATAATTTCCTTCTACAGCCCCATAAATATGAAAATCTTTACTTTAAATTTTGGTTTATTGAAAAAATGACTTCTAAAATTCAGATTTGTTGCATGAAGAAAAATCTTTCAAATTGCACCATTTGAAAATTGTGCGCATAATCTGGAAGTACCTTTTCAATTACATAATTCAAAAGTGTCTTTTAAATAATCCAAAACACTTTTTTTCTTGAATTTATCTATGATATAAACAAGGGTGGCAACAACAAGAGCAACAACAAGAGATGGCAGCAAAAAGCAGGCAATTTGCTTTTTTAAAACAAGATCTGTTCCTTGTTAGTATTTAATTAAAATACACTTAATTATATACACGTTCCTATGCTTTTATTCCATGAAACTCGTATACTTAATACGACACGGGTACACGACAATTCTTTTTATATTTAGGATACGATACAATATGGATACACTGACCAAAACTTATAAAATGATTTATATAGATGTAGAACATTGATAAATAAAGAGATATTGATACCTTTTTTCATAAATTTGTAACTTAAATGATCACAATTTATAAAAAGGTGTTTGTACATTTATGGGAGAATTTAAAACAAGTATAGAGTGTAGACATTAATAGGAATGGGAAGAATTATGAAATGAAATGAGTAATGAATAGAAGTATGAGAGTGAAGGAACTATGCAGTGTATTAATGAAGGGGAATTACCTGAAGCTGCATTTAGACGTTAATACTGGAAGGAAATATATAGGTAAAGTGGGAAACCTCAAATAACAAATATCCAATATACCAAGCAAACTCAAACCTTAACTGCTGCATCTCAAACCTTGTTGACATCACATCAGTTTTACATGTTGTATACCTCAAATGTCGTTAAAATTGCTGAATTAACAGGATTGGAAATTAAGATATACAAAAATAGGAGACTCGTACTATCGGGAGAGTAATTTGTACGAGGGTAAATCTTCAAGCCGCGATATGTCTTCAAACAGAATCTCTTTCTCTAGCTGACGTCGTGTTGCTTTCATCACTGCCTGTCAGAATTTAAAAAAGACAAAACATCAATATTAATTTTAGTAAAAACATAAATAACATTTTACTCATAAAGGATCATGCCAGTTACTCAACGAAGTGCTCAAGCAGACCATATCCTCTTCGCATAAAAAATTTCAGACTAGTTTTCAACTCCAGCATATCTTTCCATCTATTTTGAAAGATGGACAAGCTTTACTAATTTTCTGTTCTTATCAAACTTGTATACTGAAGAAAATATTATTTGTGCCACAAATTTTCTACAGCAAGCTGAGGTTATAGAATACGTACATTAAAATCCATGTATGAGGCCCGCATAGAAAGCCATTGATGATCCATTAGCTTGAAAGTTATGCAATAGAGAAGATCAAAAGCTGACTCATTTTCTGTCAGACAAACATGAATGAATATAGTTACTCAAATAGCAAGCTAACAAATAAAAGCAATAACATTTTAAATAAGTGCTTTTCATTTTTAACAAAAGTTTCAACTCTCCCTGATCGTCTTCCAAATTCAAGAAGACTAAAATAACAAATTGAGAAGGGAGAGTTAGGCTACCTGCAAGAAATTTTAGAAAAGTTGCTCCAACCAGATTGCGTGGCTTGACTGTAAAGGCAAAGCATACTATTATTAGATGTTGCTGATCCACGTATTGATTCAATGTATCACACTATGGCACCATCAATGATTCAGATAGTGATAGCAGGTGACCTTTGTTATACGAATTTATGAAAAACTAAAATGTCAACATACAAATTGAAAGAGCACCTTAAATATTAAGTAGATTTATCATGGGTGCTCAATGAAATTGACCATACATAACCCAACTCTTCATTTTAGACGTGACAACACAGAACAACAAATAAGTTATAACAGCGAACAAAGAAGTTAGAACAACAGAAGTAACAAACCCGCTTCAAGATCCAGCAATTGTATCAGCATGTAAGTGATATTAACACCAGCAACTGCAAATGGATATTCCCACACTGACCGATCTCCTTCCTGCTTTCGTAAAAGATCCTGGAAGGATTTCTACAAAAATAAAATGATAAGATAAAGAACATGAATGGAAACAAGTGATTAGATTTAAGAAACATTTTAGTAGTTATCGGGGACCAAAACAACACTAATTAGATTAATTACAAAGACGAACTAATAGGGTAACGTGGGCCTCACAGGAAAATGTACAAAATGACTGAGGTACAACAGTAAATAATGGAAGAATAATGTTTTGTGGACACCAAAAGCTAGTCTACAACTTGAGAGAGAATGACAAAAAAGGGAGAGAAGTAATAATGAGATAAGTATATTGATATGACAAGATAAAAGAGAGTAAAAAGAAGTAAGAGGTTGAAGTATCCACATATCACTGTTGATTATGGAAGGCCTAAAGCAATAAAGAGGATCAAATATGTTTACTGGACCTTTCTCTCAAAGAAAACAAGAGAATATGCAATATATGGCAAACCCAAACCGTACACAATAGATATATGAATATGGCCACAATTCTTCTATCACGGATAAAGTTCAAACACACGAATTTTCTTCAGATCTACATAGATATTTTGCTAAATTATTGAGAAGACCATTTTCCTACATCACAATTCACACTTCATTTGAAATCGTTAGAGTGAGAAATACATTCTTAAAAAATTAAAACCAACAATAACATTATATCTAGAGAACTCCCTTTCAATATTAGAAACTAATAACGGCCTATTCGCTTGAAAAAAATACACTAACACTAATACAATTTCCATGTAAAATTCTCTAGCTATTACGAACTTAAGATGCGCTCTCATTCATCATGCTTTCCATTCTAAACCTTAATTTTGGTCAACAAAAGTAATCTATCATTACAAAATCATGAGAGTGAAAAGCCCATAAAGAAATCGTACCGGGAAATTCCTGGCAAAGTAAAGAAAATTTTCCAATGATATAAAACCACCACCCCTGTCAAATATATAGAGTAAATCATTAACAATATTAGCTGGAAATAGCTCGGCAGTGAAAAAACACGAGAACAATAAGTACCTAAAATCTGTTGATGGATCTTTCCCTTGCCAGCCCATTTCCTTCCACTGCTCAGATATCAAGCCATGAAGCTCTTCTTCAGGAAATGCAGCATTCCACAAGGCCCTAAGGGCATCCTAAATATGTAAATTACACTATTAAGACATTGATCATTGAAGATTTCACGTACAGCAATAAGCCAGTGACAGCTCTACGAGTACATAGATTGAAGTGTAAATCATAACGGTTGCCACGTTGCTTACAGACATGAAAAGTAATAATATAAAAGATACCTGGTGCTCAATAATAGAACTATCATATGGAACATCTATACGTCTCTGTAGTTTATGTAAGCATTCCTCCTGAGAATTGGAAATTCAACACCATGTATAAACAACAATATTTAACAGAAAATTAAGTAGAAAGTGATCCAAAAATTTCATATGGTTGAGGGGAGCTCGAGTTTCTTGGTAGTACTATACACAACAACTGATTAGCTATTGGCAGTCAAGATTTAGATTTCCTCGCACTCCAGAACCATACAAAATATATGGATGATTAACAAACGAACAAATAAAAAAGAACACGTAACCAGAAATACAATTTAACACTATGTTTATTATTTGTAAGACTAATCATTCAGCACAAATCTAAATCGTAAACTGTTTATATTGCATACAATATAGAATATACGTATTTGTTTATTTTTTCTATAAAACAATTGTAGTATCCTTACACTGCTAACAGAGATACTTGAACAAGAAACTAAGTGCTGCTTTACTGATAACAAAAAATTACCTGGGCGAGGGTCAAATCGAAAGAGTTAGAAGCATCACTATCTGTTCTTTGTACACAGACACAAGACAGACCTCGACCAAGCCATGCTGCTGACCCTGCCACAACCTCAGCTGCAACAAAAAAAATTGCCATCAATGCAGATTCTACCCAAATTTATCTTATGCTACATATTTCATCCTAAGTTAATGTACCAACAAGAAGTGTTTCAAACAACACAGAAAGTGACAACATTCTTTATTTTTTCTTCAAAGTTTGCCAAATTTACAATTTATTGTAATCAAATCCTCATAAACGTAAAATAATACTAAATTGAGCAACAGCTTTCCATCTCCCCAAACTACAGTCCCTTATGGGCTGCACATAAATTCCAAACTGCCGGACAAAAGAGACACAATCTGCCAGACAATCTGTAGGGGGAGCTCGAAAATGCTTTATCTACAACTTATTTAGGCTTATTTTATGACACAATTACTTGTACAAGTGTTACAAAGATTCTGAAAATAATTTCTGATGTGTATATATAAAACTGTTGTCAGCTTATTTCAACAAGATCTTCAAGATCAACTTACCGAGACATCAAACAACCTAAAAACAGTTTAATCCTATTCATTGCCCAATTCTAGAAGCCACTTACACATAAGTGATTACCATAACACCAAAAAGCTCAATTTGGATAAACTTCTCAACAAACACCAATGAAAAAGAAGAAAAATAAGGTGGAATGAATTAAACTTTTTCTATAAATTAAAATCAAACATCCAGAGAAGCCAAATGAAAGTTTTTCTATAAATGAACTAATGAATAAGCTGGTGAACTTGTAGAAGCACCTTAATTCATTTTAATTTCTTATTTTCTTTTCCTATATTTGCCGAGTAAGCATTTCATCATAACTGAGTTCTACTCAATCCTAAACGCCTCCATAACATTTAACAAGTAGTTTGTGTTCCCAATAGGGTCAATCCAGAAACTAAGGCTATACCTGGATGTGGACCCACATGCCACACCGTCCCTCAAACAAAGAAACACACATTAAAAATAATAATAATGAAAAAGAGCCAACGCAGCAGCGCTTAATCATAGGAGATCTCTGCGCTGCTTTATTATGAATTACCAGCTTCAAACACAGCACGTGAATAGCATTTCCGAATATACGATACGAACAAAGCCCAATTTCACGAACGCTAGATCTACGGGAACAACCAACCCTCACAAACTAACATCTGAATTTTGTATAATTCAAACTGCAAAAAATTTTGCAATTTCTTTTTCTGAAAAACAAAATATTAAAAAACAATAATAAAATAATTTAACAAAATTAACTCAGCATCCCACCAATGCAATTAAGAATAGCAGCAAACATCACGCAACTCGCGTTTTGATTCGGTCTATTCTAAACGGTTCGATCTCGATCCGGTCCATACACTCGATAATTATAATTAATGATAATTTAATAATATTATATATATTGTATTATGCAGAAAAGAGTGTGTGAGAGAGAGAGAGAGAGAGAAAAGTAAAAGGAAAAAGGAGATACAATACAAAGTACAACTACACAAACTAAACCTATTAGAGTAAACAACGAAAAAAACTTTTATATATGTATATATTTATATATATATATATATATATATAGAGAGAGAGAGAGAGAGAGTGAAATTAACGAAAAAAAAAACAAAAAAAACGAGAAACTACGAAGCATTTTCGTGCTTCTATTTTATTTTGTTCGGAAATTTACCAGAATTTGAATGGCAGGTTTCTCCTTGAGGAATTCTCCTCACAGCGACGAATGAGCTTCCTCTATCGTCCATTTCTTTTGAAAAAAAACTACTATTCCTGCTACTGTAGCATCGTAATCGATTACGTTGAATCTCTCATTCTGGCGAAAATCAGAAGAACGCGATTCGAGCTGGAAAAGGCTCCGCGCGAAGATCTGAGAGTGTCGAAAACAGTTACAGGATTACGGAGGAAGGAGATGGAGTTTTCTGTGTGTGAAGTTGTGAAGTGTAATAGAGAGAGAGAGAGAGAGTGTCGTTTTGGTTATGGTGTTGGCGTTTTGTTAAGATATAGAAAGAGGGGGAGACAGTGAGAGAGAGAGTGGTTATGGAATTTATTTTTCAACACAACAATGGGAAACGACACTGTATTTAAAGAAGAAGAAAAAATACACATAAAACGGAACCGTTTTGAATACGAGTAAGAGAACGTTTGTTACTTGGAATTAATTGTGGTCAAAGGTGTCATAAATAGAGATTTTTTATTACTATTCATAAAATATATTTGTTAGAGTATAGTAAGTAACCAATGAATCAGAAGGGAAAATATTCGTAAAATATTTCTCAAACTTAGATCAATCTAGACAGAAAACTGGTTGAAAAAAATTAATAAATCAAAATTTAGTTTTTTTTTATAAAAATTAAAAAATTAACCTAAAATATTACTGATTTTTCTTTTTTGTTACAAAAATAAACTTGGTATTATCAATATTTATATATAAAAAAGATAGTAGGAACTTATAAATTTACTGTTAATTGTTTCATAGTTTTATCTATATAAAATGAATATATAAAAGAGAGAGAATCAAACCCACTCTAAAAGAAAAAAAAATTGTATTAATTTGAAAGGGTTAAACATTGATGAACATAATTTTACTCAATTTAAAGCTGATTGGATTGATTTTGGTCTTAATTGGTATTTATGCTAATTTCATGCTTTAAGACATTTCACGTGACAGACGATTTAGTATTTCATTGAGGGGACGATTTGACCAAACGATCTAATGAAAGTTTCTACAGGACGATCTTCCTAAAGTGCCTACTGATAAATGCTAAATGTTATATTATGGAAAAAAGAAGATATTGATTTGGTGATTCGATTACATTTTAAGGAAACAAGAATTGAAATAAATTCTATCTTATGCGAGAAGATTCTCTCAAAATTTTGCAATTAAAGCTCGCAAAACATTTAAAAAATAGAACAAATGTCCTTTGAAGATATTTTTCAATAAAAAATCTTCTGCATTATCAATCGCAACAATGTTGTAATTAATTACAACCAATGCAAAAATTTGAAGCAAGTTTGGAAACAATATATGTGAAAGAGAAACGAGAATAAAATTTGAAACTGGTTGAAAATGAAGATGCAAAAGTTGAGTACAAAACTAAAAAAAAAATCATGTTTACACGGCAGAATAAATTTACTCCATAGGATTATTTAATTTTTATAAAAGATTAAAATCGACTTTTCACCATTAATATAAAGATTCAGAAATAATGTATTGAGGTGAAAAGAATAATTTACCAAATATAAGTTACACTAATACATTATCACAGTGTTTTACAAATGGATCAAACCATTCTTTTAACTATGATGAAAAAGAAAAATTATATTTGAAGATATAAATATACATTTTGAATTTGAAAATCTAAAACACATTTAAGTAAAATCTTTTATAAATTCAACCAAATCAACTAAAAAAAAGAAAAAAAAAATCTATCAACCACAAAATGTGAATAAAATTTAAGAACTAAATTCATCCATTTAAAAAACCATCAACTAAATTGAAGTTAAGATTACAAGCAATGTTGAAAACTAAATCACACTTTTTTTTTTCAAAAAAGAAAACTATATATATAAAATATGAATTAGTAATTGTCATGATTAGTTCCATGAATAGACTCTGGTTTACGTTGGTTTATCGATAGTGAATGAATGATGATGATTCATCATGATGAACCCAAGTTCTTATAGCAGAGATTTCAACTTGTCCAACGATGTTGTAGGGGCCATATTTATATGAACAAAGAAGTTGTTCTAAGTCATATTCATGTTTCTGCTTGCTTGATGTTTTATTATAGATTGCATTTCATAAAATTGAAATGAAAGATAAAAAATATTTTGATAAGATCATAATGCAATTAAAGATTATATATATCATAATGAAAATTAAAGACTATTTTTTTATTGATAACTTATTTGAATACATTTTAAATATAAGTTACTTGAAACATTTTTTTAGTTTATTTTTATAGATAAAATTTTAAAAGATAACAAATTACACAAATGGTTCATTACTCTTATAAAATATTTAAGCTTTAATCAATGGGCATTATAATTAATGTCTTAGTGTGTTTCTTCACTATGAAGCTATGGAAGGAAATGTTAATAAGGAAACGAATATCCTATATTAAATTATATACAAAAGTTATTTTTGAGGAAAATCATCAAATGGTAAAAGTTGATGAATGTTTTCTACCATCTAGTTAGAGGGAAATAGTCATTGATATTCGATAAAATGTGTAACACATAAAATATTATATAAATAATAATTATTTAATTAGAAAATGGGAGTTACATTTTTTTCTAATAAAATTTTCTTAGAACGAACATTAATCATAATATAACCTTGTAGATATAATTGTATGACAATATTTTACATCTTTATAATTATTCATAATATATTACAAAAACATATAAGTTTTACATAATAATGAGAGTTCTACATCATAATAGAGAGTTATGTATATATTTTATATATCCTAAAGATATTAAAACTAAGTTCTCTATGATTCAACATTCTAGAGAGGATCTGCCAATATTTTCTTGAACAACTTTTATTAAGTAGGTTATGCTTCTACTCGTATGACATATACATATGAAATAAAAACATGGAAAGAAATGAGGTCTTTGTGAGCCTTAAATATAAATTTTAATAAACTTAATATACAATACAAATAATGCAGCTTATGACTTGACCTCCAACCATAATCTCACTTTATCAAACATATGGATCTATATTCCACTTATGATGATCCACTATGAACATCAAGTTACTTGGAAAGTGATTAGGTAGTTGAATATTTTTCATTAAGACATTGGTACAATTATAATTTTTTTTCTCGAGAATATCTATCATTTACCAACACACAAAAGAGATATATACGCAATACTTAACTTTGACGATGTTAAGCAAGAATCAGAGTCCTAAGTTTGGTTTATGAATATCCTAGTCCAGGATGCTATTCAGAACTATTCAGATATTCACCTCTTGGTAAATATTTCATTACCCCCCATCATGGTCACTACCTTTCATCCCGCAATGTACCAAACTGTGACTTCCCAAATACAAAGACTCATATACATTAAAATGATTTTAACTTAATGCAACAAATTTTATGACTCTTTCTCAATTGACATACTCTTTGTCACTTTCAAGAATCACATAACATGATAACTACTAAGATACATCATATTTGTCTTACCCAATAATCTATACACATCATTCAAACAGATACAAAAAATATAAATAATAATAGAGCATATAAGTAACTTTTTTTTTATCCAAGCTCATTAAATAAAACATATTTACTTTTACTTTTACTTTATTATTAGTTTATATATATATATATTATGTTTATGATACTATAATATAAAATAAGAATTAAAGCAACAACTTTAAATAATTAATTTGAGTTAGTATATCTGGCAAATAGAATAAAAAATATATACATAATAGAGATGATCAATACGATTGAATAAAGATGACCATTGCATAACTAGAGATATATTAAACAACAAAATCATAAATTGAATAAAAAGGATTAATACGTAACTAGAGATAAATTAAATAACATAAATATAAATAAATAAGACTAAAAGGGGTGTGACTGATGAGTCAGAATTGTTCGCACTGGTTCAAGTAAAAATTTGGTTTTTTTTATTTCTTCTAAGTAACGTTTTGTTTTGTTCTCTTACTTTGACTGGTGTCTGAACCCTTTGTTTTGTATGGGGTTGGTTTCTTGATGTTGTACCTTGCGAGTTATTACTTTTGTTAGGGTTTGAGGTTCTGTCAGTAGGATTGCTCTTTCGGCCGTTGGAGGTGTTTTTTGGCAGTTAGGGAGAGGATAAAGTGCAATATTTGTATAAGGATTGGACTACTTCTGAAGTGGTTCATATTTATTGATTCTTTATTGCTGATAAAAAAATATAAGTGAAGATTAAATGACATAATTATAAATAAATAAATAACATAATTAAAGATAAATTAAATTATATAAATATAAATATAAATAAATAAACAGGACTAGTACCTAACAAAAAATCAAATTAAATAATACATGTAATAAAACAAAGAAAGTAAAATAATGTATAATTCAAAATAAATAATCAAGAAGTTTATTAAGATTAATATAAAAAAAACTTAATTGTACTCTCCTTTATCTTTTTATTGGAGTGACACACTAAAATTAGAGTTAGTTACATTCCCTTGTTCAAAATTCCTTTCTCTTTCATTCTCTCTGTTTTGTTAATAATTAATTATTATTTTTTATAAAATATTATTATTGTTTTAATTATTTTTCTTATTATTATATTTTTTATTTAGTAACAATGTTTTTTAAAAAAAATAATTGATTTATTTTTCATTTCTCAGATTTTATCTAGAAAAAATACTAAAGATATAGACAATCATTTAAAAGTCATTTTCTGATACATTTAATTGATACTTGTGATTTCTTTGATAGGTAATTATTGTGATTGAGTATATGTATTAAATTAGTTATTTTGAAGTATTTTTTTTAGTTTTGTTAGTTTACCCTTTCTTTTCTCTTGTGTTGCTTATAACTATGACAATCATGTCTTTACATATGAGTAATTAGAGATATAGGTAAATGACAATCTTCACGAAAGTGATAGAAAACTATTATGAGTTTTTAATAGTGTAAAAAAAGGATTTTACATTCTCCATACAATCAATTTAAGAGAAACTTATGTGAAAAGTAACTTGGAGGCAATTTTGTAAATAATGGACATGCTTACTACAATAATAATTGAACTTTGAACCAATGTAGAAATACATCAATTGTAGAGGAAAAAAAATGTAATATCTTCTTTCTACATTGGTTGATCTTTGAAACTATGTAGAAAGTCATTAAAATAAGGTCCACTATATAGGAATTTAGTTACACTATTTGGCTATGAAATTTTATGGTAAATTTATTGTAATTAGATGTGGTCGAAACAAAAATAAACAAACTAGATTTATTTTTGTAAACGCAATACATTCTACATCAGTTGTTTCTATAATTGATGTACACAACCGATGTAGAAAGTGTCATATTACATTGGTTAAGACTATAAACAATGTAGTATGTGTACTTTATACATGACTAGTAAAAACAATTAATACAAAAGATTTCTGTTTTGTTTTTCTATTTTTTCCAAAGTGGCATACTACATTAGTTGCCTCATAACGCGTAATCCCTCATAAAACATATTATATTAGTCAATAAAAATGTATACATCCATTGTTATCCATGTGTAATACACACATACACATAACACATGAACAAACAAGGTTCCTTTAAATAATTAACCATTACACCCTCAAATATACTTCACTTGAGGGATCAAACGATCTTGTTGCTTGAGTGAAGTTGCTCCCTCAAAAAGAGGATTTTTTTTTTTAACTTTTGAGAGACCTCGTGTACCTTTAGCGACACTAACTCCAAAAGAGAGATAATTGATGCAACCTCTTTTTCTCTCGCTCAAGTACCCTCTCATCATCTAAACGACTATTATCATCTTTTATTGGTCAAGTGTCACATCAAAACTTGAGAGAGAAAACCACAATTGTTTCATGAATACCATGCACTAGTGTCATATCTCAATGCTCGAACAACCACTTTATTACTTGAGCATTGAGTATCCCACGAGTGAGAGAATTTCTTTAGCATCTCTCTCGTTCAAGCATCAAATCACATCGTAAGTGAGATATTTTTTTTTCTTGAATGTACATGTTAAAACTTGGGTGGTACATGCGATAATTATTCACCACTTAAATAATAACCCATTGCTTAAGTGATATATCCTTAGAGAAACCAAATTTTATTTTTTATTGATATCTATAGTAATTTTACATGTAGTGATACAATCCAAGTAGCCAAGAAGATGACCAAGGACTCAACAGATAATTCACACTGTGAGCAGTCATCTCAGCAATCAAGTCAATGCCCCACCAAATATCAGACGGACCTCAGTAGAAGAAGAACTGGACAAAGACCAGAACATCAAATGTTCTTTCTTCTAGTCTTCTTAAAAGACAAAAACATGTTTGTAAATAAATTTGGCTCGCTTTGGGGGTCCAAATAACAAAATAGGCTAGAGTAGGTTCACATAGCATAAAAGGGAGTATACTTAGCGAAATGGGTTTGTACCAAGCCCACTTTTTCAAAACAAGGCACCTAGAATTAGGGTTTTTAACCTACCTTCTAGAAGATGTGCCAAAGGGGGTGATTTTGACTTAGTCAACACCCTATGGCGACCCCCTCCCTTTGTCCATTTTACCCTTCACCATCTTGCCCACCAAGGCACCCATTCCTATAAACAGGGTGTCTTGCCTCATGTATTGACAACTTGAATTTGAATAGTAAAGAAACTCTATAGGAGTGATTTTGTGAGACTTGTGAGCTCATGTTGGGTCTTATCTTGGGTGTGTAATATCTCAAGTGGCTACTCTAGTTATTTGGGTCTTATCTTGAGTAGGTAATATCTCAAGTGGTGGCTCTTGCATCACTCATCTTGGAGTCCCTATGCTCCAAGTGGCGTGACATCATCCTTTCTCCATAAGCTCTTTTTATCTCTTCATATTTTTTCTTTTATTCCTCTTTGCTCCAACTATCATACCATCTTCATCTTCTTATATATTTTATTTTCGGTCCATATTCTGTTATCTTCACCTTTGTTTATGTTACTTTCTGCGGTTTTTGCATCATCCACACCATATACTTGTGTTTTTCTTTTTGTCGTTATGAAGTGCACATTCACACTTACTTAACCATTCGTGTTCATTGAAAATCTTCTTAGAGTTCTCACCTTAAATTGCTAAAAATAAAAAATCACAAACCAAGAGCAATCAATAAAATGTACAATCTTAAAATCAACCCACATCATGTAGAAACCCTTTATTCTAGTAGTATTAATACATTTTATTTTTCTTCTTCCAAAATCCAAAATTCTTATGAAATAGGAGTTTTATATAAATAAAATATTTAGATATTTCAATTGGAATAGATACTAACTATTTATATATATACATATTATATCTATTAAAAATATTTCATTTATTTTTTAATTTAAATCTCTTTCGAAAGTGCATTATCATTAATCTAAAAATGGTTTTAATATTTAGTTGATGGCATTAATATAAAAGTATTTTTAGTTGAGGCCATGTATATAAAAAAATAATAATATTTAGTTGAGGCCATTAATATCTCTCTTTTGTTTGAAAATGTTCAATGTTTCTTCATTCCAAATAAATAAACACAAACCCTATATTAAGAGTCATGTAGGAATGTTTGTTCATTTAAATAATTAAATAGAGACACAAATTTTATGAACCTTGAATGCAGACATATCTCTTCAACTAAAATAGACCCCAGACCCCTTAAAAACCTATGTGTTTTTAAAAAAGTTATGTCCAATAATTTAAAATATTCGTCTCTATCAAATACACATTAATTTGTCCAACAAAATCATATGTACTTTTTTTTACAAACTAATATTTGTCCAACATTATTACTAGACCAAATATTCAACTTTGTCCTACAATAGTGGATTAACGTAGTAATAGGTAGGTTAAAAATGTTCTATATCTCTAGTGATACAAAAGAGAAGAAAAGAACTTTAAATTATTTTGTAAAATAGTACTTAATTTTATTAATAAAAATTCGGAATTTGTTTTTATAATATAATGACATTTAATATTAATCAATCCATCTCAGGTAGATGTTACTATATCAAGGTATATAAAGACTATAAGAAAATTATTATATTATATATAGACTAATTGTTGAGATAAAAATAATTAGTCATTATATTAATTAAATTAGATATTATTTTAGAGATTTAAAAATTATTAATATTTAAAATAGTTTTTATTATTAATAAATAGTGTCTAAATTGATATATAATTAGTTACCAAATTTTAGTTACCAACTTTTGAATATTTTTTAATCAGCAATAAATAAATAAAAATAAAATAAGACACTTCAAGAATATCCAAACCCTTATACAAAAAGTGGCCAAAGCCAACCCGCTCAACATCTGACCTACAAGCAACCATCGGACTCTACAAACCATCAAACCAATTCTTAAGAATGAAAAGGAATGGTAGGTCATATCAAAAGAATTCAACAACTATCTTATCAGGTCCTTATAACCAACTTTTGAATCTAATTAGTTGGTAGCTAAAACTTTTATAGTTAATTATATATCTATTTAAAAATTATTAATTAATAATAGAAATCAATTTAGATCCCAATAATCAATGTAGTCTTTAAAATAGTATCTAATTTATTTAATATAATAACTAGTTATTTTTTTTCTCTAAAATTAATCTCTATTTAATTATTTTCTTATAGCAAAAGATATAAAAAAAAATATTATTTATCATACCTAATGGAATACAATTATCCATATGATACTTAACATCCCTATAACTATAATAGCTTTGTCACCACCTATTATATATGAGAGACAACTTTCATATATTCACATAAAAGAAAATAATGTTATTTATGTACAACATGTCATACATATTGAATACATCATTTTTTTTTATGGAACTATAAAATTGTAGTTAAAAAAATTATTTTATACATGATCAATAAAATGAGAAGGTGATTAATTATATGTCAAATAAAAACTCAATATCTATTAGTTAAAAATATTGAAAGTTACTTTTTTTTTTATCGGTAAAGAATTAATAAAATAAAAGAACATAGAAATACTTGAAGAGTGTCTAATTTTTATATAAAAAATATATTTAATCTATCTAGATTTTCACTTAGAACTTCCTATAACTTCCTATAATCATAAGATAAAGTATTAAAATTGTTACCCACCTCTCTTGAAAATATTAAATTTTAGCTTTCTTGTAAATGATTTTGATGACCCAAAAGTCCTCTTGAAGCTACCTTTCATAGTTTTATGAGACATGGCACCTTAAAGCAAAGAAAGATTGCTTGAAAAAAGTTAATATTGATGACAAAGTAAGGGTGTGGAAAACAAGTTTGATTGGTGGTGCTTCCATTTGATGTAATATAAACACACTAGAATTTGTGGGAAGATATAGAATGATGTGGCATTTCACTTCACATGAGGGCAACACCCCAATTAGGGTACATGTTGCTTTCAATTTGTGGTACACCCTTGTAGTTCTTGTCCAACAAGCTAACCAATGATCTAGACAAGAGCCTATGGCATTCCATTTGAAAAAAGTCACAAAGTTGAAATGTTCATGTGGAGGGATATTGGCATGACCAATGAGAAGCAAGTTTGTGTAGGGGCATGGTGCTCAATGATGAAGGGTGTCTAAGCTTCCCCCAATGTTAGTGAAAATGTGGTACATGTTTTTGTCCTATTGTGCTTCATTGGAGACTTTCTTATCTTCTTTGTCAAGTGGACAGGTTGGAAAGATAGGACTTTAGGTCTTTGTGGTCACACATGTGACATATATCAACAAACCTTATGGCCTTCCCAATGCTAATAATTTAACCAAACCCTAGCAATCAATGTGGTAAATCTTGACCTATTCTAATCAATTGGTCTTCCCACATATATAAACACTCATTCCTTGGATGGAGAATTTTCACAAATTTTCACAAATTATTAAAATGTAAAATCATTTCTTCCTTTCATAGTCTCCAATGAGTTTGAGTGGTCAAATCAATTGGTTTCAAATTAAGGTAGAGTAGGGTTTAACTTAATTTTTCTTTTTTTTTTTCCAAGTTAAAATTTTAATGATTTGGTGTATTATCGGTCTAATTTATTTTTTTACAAAAATTAGAAGACAAATAAATATTTTCATAAATTAAATCAATTTTGACATATATTAAAAAAATTCTATAAATTAATTTTAATTTATAGAAAAGTTCATTCATTTTTTTCTTCTAAATCAAGTGCTTTTAACTCAAGCTAGAGTGTAGCTTAAGAGAAGTGACAAAATTGAGTACCTACCTTTAACTCTTCTCCTTTATCATAACCAATTTAGCAACAATTCATGCAACCAATTTAAACAACCGTTCATTCATCAAGAATAATGTAAAATTAATATGGTTTTTGACAACTTTGTCCATAAAAAATGGCATCTTTTTATTTTAAATTGTTAAAAAATTATATATTTATAAAACCCTTTACTTGCTAATATTTATTATATATAAAAACAATAGTATATACATGTATAAAAAAATCATATATATATATATAATTTATGGGTTAAATATGTTTTTCGTTCATAACTATAACATGAAATTGAATTTTGTTCCTAGTACGAACTTTAGACCTCCTGAATACTTGTAGTAAGGAAACTATAAGAATAAGTACCAACATTCTTTTTACGTACTAAACAAATTTTTAACGTGAATTGCATTATAATATTATATCATCCAAGTCAACGATGAGTCAGAATAAAATATTTTAACATCTTAATCCACACTTGAAATCCATTTGGATTGTAAAAAAAATAAAATTGACAATGACTTATTTTAATAGTTTTCTTACTACAAGTATCTAAGAGATCTAAAATTTGAACTATGGATGAAAATCAATTTCGTGTGAAAGTAGAGAGATGAAAAACATATTTAACCCATTATTTATTTTTTAAAAATATTGTAAAAAAAAAAAGTTATCGGAGAAGAGGATATGTTATTGGTGGTGTTTTTCTTCATTCAGAATGTATTGAAAAGCGAACACGAATCACGTAATATATTTAAATGTGTTAAATTTATTTATATGTTTTTGTGTACTTTGAGATCCTAGTTAGATGAACGAACCATTTGACCAGTATTTATTTTTTTAATAGATGAACATAAAATATTAGGTCATGGATTAGAAAGATGCAAATCAATCTATGATTACGATGTGTATAATCTCGATGGAGTATAATATAATTATTTAATGTAAAAAATAGTATTGTCATCAAACATGTGAAATTAATATTATATTTATTTCAATTAAAATAGATTTATGAGAACTATTTTCATTAAAAAATAATTGAAGATAACTTTTATTTTCTTATGTCGCATATTTTTCATCTCAAAAACATAAAATATAAATAATCTACGAGTATTATATAAGTATTTAAATATTTGCATATTTCTACATATAATATATTCAAATTCAGAACATATTTTATTTAAAAGTTTCTAAATGAGACAACTCACGTGCCTTGATGTCTCTATACCTGAAATATTATTTGTTTCCCTTTCAAAAAAAATCGTAAAAATATTGTAAATAATTAAAAGACTTTTAAAAACACTTTATATAGATATAATATTTTGCAATAAATCCTACTTAGCTCCATTTTGACTCTAATTGGAGTAAATTTTATTAACCTGAATTTAAAAATATACAAATACTTACATCATTATAAAAAAATCATCGAATAAAAATTAATTTTAAAAATAAAAATAATTAATTATTATAATGACTAAATTAAATATTAATTTAAAAAATAAAAAAATTATTAATTTTTAAATTAATTTTATTATTTTATAAATTAATTTTCTAATAGTAGTGTATATTTTCGTTATTAATACACGTTATCATCAACTTTATACTTTTTATTTATATAATTATATTGAGGAGTAAAAGTTTGGAATCTTATAAGTATGCCCTAACTAACTCAGTACTTATATTATATCATCTTACTAAAAATAGTACTTACTAAAAATAGTGTTGTTTCACATCAATCATTTACACATATTATAATTATGTATATCCTAAATTCGTATTCATAAAATGATTGACATAAATTCACACACACATATATATATATATATATATATATATATTAATATGTTATTAAGTTATTTTAGAAAATTCGATTATAAGTATTTTATTTGCTGTTTAGTTTTACATTAAACGTTTCAAAATTTAAAATTATCCTAGAATTTCTATATCCTATCCCTTGAATGAATGTATCAATATATTAGATTTTTCTTTTTAATTTAATTTTGTCACAGGAATATTTTTTAAAAACTTATTTCATTAAAAAAACATTAAATAAAAAATAATTAATTACTATATTAACTAAATTAAGTACTATTTTAAAAATTAAAAAAAAAAATAATATATAAAATAATTTTATTATTAATAAAAATTATAAATTAATTTATAAACTTATATTTAATTAGTTATCAATATTTTAATCACCAACACTAATAACCAATTAGATAAAAATTTACAGACTAATTTATAATATTTTATTATTAATAAAAATCATACCAACAAAATTTTTAGTATTTAAAATAATATCTAATTTAGTCAATATAATAATTAATTATTTTTTATCTATAGAATTAATTTTTATTCAATGATTATTTTTAATGTTTTAATTATTTACCTGTAATATAAATTAAAATAGTATATATTAATGATAAAGATTAAATTTAAACCTAATAATTAAAAAGAATTGAAATATAAATTTTGAAGTGAGTTTAATAGTAGTTACTGCATGTTTTTCTTAATCTTAAATTTGATAAAAAGCACATGAAATAATAATAAAAAAGGTTGTATCCATAAGATATTGAGTATATTTGTTTGGTGCAGCTATCCAACAAAAATGAAACAGTTCTAAAGTTCTTTCCAAGATTTGGTTTGGGTTGGTCAAATCCAGGTGGGTCCCACTTTTGTTGTGAACTTAAAAAAAAAAATTGCAATTCAATCTCAATTCATTTTCTACATAGGTCTCTATTTTATCATCATACTTGTCGGTGTTATTTATTATTATTTATTATATTTTTATGCAATTTGGTGTTTATGACAAATATTTTTCTTCTTGCCAACAATTTTACCAAACTCTCTGGTTAGATTAAGTAAGTAATTACTTATTATTAGATTAAGTAAGAAATTTTACGTTAGTGTACGTAGTTGGAAGTATTTTTGAGGTTCATTGTGTTTGGAGAGAGGAGTAGGAGTATATGTTTTTTTGTTCTGTATAAGAATTGGACCACTCCTTAAGGTCAGTAACATTTATTTATTTTTTATTGTTGATCAATAAAAAGGTAAAAAATTTTACCAAACCGACACCACTCAATTACCATCTTTATTCAATACTATAATATAGGTGTTAATGTTAAAGTATATTTTAGTTTATTTTCAAGACTTTATAACTATGTCTTAATATTAATTAAAATATAATGTATAGATTTAAATAATTTTGATTATTTTCATAAGAGTGGCATCTCATTTAATTAACATATATTAGTGGGTAAGATCATAATATTAAACAAACATAACATAACACTACTATTTGTATATTCTTTATATTACATCATCGTAGGACATTTAGTTAAGGACATTTAGTTCTCAAAAAGTTATATAATCATAATATTCCACTAGTCTCTTGAGTTAGTTCTTTTGCTACAACTTGTAAGTAATCTACTTATGTACCACATACAATCACAACAGTTCATAATATCATATGTATCGGTTGGAGTCAAACGAACCACGCCATTCGGCATCGGTAACCGACCGACTAGATGAATTAGTTACATTAAATATCAAATAAAAGATATATGACGAATATGGTAACATCCTACAAATCCGGGTAACATCCCTATAAATCCAGAACTATGAGATAAATCAGCTAATACAAGATACAAGTTAGATTAGGCCCATGAACAAGATAGCCCACTGCTAAACACTATAAATAAATATAACACTTACTTGATCGTCAGAGAATCTTTTGCAGGTTTATTCTCGACCGATTACTAGAGAACGAGTATGAGAAGGAAGGAGAAGGAGGAGCGACTGAGAGATCAAAGACAATTGTTATAGCCAGTTCCAGGTACTATCTAGGCTCTATCGTATGTACAAATACAACATGTAAATGTGAGTTAATTTAATTTTAAACCTTCAAAACATTATATATATAACGCACTTACATATATATATATATATATCACATCTCATGTTAGAAAATCAACAACTTACATTGAAAATCAAGATGTTCATTGTCAACAAGATGAAGATATAGCTCAACAACATTCCCAATGAAAAGTATCAATTAAAACATTGTCAACAAGATGTCAAAATCTTTAGTCATATCTCAATGCAAAATGTATTCATCACATGATACATTGTAGAAGACTTACACATCCACTAGAGACTAATACTTGCCATATCAAAAACATGATTGGTAAACATCGATCTCAATTTCATATGTTAGGGTGGTATAAGTATATGCTACTAAGCTAGATGTAAACCCCATTCACCTTATCATCACTTGGTATTTTAATCTACATGATTAAATCATCAATAAAACTACCTTATTTCCTATACCTAAAAATGATCATTCTCGGATCTCATGTCGATTGAACAAGGTACCTCCTAAGAGAAAAATTAAAACATGTCTTATTGCTTAAAGGCTCAACTCCATGCTTGAGCACCTATATAACTCGAGTGTCCTCACAACACTTAAGTAATACACGAATGTTGGAATTCTTCCAACAAGTTCTAGAGCTTTAGTCACTGTTCCGTTAGTGGTTGAGTAACTATATCATCACTTGCACGTCCTGACTATTTGCATGATTCCCAAATCTTCTAGAACACATGCACACCACTCTAACTTTTCTTAAGTGACTATCACATCGTTTGAAAGAAACCTATAGTGGAGATAAAGTTACATTGACCTCTCTCTTACTCATACTACATGCTCTCACTCAAGCTAAATACTCCACCACTTGAACAATATCAAGTTCAAGAACATCATTTTAAAATAAATGAAGTTTAACTTATTATACATATATCTATTCTAGTACACATATATAAAAAGTTAAACACGACATGTTTCACCTAGCTTTTTTTTTTTTTTATCAGCAATGAATAAATTTAATTAAGAGGGATACTTCAGGGGTATCCCAACCCGTATACAAAACCACATGATTACTCCTCCTTATGGCTTATAATTGCAGGCTTGCTAGAGGAGCAAAACATGTAACTAGAGCCACTTGGAACAACATCCAAAGAGTGCACCAACATCATAGAAAACTTAAAAAATTGTGGTAACAACCAAACTAGATAGCAAATTATGCAGCAAATTGTACAACAATTAACTTACCAAACATCAGACCACAAATCTTCCAAGTCAGTCCCTTACCAGAGCCATCATTGTGTGTTATGGTACAACTAAGCCTTAAGCTCTCTACCTTGTCCTTACAGTAGCAAAACTTCACTTTCAAACCTGCAGGATCATTCAACTTATGCATCAGAAGTGAAAAGACCGAAACTACCACAACTGCAGCTGCTAGATAACAAAGACCCCAAAACCTTGACTCCAAAAGGTGTATCAATTAAGTACCCAAGTTGCATGAAAATTTAAGATTGAATCCCACACGCACACCTATCCTCTACACACCAACGTTCTGAACTACTTCCCCTATCGTCCTCACTATGTTGCTGTTGCTACTAGTGTCTTAAACAAAATGTTATTCATTCACCTCACCACAACACCTTCCATTACTTAAAACCACTACTCATGTGGCACACCAACACCCTGCACTCACACCAAACCCAACACCAGGTTTCCTTCCACCACCAAATTAGCCCATATTTAGAGCATTCCTTCAATTGTTTATGCAGAACCTCACAACTAATTTGGCTAGCAGCACCTCTACCTCTACCTCTGTTTCTACAGCACCTCTGACCGATCACCAGGATTATCCCTGCTTATTATAAACTTTCAATCCTTCCATTCAGTCAGCTCCCTCAGCACCGTTGAGACAAGAATCTTCTACTAGTACTGCTTTAGACCCTACTTAAAGAAACAAACCAGGGCCCCTGGGTGACTTAGTGAAGTTGTACACTGCTCCTTAAACTTCTTCCCGTGCACCACCAGCTCTTTCCTTGCCAATCTGCAAGATTGTAGTTGACGTGGTAACCCCTATGCTGGGAGGATCCTTGTTGTGCACACCATCAACACCAAACCACCATACACAAATACTTCTTCTAAATGCATTTTATGTGAACCAACCACATCCCGAAAACCCTCCACCGAGACTCAAACCAGCAACTCGGTGACTATCTAGTAGTTCCAGGGTCTGTTTACCTCCTTCTGCATGGTACAGGATGCCTCTCCACTTTACCTCAAGCCTCTACGATCTTTCCTACTACCCCACTCTCAATTGCCTTCTCTCCTTTTACAGATTCCCATACCTCCCGCAACCTCCAGAGTATTGCCCCACTACTTTATGCTTTTTATGCAAACAAACGGGTTAAGTAACCAATCCGCAAACGAGTAGGAGTGAAAAGCAACTCTATGCTTCATCCACAACCACGACTTAAGCTGTGCCATCTACAAAATTTCTTCAGCATCAACTACTTCCTGTTTAAACAAAATTGCATTTCTCTGGTCCCAAATACACCTCACGATAGCAGCCCAAATTCCTTTCAAGACCAAATTTTGCTTGCTACTGGCTTGAGCTAAGTGGAACTCACAAAGTGGTCCTTAAGGTCGTTGTGTTGGACTAACGTGATACCTAACCATTCAAGGCATAAGGCCCACACCTGCTGTGCATATTTGCACTTTAGGAACAAATGCTGACAGGATTCCTCCTTGACTTCACATATAATGAACTCATCTGAACACCTCTTCTACTCAACCCCTCCCTAGTTGGGATCCTATTTACAAAAACCCTCCAAGTTGTTGACAACACAGAGGGAAACGCTTTAGCTTTCCAAAGGGACTCAAAAGCTGCATGATTTGTACCTCCATTTCCATTAGAAAGGTTTTTATAAGCTACATTGATTGAGTACGTCTCCAGTTCCTCTGAACCCCATACTCAGATATCATCCTTGTTTTTCTTTACATCAGCCCTTAAAAGATATTCAAAAAAGTTTCCTTCCAGCTCCGATTCCCACTCAAATCTATCTCGTCTCCATCCTAACCTCCACTTCCAGTCCGAGCCTTCCCACACCCCCACATCTTCAACTTTATGCTCATGATTAACTGACAAGGAATACAGTCTCCGGAACATGGATTTGAAGCTTGTGTCATCGATCCACACATCCTCTCAAAATCTAAACTTGTCTCCCCTTCCAATTTTCCAATGTACCTCCTTTTGGAACCATCCTTCACCACTTCCCTTCTTACACACCTTTACTAGATCTCTCCACCACCAAGATTGATACTTTACTGGTAGATGGGGACATTCTAGTTCCACCCCATACTTTGACTCTAACACCTCCTTCCACTTCCCTTTGTCTTAAGACATGAACCTCCATCTCCACTTCGCTAAAAGGGCATAGTTGAACTTTCTAAATATTATCTCCAACCCACCCTCCTCTTTCGGTTTACACACGTCTTCCCAACTTACCCATACTATCGGCCTATTTTCCTTGCCTCGCCCCCACAAAAACCTCCTCTGAATACTTATGATGCTTTTGTAGATTGACTTTGGCGCTTTGAAGACTGAGAGATAGAAAAGAGGTATTGCATTGAGAACAGACTTAATAACACACGTCCTTCCTGCCATTGATAGGAACCGCCCCTTCCACACACTTAACCTTGTTTTTAGCTTATTTAGTACTGGTTCCCAAAATGATTTCTTCCTTGGGTTCCCCCCCCCCCCCCCCCCCCCCCCCCCCCCCCCCCCCACCCCCCACAAACCCCTCCCCACCTCACCTATAAAAAACAAAATATAAATAAACAAAACAATAATGATATAAATAATATAAATTATAAATATCA
>Ga0123342_1001523_pt1 | contig 38944 bp, 15 predicted proteins | sample Turbeawhitnodule_FD_89960 | JGI IMG/M metagenome (GOLD analysis project Ga0123342, IMG submission 89960) | Root nodule microbial communities of legume samples collected from Mexico - Turtle bean Mexico white nodule | ecosystem: Host-associated > Plants > Roots > Nodule | place: Mexico: Nepantla...
TAAAATTCTAAAAGTTGCTTGGAAAGCAAGCAATTGAGGTAAGGGAAGCTAAATTTAATTTTTAATAGCACCCTAAGATAGAAGATCTGAATGCGGAAGGGACGTGGTCCCAATATTCAATTTTTCTTGCAGGGATGTTGTGTGTTTATATATTGGGTTGTTTGTTTATATATTATTTAAATTTTTAAAAATATTATATTTTGATGGTTTAATATTTAAGTGTTATTTTTTTATGTTAATTACGCTTTTGAATATTGTAGATCACTTTTTGAATGATATTGTATGACAGAATGATATGGAATTGAATTCATACATTTAGCATAATGTATGAGCTGATGTTTGTTGTGTATTAAATATTGATGCCTATGTGGTAACAGAGATCTCCGAGCTTCACTGATGATCTAAGTCACATATACTAAGATATCAGGTGGTGAGAAGTTGATGGGGAGTTCATGCACACGGTGACATATGAGATGCACGGCTTGGGTTGTATTGAACTTACCTGATCCTTTCTGTTGGATTCGCTGGTAATCTTTGGATGAGGTGTTAGTCTCTGGTAAGACTTACTTAATACAGGTCTTCCGGAAGACGTTGTTTGTTGAATATTCTGGATGTGTAGATCTATGTGAGATCTACGTGATTGATTTATGTTGGAATTTGAAGAAGATTGAATATTTGAGAAATTGGCCATGTAATTTGATTTTTTCTTTTAATTTAATTTCGTATATTATAAAATTTTGTTTTCACTAGCTTACCCTTGCCTTTTGTGTTGTGTTTAAACTGCGATGACTGTACTATGTACACAAGCAGATGACCATACAGGTGCAAGAAAGCCTTAGAGGTTTCAGAGCTATAGATATGTAAATATTTGTATTTCTATAAATCTTAATCATGTATTAGAAATGTTTTGAAAAACTCCAAGTTTGTATAAAAATACGTAAAACTTGTATTGTAATAGTTAGATGTGTGGGTTTAATATTTAGAATTTAGTCTAATATTTTTAAACAAATTGATGTTTTTTATCACTAATAATGTAAATATAGTTATAATTTTATACTTTATTAATCTGCGAATCTTTATAAAAAAATTGTTTACCCAAAACTGCAAATTATATATAGTAAAAAATCATGTTAAAACTAGGGGCGATAAAGTACGTTTTGGCCTACCTAGTTAACGTGTCAAACTAGCGAGACAGAGTGTTTTTTTTTTTAATTTAAAAATTAAAATAAAAAAGTACTTTAAAAAAAATAGTTTTTTTATTATACTATTTGAATGATACGAATATATAATAATATTATAACTTAAAATTATTAATATTTATAAATTAACTTTTAATTATAAATTGTAATGAAGTAATCTAATATATAAATATAATTATTATTTTAATTTATCTTATTAGATACATTAATTAATTAATTAATTAAAAATTTAAAAATATGTATATAATTAAGTGTATTTTGAATATTATATATATATATATATAATTTTAATAATACAAAACTTTAAAAAATATTTTTAAAAATGTTAGTGAGTCAATTGGTCAGTGCGCTGATTCGTCTTATGACTGAAAAGACTAAATTTTTTAACTCGTTTTATTACGAGGAGCTAATCCACTCTTCTCTTTTTTTAGAGAACAACCACGAAATAGATAAAAAAAATGAGACATTTTTGTCATCCTTAACTAAAATCATAAAAATGTAAATAAAAAAGGTAAATTAGAGAGGTAAAGATAGACTTAGTAACAATATTGCTTTGATATAAAGAAAGTGCATTAATATTCATGTGTGAGTCTGTTTGATTTTGAAGAAAGTTGCTTTGATATAAATAAAGAGCATCATTATATTCATGTGTGGGTCTGTTTGATTTTGAAGAAAATTTTGCTTAACCAACATAAAGTGCTAATTTGTATAGAGATATTCCTGAAGAAGGTGTTAGGTAGGAAAAAATATTTTTAATTTCTCGAGAATTGGAGGTTGAGAAAGAATATTCTCATGTTTAATTTATCCTTTAAAAACTAATACTTTTAGGGAACTATATTTTCCGAAACCATTTTTAGCAAAGTTTTCATAAACATTTCTGCAAGAGGTAAAGTCTAATTTACTAGGTAAACACAATTTTTTTAATAAAAAATATCATATTATGTTTACTAAATTGTTTAATGCAGTAACAAATTAAAGATTTTAATAAAAATGATATAAAAATATTGATTTTGTAGTCTAACAATCATCATTGCAACCTCGGTATTGATACTATGAATCTTGAGAGATGCATTGAAAAACTACTTCATAGATTTAAGAAGAGATTCTTTGTCCCCTGATTTAGTACTCTATGAGATTGTCTTAGCCTGATTAAGTGAGCTAGTTGTGAATTGAGCTTTAAACATTCGAGATCAAATTAAAAAAGAATCGAATATAATTTGTTGGATACGAATGTACTTTGAGCGTCATAAGGAATACTCGATAAAAGATTGTGCTTCTACTAGAACACTAGAACAGTGACTTACTTGGGTTAAATATGTCTTTATATGCTCATCAAGATAAGAAGAGTAATTTAACTACTCTATATTGTTGGAGGTTTTCAACCTAGAAGCATGAACCAAGAAGACACTTAAAACTCAACGATTTTCTCTCTTCTTTTTTTTTCTCTCTCTTATCAATTATACATTTTTTTTTGTCTTTAATTCTAATGATAATCTTCTTTTACTTTGTATAATGCTTAGCTTGATAAGAATGATTATGAGTTTGTTGTCCAGAATAAAATGATTGGTTTGATTCTATGAAGATTGAGTTTCATGTTGAGAATGTTCAAAATAATTATTGAGTTGTTACTTATGTGTTTGTCTTTTGTGATTTTTTAACAATGTCTTTCATCTCACATTTTAATTCAGTTTGGTGTTGCATTTTAAGCATTCTTATGTTTTCTATTATTTTTCTTTGCATCTCAAAACTAGGGATAGTAATGGAACAAAGTGAGTACAAGTTTAATTATCTCATCTTTATTTTTGAAATAAAAATTTACCTCATTCTCATCATTATATTTAATGAGTGTGAATATTTTTGTTTCATCTCATCCTATCGAAGGATGTGTATACGTATACATGCGTCTGTACCCGTCCCTTACTATTTCAAATAATGATTAAATAACTTATAAGTAAAGGGAACATAATATTATCAAGTATTCAATGTTAAAATAATACACATTTTATTTTCTCCAAGGTCAAATATAAAAAAAGAAATTATAATTGTATAAATATCAAATGAAAACATCAAATAACAATTAAATGAAAGCATCAAATAACAATTGAATAAAGGTTCAATAATTATAGAAAAGAGTAAAAATGATGAAATGTATGACCAAAAAATAAGTTGCAAAATTAAGAACTAAAGAAAAGTTAATATAAATATTTTAGATTACCTAATAAATTAAAAGTGTTTTAGTAATTTAAAATGAAGACAAATATGATGATGAGAATGAATATTGAGACAAGTATGTAGATGATGAATATGTACATACTTATCGACGTACCCATATCTAGTTATTTTTTTTAGTATTATTCATATCCATATTCATATATAATATAAGAATTCTTCATCAAAATGGAGAGGAGTTTGAATAATACCCATAAGGTTATGTTTATTTATCATTCCTACTTTAGATATTCATTATTTTTAAGTTGTATGTCTTATGAAGTTAAAAAACTTTGTTATGTTGTTGTCATACATATATGTGCTTGTTATGCTTTATGTGCATATTCTTAACATGAGCTTTAAGGTTGTTGCTAATGGATTATCTCTCCATCTTGTTGGTTGATGAGTTTGACATATTTTGACTTCTCATTAAAATTATGTACCTATGAGTTATGGTTGGTGTCAAATATTTTTATTAAAAATTAAAATATTTATGATTATATTATCAGTGAGATAAATTTTTCACTCTCTAAGTTAAGTTGTGGATAATAGTGAGTAATGAACTCAATAATAATAAAAAGAAAGAGTAACATGCTGAAGTTAATAAACAAAAAATAAAATAATAAGCAATTATAAATATTGAGGTATTAAATTGAAGAAAAATATTCCTATATAATCTTGTGTAATCTTATTTTTGAACTTTCAATAAGTTTTATGATAGAGTTATAAGAGATAAAAAAAGACAATTAAGTTATTAATTCATTAAACCTAAAGTCACCAGTTAAACATGTAATTTAATAAAAAAATTATATTCTCAAAATTTGATATTTAAACATGAGAGTTTAAGTTCAGTATTTTAAAGTTGAAGACTATAAAATGCATACGCGTCTTTTAAAAATATTATTTAATAAAATTATACATAGTTTTCCTTTTTTAATCACAAAGCCCCGAAATGTCTTATTTGAAGTTGATGTTGTCAACATTATTTCGAGCAAAGTATGATTTTCACTTGAATTCTAACAGTTAAAAAAAGACGTTTTATTTTGTTCAATGATCCACTTATTATGATATCACGTAATCTCTACCTACCCACTCGTAAAATATTTTCTGTCCCACATGAATGAGTATATGGTCTTATTCAAACTATTTTATCTGGTCCATGACTGGAACTGTGAAGGACAATTCATTAGTCACAGGATTCTACAGTAATAATAATCTACTTTCACATAATATAATAGTAGTGACAAAAACATGTAGGTTGTTACTAATAGATACTTCACAAAGTGGACATCACTCACCTTCTAATCTATAACCACTTTCCTTGTCTTTTATGGAAACTAAAACTTTTCTGTAACTTTAAATTTAAAATTATACAACATATTTTAATTTAAACTAATCACTAATTTGTTTTAAAAGGATCTTAATATTTAAATTAAATCATATTAATTAAATATAGTAATTTATTATTAAAAGAAGTTGTAAAGTGAAAGTAATGGAAAAAGATAGATTTGAAAGGATTTTTGTTGATTGTATTTTTTTAAATGAATATGTTACTAACGTATTCGAGTTATTTGACTGTTTTGAAATTTCAAATTTTATCGTAATTTTGTCACGTCAAAAAATTAAGAAAAAAATGTGTATTTAATTAATTTTAAATAAACTCTTAAATAAAGTGAAACTATTTTACGTATCAAAACAAATCTCTCAAATAATGATTAAAAAAATAACAATTCACGGTTAGAACCTCTCTTCATTTGTTACAAACAATATTAATGTTTTGAAATTCTGAAATTCCAAAAAAAAAAAAACACAAATACAATAATTAATCTCAATAATATTTTCTCAACCAATTTGAGTACAGAACAAATAATATTATTGATTGTTATATAAGAGTTCTTATAAATCATACGGTCAAGTCATCGTCCTATAAATATATCCATAGTTATATTTAGTTATATTTATCCATAGTTTACTTATAAGCTAAAAATAAATATTTAGAAATATATATATATATATATAATTAAAAAAATTAACTTCATATATATATTTTTTTCTTTAAAAGTGTTTAAAGAAAAAGTTACTTTTATTTGATATGATGTAATCTATACTATATATAAAGAGATTATTCATTATAATTATTTTTAGTGTATACAAATTTATTTATATTTTATTGTTATTAATATTTTATTTTATTGTTTTATTTAGATATTTCAATTATTTTCTATTTTTTAAGTATTTACTAAATAACTAATTATTTGTAAAATTTATTTTCATGCACCAAAATACAATGTTTGATTAATTATTTTCGAACAGTACATGAAATTATTAATTATTATTTCATTTAAATTTGGATTCTTAATTCTGGTTGACTCAATAATTATATGCTAACTTTTTTAACAATTGTATGATAGAATACATTTATTTTTATAAAATATATGAATAAATTAAATATATTCCTATTATAAAAGTAGACAAATATTATTATTCAATTTTATAAAGTTTATTTCAATTAAATATCCATCAACTCAATTTTATATAATAAATATATTCTATTTTTTTTAAAAGGTATATATGTATATATGCTTAGTAATGTACAATTTTTAGAAGTATTTATTAAATGAGAGAATTAGGTTAACTATCTATTATTATTTTAAGGAATAAAATTAATGGTTTTCTCAATTTTTAATTATTTTATCAAGTCATATTTATATTTTCACAAAAAAGGCCTTCATTGCTCTCTTCGTTTCCCTACTCATTGATGTTATTTTTTGGTATTGTTTCTTCGCCTTTTTATAATGATATTGAACATTGGAAAAGAAACATTAAATGAAATTGATTACAATAATTAAATAATAAATTATAAATAAATTATTACATCTCAACAAATTGCTTCTAATAATTAAAAATATATATTTTCCATAGATTCAAATAGAATTTAGAGATATAATAAAAAAATGATAAAAGTTAGAGATATAATAAAAATGATAAAAGTTAGAGATACGATAAAAAGGATAAAAGTTAAAGATATAATAATAAAAAAGAAAAGATAAAAGATTGAAACACCATGAAAGAGTAGCATGTGTTGGTCAAAGCATAGCAGATTTGGATTCATGCTTCTGGAGTTTGATCTACTTTTCTTCATAATCATGTGTTTATTTTGTTATGTGGGGTTAAAAAAATATCATGGGAAGTGATTTTTGGTTTGACTCTTTCACTAACCTATTAATAAGTAAGAGAACATTGAGAGGAATAAAGGGTTAAAAATACAAGGAAATATACATTATTTAAATAGTGATTATTGAAAATACTACAAGAAAATCACAAAATAAAAACCAATTTTAGAGATAAAAAAGTAATTAGTTGCTATAGTGACTAAATTAGAGACTATTTTAAAGACTAAATAAATTTTTGGTTTCTAAATTAGTTTCTATTATTATTAAATAGTTTCTAAATTAATATGTAATTAACAATCAAGGTTTTTGCTACCAAATTTAGAATCTAAATAATTGGTAGTTAAAACATTGGTAGCTAATTAGATACCAATTTATAAATTATTTAACAATAATATAAACTAATTTAGAAACTATTTTTTTTTAAAATGGTCTATAATTTAGTTATTATTGTGATTTGCAACTAATTATTTTGGTCTTTACAAATTGGTTTTTATTTTTGATGATTTTCTTGTAAAATTGGTTTTTATTTTTGATAATTTTCAATTTAATTTGATTAATATAGGTGGAGGAGGATTAAGCTACACATGCATTTAGCATCTTGGGACATATCATAGCTTTGGAGGATTAGAGTGTCTAATTGTACCACATAATACAAAATATTAAGACCCCACAAACATAAATTATTCTCTTTGTGCATTGCTTGTGAATTTTGACAACCAGAAACAAAGTAATGATTTTTCCTGTGGATGTACTATACAACAATTTTCTTTGTGCTGCTTAGTTGTCTTTATTAATTTCTTTCTTGTTGGAGAGTTAATTAGGTGGTCATTATTGCAAAAGATAAGACAATCTAATAATTTTTTATAATTATTTAATATTTACTTTTTTCATTTTATTTTTTCCACTATTAAAAAACGTACTTTTATTAATAATATTACCCTTATAACCAAGTTATCTATCATTTTTCCCTACTGCAAATAATATACAGATAATTGTGTTGTGGAAAATTGGGTTGTAGAGTCCCTACCTCATCAAACAAAAATGTACTTATATAGTTATTTATCAATTATTAAGAATATCGCAACAAAAGAACAAAATGAGTTAAAATGGGGATTGCCGCCAAAAAAAAAGTGTTTTTTTTCAGGAAAATATCTAAATTTCAGAATAGATTATAAGTAAAAAGGTTGACACTTTAACACTATACAATTTTAAAGCAAAACTTTGAAAATAAAAATAATAAATATATAAAGGATAAAACATCTTCTCGCGTCTTTTTATAGATTACTTCAAAATTCAACGAGAATGATGTTATTAAAAAAAAAAAACTTCTCCTCACACTTACTTTAAATTCTTATAGTTTAATTTTATCATGTAAAAAATAATTATTTATTTTAAATTTTATTAAGTTTTTTTTTTAAATTGAATTTAATCTTATAAAACTGGTTTATAAAGTGAGGTTACTTATATACTATAAACAAAATTATTGTCTCTAATTTATGTGAGATCTTTAATACTCTCACGTCAAGATCTATCATCTATCAATTTTTATATTTTTACGTAAAACTTATATTAGTTTATAAAATAATATTTGAACTCAGTTATATATTCTGAAATATATTTAATCTCTAACAAATTCTAACATATTTGTTATTATTAAAAATAACAAGTAATTTATAATTTATTCCTTTTTCATTTCAATAAATAAAATAATAACTTTTTATTTTTAAAATTGAGCTGTTTAAAAAAACTTAGAAAAAAAAAGATTATTCTAAATAATTTCAGAATATGATGTGAGACCACCCTATAAGAAAAAGACTAGTTTCAAAATACTGAAAATAACCACTAATCATTTTACAGTTTGACGTTTTCTTTAGTTTTCTGCATTAAATTTCGACGTACTTGCTTTGAAAATTGTCTCACATGTAGGAATCTAATAGGTTACTGAAAAACGTGTGTACCTTCTCTCATCTTGCTTTGTACAAAATTCATCTATATTTATCAATTTTTCATATTTCCTTTAACTTTTATTTTATTTTGTTCAACTTACGTTTTCATTTACAGTTATTAAGCTTCTGATTCAAACTCAACATTCTACCGTACTCTGTCAAATGTCAAATTCAAATTCAATGATATTTCAACCTTATAAAAAAATATAATTACTCTCTCTAATTCCCTAATCTATCCTTCATCAACCAAAGATAATGTATAATAAGTATACACTTATAATAATATAAGTACACATTTTCATAATCATTCAAAGTCATAAAGTTAAACTCAATTAAATTTAATTATACATTAGACTAATGCAATTCAATTGGCTGTTTAAATATCAATATTTTAATCAAAATTGAAAATTAGGGTCTTGAGTCATTAATGTATCATTCAACAAAAAATTAACCAAAATAGATTTTTGTTCTAAATCTGCAATACCATCATTTATAATTAAATAGTAAAATATATAAAGATTCACTATAAGAAAATCATGAAATAGAAACCAAATTGTAGATACCAAAATAATTAATTATAAAAATAATTAAATTAGAGATATTTTAAAAATTTAAGAAAAAAATTAGTTTCTAAATTAGTTTATATTATTGTTAAATAGTTTCTAAATTGATCTAATTAGCAAGATTTTAACTAGTACTTATTTAGTTTCTAAATTTGATAGCAAAAATATTGGTTGCTAATTAAATATCAATTTAAAAACTATTTAACAATAATAGAAATTAATTTAAAACCTTTTTTTTAGTTTCTAAGATTATTTCTAATTTAATTACTATTGCAACTAATTATTTTGGTATCTAAAATTATAATGGTTTTACATTTAGATCAAATAACTGAGGCATTATGGAGTCAATTTTATTAAAAATAAATTCTAAGTTTAGATATGAATTGCACAAAATACTCAGTCGTAGGGATTCATTTTTGGTCAAGGGTAATAATTTCTCATTTAAATAATTTTTCTTTTGTATCGGATATATTACAAAATAGTTTATACTTAATTTTATCCTATAGAATTATTTATAAAGTAAAATTGTCTTCATGTATATAATATAGCGTGACCTTTTTAATGAAATTTTGAATTTTTTCCATCACACACTCCCTTGTTATAATACTTTTAATAAATTTAAAATAAATTATAATCCTATATTATAAAGTGATTTAGGTTGAAGATGAATTTGGTGTAAATTTGTATACTATGTTTTAGTATTATTTTTTAATAAAATAATTGTAGTGGGTTAAAATAAGAACTTGTTATTTTAAAAAAAAAACTTACACAAAATTCTTCAAAACGAATGTGTAGTGGACATGCTTAAAACTGTTTTTTTTTTTTTTCTGATTCAAAGTAATACAGCTTGGGACTCCCGTTGGGAAGCACTCAAAAGAACATAAAAATTGTTTTCTATATTATTTTATTTTTCTTTTTGATAAATTACTATTTTTTTTCTTCTATATTACCGTATATGAATAATTGGTAACATAAAATGTTGTACATACTGTCCTTTGATAAGCACATGTAAGTAGATGGTCCACACCTACTCTACAAGTCTCTAACTTTTTTCTCTAATTTTTTGCAAAATTTTATCCCATCTAATTTGGTTTAAAATTATACCATTTTTTGGAATTATAAATTACTTAAAAAATTCATAATTAAATAATTTTAACATTTTACTACGTTTATATTATGTATTAGAAGGTAGTGGATGTAACAACTTGATTGGGTAACTTAAAATAACTAAAAATGAGTATGAAAATAAAGAAGAATAGGAAAGGCAATACACAGTAGAAAGTGAAAGAAAGAGGAAACTTTATTATTAGATAAGAAAGTTAGAGATTAAAGAGATCAAATAAATGATAAAATAAAGAGTAAATGCGCACTTTTGTTTGTGAAATTATAGGTAATGTTCAATCTAGGTCTTTGAAATTGTAGTACGTGGATCACGTTTATCCACAGTAATGATTGTGAATGTTAAAATTGGATTGAATAATTTATAACAGTGCATATAAAAAACATTTTATTAAAAGAGATCTTATTTCGATAATAAATAAAATTATTTTATGATAAAAAAGTAGATATAAATTTTATTTTATAAGCGAGTTAGATTTAAAGTTTAGTATTTAATAAAAAAGTAAAGCTTATTTCAAGAATATCTAACTTATCAGGAAAATTAAATTGATTTTGATAAAAAATATTATTTTTTGTTTTGGAAGATATTCTTGATGCAAATGTAAAGACAAAATAAACCTTGGGAGGTACAGTAGATTCAAAAACGTGGTCGTTTCTTAAGGATATTTGTTTGTCCCATTTTGGTTGTTTATATATTAAGGGATGTTTGCGTGTCTTGTTCTTCATCCATGCATCTCAACCACCAAAGCATAGCCATAAATGAGTATCCCCTTTTTGGTACAGTAGAACATGGAAAAGTTGTGGTATGTGTGAATTTCAATTTCATGTGATTTCATTTAGCCAAATTTTGTGTTAAGAAAGAGGGTGTGAGAGAGGGAAGTAGCAGTACTTGAATGAAACAAACAACTTCATTTTAAGTCCATTGTAACCGTCCATGTTCTGACTTTACGCCAGAGAAAAGAAAATTTAAAGATCATTAGTATTATATAATGTAATGTGTGGCTGAGATGTTTCCGCACACATCCGTGCTTAGTACATCTTGCCCACATGATCAACACATCTTAGTACTCTAAGTAGCCGTCTTCACCTAGTCACCAAATTAACATGTAATTAAATACTACTTGTGAAATTAAAATATGAAAACTTATATATACTTAATTCAACTCTATAAATAGATTATCAAATCAAGTCACGGTATATAACTATTAACATTTATTACCAAATTTTAAATACTATCTTAAATCTTTTTTATAACTAACTTAGATTCTGATGAAGTTCCAACAACCGAGATAAAAATTTGTGTAAGCTGAGATGCATTAGGAACACATAATAATTTAAATCGTAGTGCTTCATGAGTTACTACAAGCTACTAAGAAAATAAAGTACTTTAGGCAACTTGTTGTTTTAGTCTTTTTTATTGATCATTGCATCGTTATGTGATGTTTTGAGTTTTTAATTAGCATTCTATGTTCAAACCATTTTATTCACAGATTACATGACATGTATATAGATTTTTTGAGTTCTTATGTTGCTCGGTTATAATTGGATTATAGTTTGAGGACACATAATCTCTTTTGTGTATATGCATTAGAATATCCTTTAATTATCACCTTTAATTTAACGTAATTAGTTCATTGGAAATAAAAAAACAAAATTTATCAAAAGTATGAGAAGACGAACAACAATAAATACAAATACAATATCTTTCCGATCCATACAAAAATGTATAATACTATAAAAAAATTATAGTTGTTAATAATTTACATAACTGAATAATATACCAAGTTTATTATTTTTTGAAATGTTTTATTGCGAAACAAACTCTAAAAATAATAGTTCAAGATCAAGTTTTCATGCAAGTTAAATAGGAAATTGAAAAAAAAAATGATAGTCGTAAATCTTTTGCTTTATGATTTTTTGAAGGCAAGACTTATATTTCTAACTCTATGTGTACGTTTACATGAATTAAAGAAACATTTAATGGATATATATTTTGTTAAAAATTCGTTTACTTCTGAATTAGTTTTTATATCTTTTTAATATAACCACTATTGTTTTAATTATATATAACAATGTTGTTGAAAAATTAGTATAAAAAACTAAAAAGACTTTTTAAAATAAACACGATTAAAATAACTGAATACTAAATTGACTATTGAAAGATGAGTGAGCTTACTAATATATTTCCGATTTTAGATAAATTGATTATTAAAAAAATCATTTACTCTCGTACAAATGATTCTGTATCAAATATAAAGAGAAACATGTGATTGTGTGTGAAATATCAAATATCCTAAATCTTATATATAAACAAATAAATTTCTCATAAAAGTTTTAATTACGGAAACATATACATTTTCTACGCCTCATTTTTTATACCAATTTAAATATTTCATCAAATTAAAACATTAAAAAAGTTATCTCTTTTCATTAATATATATTTAAAAAGGTTTAAATATATTTTTAATTCTGTAAACATAACTCTTTTGACTTTTATTCCTCCCAAAAGTATTTGTTAATTTGATTTTTTTTCTATATTTTCTAACTGTTGTTTTTAGTTCTTATTATTAATTATAGTTAATTAAATAAAATATACTAATCTATATAATTAAAAGTACAAAGAAAATTTTAAATTAATATAATAAATTTTTAGACAAATAATTTAATTAAGCAATACTTTTTAAATATAAATATAACTATGATAATTATACATTATTTTAAATTTTATTCAATAATTTATTTATTTATTTTTATATTATTTTAAATGATTATATCTTACTTAGAGTTTATAAATTATTTTCTAAATTTGATATTGTAAGAACGTAGAAAACTCCAAGTTCTTTTTTCTTATTCTCTCTTCATTTTCTGATTTCATGTGTCATCTATTTCAGAATCTAGTTGCACTTCAAAGGAGTTGAGGGGTCAGGGAGCATTCCTACATGAATATATTCTAAAATAGGATAATTTCATATTTGTTCTAAATATTTCTTATTCTTGTTTTTTTTTTTTTGGAATTTAGTCATAAATTTTGTTGGGATCAGTTGAGAAAAAAGACACTCTCAAGTTATTCTACTAAATAATGAGTTTATGTTATGTTTGGATAACTTGCATTAGGTCCTCATAACTTGAAGCTTATCCAAATTAAAAAAAAAATAAAGTTCTAGAGGTTATTTGGAAAGCTAAATAATTCAGGTAAGGAAAATTAACTTTAGTTTTTTAATGGAGGGGGTGTGATCCCAAACTTGAATTTCTTCTACAGAGATGTTGTTTGATTATATGTTGTCTCAACTTGTAGAAATATTAGATTTTGATAGTTTAGTATTTAAGTGTTGTTTTTGTATGTTAAATAGGTTTTTGAATGTTGTGAATTGTGTCATGAATGATTTGGAGTGTTGATTTTGGATGAAGATTTAGAATTAAGTCAATTAGGTTACTTAAGTCCTAATATTTTTGCACGGGCACAAATTTTTGCTCAAGCGAAATATGGCTGAAAATTTACCCTACTTTGGGGTTCATTTTCGCTGAAGCGACAAATTTCGCCCAAGCAAAAATAATACTACAACCAAGCATAGTCTTGGATCAATTCTCGTTCAAGCGAAACAATTTTTGCTCTAGCAAAAATATCACTGTAACCTAGTCTGGTCTCAACCTCATTTTCGCTCAAGTACTCATTCTCGTTTAAGCTAAAAATTATCGCTCAAGCAAAAGTTTATTATCGCTTGAGCTATAAATTCTCACTTGAGCTAAGAAAAGACATCTTCTTTCATTCTTTCTTTTCTTTTCTTTCAAGTATTTGAATAATGTATGAATATAATTTTTTAATACAAATTGGATATTAATTTGTATTTTAAATTGGATTGTGAAATTTATGAATGGTATGTAATATACGAGTGATATTGTATGATTAATTGAATTGTAAAATTTATAAATGATATGTAATGTATGCGAAAAGAAAAGTTTGTGTTAACTTGATGTCATGGATTTGAGATATTGTATGGGATGTTGTGCATTGGTACATTAAGTATGAAAAATCTATGTTTTAACATATATCCTCTAACTTCACAGATGATTTAAGTCACAAACTAAGATATCAGGTGGTAAGAAGCTGAAGAGGGATTGTGACCTGCAGAGACACACGGTATTGGATATCCTAGAGGTATGAATTAGATGTTAGTATCTGGTACGATCATACTTAATGAGTCTTACGAAAGACAATAGATCTATATGCAATCATTGTGATTGAAATGAAATCAAAAGTACTAAGGATTGAAAGAAAATCAAGGTATTGTGAAACAAATGGATCTATGAGGAGTCAATATGAATGAAATGAAAATGACCTGATTGAAAAATTGATCCATGTAATTTGGTTTGCTCTTTTGATTGAATTGTTTATGTTATCTTTATTTTCACTATCTTATCCTTGTTTTTCTTGTTGCATTGTGAACTACAATGATTGTATTACAAACACAAACAAATAATCATACCAGTACAAGAGTTTCTAAAAGACTTTAGGTTTTATTTTGAGCTTTGAATTATAATTATTTTTATTTATATAAGTCAAAATTATGTCTTATGAATATTTTGAAAAATTCTTGTATAGAAACTTGTGGAACTTGTATTTAATAATTAATTATATTTATGGAATATTATAGATATTATAATATTAAATTATTATAAAATAAATTTTCAATATATCAAAACAAAATATTTTATATTTAAAGACAAAGTTAATATAAAATGTTATATATTTTTATAATTAATAATTATAATAGATGAAAATTATAAGTGACATAGAAAATAATCATTAATATTTTCTTTTCATCTTTGCCCAATTTAAAACTAATACAAAATAATTAAACGATGCTTTAACTCCTAGAAAATATTATCCAATATTTTAGTCTATATATATTTTTAATGTTAGTATTTCTTAATCCATATTATTCTATAGATAATTTCGTATAAAAAATTATAAAATATTAATTAAAATATTTAGATTATTTTAAATGAATAATTCAATTAAATAATTCATTTGATATTTTTTATAAATGAAAAAAATTACAAATAATTTTTTAAATTTTCCATGAACAATAAATTTTATATTATTTTTAAATTCATTAATTTTTTCTTTATAAAAAATATTAAACGAAAATTATTATATATGATTTTATTATATATCATTTTATATGTAAAGAATGATTCGCAACGAAATATATCAATATATTATTAATAAAAAATATTTTATATTACTTTTAAATAGTATAAAGAAAAAAAAAGAATAATAATAATTTCTTGACATAACATATAATTTTAACATATCGTAATTAGTAATTCTTTAAAATATAAAACATAATATATTACTTATATATTAAAAATAAATGGTTTTACAATATTAAAAGTTATAATATCAAAACTAATATATAAAAATTAAATTATAAGAATCTAAGTAAATTATAATTATTTTCAATATAAAATACAGTTTGAAAAGTAAAATATTGGATAAGAAAATAACACGTAATTATCTAATTTATATTAAGAAATATATTACTTGATTAAATCGCTTACTACAAAAATTTAATTATCTTATTTTGAAATATTATTTTTTATTTTAATTATAATAATTAGTATTTTCTATTTTTAATGTTAAACTAACTATGGTTTATAAGGACAAAACATATTATAAAATTTTAAAACTATCAAAAAATTTTATAGACACTATAAAAGCATATATTATTATATTTGATGGGACTAAAATACATATTTAAACTATTAAAAAATTACTCTAATAACGAATTTTATAACATAATTTCAGTTCTTAAAGATTTATTGTAATACATGAGTAGTATGTGTGCGTAAGGACTGTGCCGTACTTACATAATATTATAATGTAACAAAAAATTATAATATTATTAAAAAAACAATCTTCTATGATTACGAAAGCAATATTCTTTTTTCTCCATCTTGGCATGAATGTCTGCTCTTAATTTCCTTTCTTTTCTTTGGGTAAGGCTTTTTTTTAATCAGCAAAAATTATGTGATAGAATAAGCATGGAGTATCTTAAGCAATGTTAAGTTCATGCCATCAGTAGCATGAGTTCTGTATGCATGTTCAGATGTGGTACAATGTATTTTATCTTAGCTAACAGCATTGTATTTTATTAAACGCAACCCTAATTAATGTGGTACAATGAATTAAATTTTTATGTTTGATATAAATGTTAATCTATGAAATAATGTTTTTATTATAGATTTTAATGTTATAAAGTTATAATATTATATTTATTTGATCTAATTACTTCCGGATAGGGCTATTGACAACTTAATCCACAAAAAAATAAAATAAAAATTAAAAGTATATATCTACGATGACAATTTTATTGGTGTCTATTTAATTTTCCATTTATAAAATTTATTATCGTGTTTAACTTAAGTGTAAAATACAAGAGTTTGTCTGGTGAGAGTAGAGTTACAAAATGTTTCAGAGTCTAGCATTTCGAAGTTGTTGCTTCAGCATTGGTCGAATATATTCTTGAAAGCCGTCCGGCACAACTGAATCATTCAATGGATCCTTCCATGCCTCCTCGTACAGCTTTGGGTACACATCTCCATCATAACGCCCAAGAACCGAACCAAGGTAGTGATCAGTGTAGTTAAACGCGTCAACTAGTCCAATTGCATTAGGACGAAGCTAACCAAACAGATAATCAATCAGTTTCATAATAAAAACCTACCACCAAAGCGACGCAATCGTTTAGGACAAACCTGTGAATACAAGGACCTCAGCATATCATTTGCAAGGGAACCCTGTGTGGGAGTGATGCAGCCAGTTGAAAGAAAATCACCCAAATGCTTATGAAGAAGAGACAAAGCATAAATGCTACAAAGAAGTTCTAATTGATGTTTCACTCCCTTTCCAGGAATATCTTTCTGCAACTTCTCAATAAATCTGAAAACCACAAGTTTGATCAACTTTCAATGAAGAATATCCAAGCAAATACTAGAATCAACTGTGTGTGGGTGTATATACGATTGATTTGGATATTTTGTATGGGTTGTTCATCCACAAAGGGCTATTCACCCAACAGACAATCCATCACATTACATAGATAAACGACATATATATATATATATATATATATATATGCAGACCGGTAAAAACGAGAAACTCACTTGGAAACAACAATTAACTGGCAATGAGCAACAGCTGCCTCAACTAGATCGACTGAGAGTTCTTGGAAACCTGCCATCGAAAAATTTATCAGCATTTATGATAATCATATCTAATTACACAATACACATGCACTCAAACATAAATGAATCGGCCAAGGTAACTACTACCCAGCCAATACCGTGGTTCAACAGCAGTCAGTCTCCCCCATCACCACACCAAGAAATCAAATCAAACACGAGATATAAGCATATAGCTTGTGAACTTAAGCGTTAAATCAATTACCTTCTTCAGGATTGGTAAACTTGCTAAGATTTTGAGCACAAGCAACAGACTTCTTAGCAGCCCTAGCTTCGAATGCTCCCAGCACTGCATTAGGCTTCAACCAATCCTCCTCTGCAAAACTCAAAATAATCAACTTATGAATTCTACAAAGCATCTGGTTAGGATAAATTATGTGTCTAGACAATCCACTGCTAGTTTAGTAGTGTTGGTATGAATTGCAATGATTATAATTATTAAGATAAACAATCCTAAATTAGTCCCTAGGATTACAAATTCTACCATGACATACATTACAAGCTGGTATACATATATAAGATATTCTTGATAGGGAATACATGGGGAGGTAAAACACTGGGAAAATTCTATTAATGAACCATGAGAAAATCACATAAATAAACCTAACATCATATTCAACTCAAAACATAAAGGTATAAAATTGTATTTCCAGAAGTTACATTCCCATAAATATTATGCATAGGAATATTTTTTTCATTATAAGCAAATTTGGTTGCCATTTAGTAATTTCAGAAAAAAATATTTAATTAAAAACTAAAAGTGAACGAAGAATTGTGGAAAAGTGGAGTGAGAAGACGTCGCCATTGTAGAAAATACACAATACCCACCCTTCTCCTTGGAAATGAGAAGTAAAACAATTGAGTAGTTGATATTCTTCGGAAACAACAATTCTTGGGGATGTGTTTACTAAAACTTGTACCAAATATGGGAATGAGATATTCACAAGTTCACTTCCCTAGAAATCTCTCCTGATACCCTGAAACAAGCACTACCTAAGATATTAGATTTATGGGTTTTTCAATTATACATTTCTTAACTTGTCCTTTTCTATAATGTGAAGCTTCTTCGCTCACTCGTCACTAACAATTGTAGCCTTAATTCTGTTAATTGCGATCTAATAGAGCAAGATGCCAATGTCCTGCAGAGGGCTATCTTTGAAGGGGCTAACTAGAAAGGTTGAATAAAGCATCATATAGTACAATTGGGTTAGATAATCCTCACATTTTTACAAGCCCAAAAGCTAGCTCAAGAGATGAGAGAGAGTTCCCTTCCCACCCGACCACTTTTATGCATTATTAATCTCCAACAGAATCAATGCAAACAGGGCCAGAAAAACCTGATGCACCAAAATTTTGGCCTTCCATTATTCAGATAAATCAACGGGAGATCACCAAAAATCAGAGCCATATACGGAGTGTGTAAAAAAGTATGGGAGTAGGTATGGGCACACTAACACACAATGAACTGTTCAAAGAATATCAAAACCACGGGATTTATGATCCAAAACAACCATGAAATGGCCAAGATGGTAGCTGAAAGGACATGGGATGTCTTCTGCAAGTGGTTTCACTAAGAATCTGGCAGAGCACCGCCAGAAAAGTGCTCACTCTCTCAATAGGCAGCAAAAGTGTCTGAGTGCAGATGGCATCAAGTGATTCATGCCAGCCTGCCAGGTAACGCATGGAGAAGCAGATGGCAGCAAAAACTTCAGGGTTTGGGCACTTCAGATCTCATATTAGGTAATCAATGTTGTAAACTTCGTGGAAATTGTTGAGGCAGGGAGGATCACAAATATAGTGGAAGAATTTACTGATGAGCAGTAGGCGGATAGGTGCAGTGGATATAGAGTTTAAATGGGAAAACAGGTTGAAACCTGCCCTCGTACCAATTTCAGAATCATGGAAGTGGGAAAGACTTCTTTTAAGGATAAAACTATGTCTAGATAGTTCATACAGTCTCCATATATATTAGATGATTTCCGTTAATTATAATGAGTCAACTTCAATTATCGAGTAGAGAAAAAAAAGGCACCGTACCTGCATATTTTATTGAAAGAAAGAATAATAAATTATTCTTATACAAGTTGACTTCACAGGTGGGTGGGGTTTTTTCGAGTTATGTGCAGTAATTTGAGTGTACATGTGTAGTTATTAGAGGTAAAATGGGACAGAAGAATGTGGAAACCAAATGGAGTTATCCCCTTTATTATTAGTTGAAAGAAGAGGGAACAACAAATTCTTCTTATACGACTTTGTGTTAACGGGTAGGCTTTTTATGTGCAGTTATACCTTTCTGAACATCAGAACGATAGAGCATCAGCTGCTCCACTCGTCCAATATAAGATGTGGTACCAACAGGCTTTTTTCCAGAGCGCAACTGAGAAATACTCTTGATGAGATGCCTTGCCACCTATAATGGATTTGCTAGAAGTTATAAAAAAACTCAAGACAATTCTCAATTAATAATATCTGATAATAAACCTCACAAAAAAAACAACTAGGATGTATTAAGAGCATAACTGTCAAAGGGGCACATGAGAATACTTGCACAAAGAATGAAGATACAGCAATACAAGACAGTGTAAATAAGAATAATAAATGCTGATTATTTTAATTATTTCTATCCTTTGTGACTTTCTCTCGTTCCAAATAGATTTGATACCCCAAAAATCTTGAACTAAAAAAAAAAAGAATCAGTATAACAGTATTTTCTTTAATATAAAAATCTGCAAAATGTGAGAACACAATGAATACAAGCCAATTAAATGCCAGCCGTCAAAAAATAGACAAGCTATCATGCTGCACAATCCTATTTACAGATGAGAATTTCATTCACAATTGTATCAACAAATAACACACAATGTGATGGTAAAAGCGGCTGTATTTAACATTTACAAAAACCTGTAACAGCAGCACAATGTTGTCTCCTTCATAAGTGCAGGTAGGAATATAGACTGCAAATAACTCAGGGAGACCACTACTACAAAGGTAACCATGGCCACCACATAGTTTGCGACATTCTTCAATTCCATCCTGCAAATTGAAGTAAATTAATTTAATCCAAACTTCAAAGAATTAAAAGATTTTAAAAAGTGAACACCATATAATAGGATACGGTGTAATATTGATAAAAGTACATCTATAACATTGAAGCATCGTGTTATTTTGGTCTACTATGCTTCCACCATAATCTGTTAATAAGACTATATATTTCTAAAAAGATTTTTGGGTCGCTGATATTTTCCATTATCCAACATCAAATAGCACTTGGTGGCATGAATGAATGCCAACAGATTGTAAGTACTACAATGCAAAAATGCACAAACAAGAGAAATCAACAAAACAGCATAGCACAAATAACAAAACAAAATGCCTGAACAAGAAATGTAGACAAAAGTAATAAATCTGATTCAGCATGGGGTTCCCGTTACAGAATAGAAGTTCAACTTCAACATACAAAGAGAAGTAAAGAATAGAGGCACTAAATGATAATAAATTATCACAGGAAATCAGTGCAAGCGTCCAGCCAATGTTACTAATGAGAATATAAAAGAACTATATTGTATAACATGATCTAATTCAAGAAAAAAACCTCAAAATAAGTAAATGCAGGTTTTACATTCCATATCAAGCTGCTTAATAATCAATTAAATTCAGCAACTAAAATATTAGTGTAATGAGCATTAGTAATGAGTAATCACATACTGCGGTTGCTGAAGTAGTCAAGGACTTCAACCCTGCAGTGCATGCATGAGCCTCAGGTAATGTTGAAAAATCATTGGCTTGCAATCGTTTCATCACATCCATATAAAGCCATTTCAACCATTCACCAACAAATCTGAAAGCATAGGCTGAAGCTAACAAAGGGAAGAGCCTAGCTTGCTGCGTTTTATAATCAATCACCTAGACCAAAAAAATGATAGCAGAAAGTGAGACCACATTGATGGAAACCAAATAGATAGGAGAGGTATAGCAATATAGATGGAACCACATTGACACACCAAACCCTCAACTTAGTGTTCATAAAACTTTGATGAAGACATGTTGCAAGCCTAGCCACACAATTATTGTTTCTGAATATATATTTTAATACAATGTTTCATGATGTCCAAGATGTATGTAGGAAACTCATCAACCTTCCCATTACAAATTATTAGAAGTATAGAACAGAGTATGTGGGTGGTGGAAGGCATAGCAGCTTTGACTACAGACAATCAACTCAAATTTTAGCACAACCTGTGTTTGATGAAATTTTGTCTTCCCCGTAAGCATTCACTTTTTATTTTAAAAGCTTTCTTAGGAACTTACAAAAAAATTGGCCTCAAAATATATTAATCTGAGTACACATAGTATTAAAGCAAACTATTTTGTTTTCAGATAGTATTACCTTCCACATATTCACTTTTATGAAAAAGGAAGATTGAAAAATCCCAGTTGCATTTATTGATAAAATAAGCATGTTGAAGTAGCAAACTGCATATCGGCAATATACAAATGCCTGTTACAACTTTACAACTTACCTGTGTCTCAAGACTTCCTTGTTTTGACCCAAACTGCCTTCGAACAGCACTATATCTTGTAGCAATGCAAACTGCCCGTGACATAGCTAATGATGCATCAGATACAATTGTTTGTCTTACATATACCATAGTACCATAAACTAATTGTCGTGGGACACTGGATTGTGCATATTTTCCTTCCCGAGTTACCTGTGAAACCCTGGTAAATTAAAAAGAGTCACCCCCAAAACAAAAACAGATAAGAACACAACAATTTATGAACGGAAAATAAAACAGTGGCACATATCCTCCCTTGCAAGTGAGTTTCTTGATTCTTAAAAGGATAATTTCATCAATCCATCTTCCAATAGAGGACTAGCGGAAGAAAATGACTAGAATCTGTTCTAGTAAAAATCTTTGGGGGAGTCGAGGAGACTTAGGTTGTACTATGATATTATACATCAAAACAATTGTACTCATTTATGACCACAGCGGAATCTTGTTCATATACTCAAATTTTCTTTGCTTAAGATCATGTATCATATTCAAAATGCACATGATTGCCTAATTAGGTCTTTCTAAGAACCTAACATCTTACTAGTGACTTGAGTTTGCCCTAGGCCAAAAGGATGAGAGCACAACATATGTGTAAAAGTGGGAAAAAAAGACCTCAGGTAACCATCCTACTTGACATGTAGTTGTCATAATTCTTGAGTTAGGTTTTTGAACAAAGCCAATATAGCACAACCCAATATTATTAGGTAATGAACAAAGTCCAAAGGGGAAGGTCATCAATTAGGATTAATGCATCGTCTGCTTGGTCATCAATGTGTACGTGTGTGTTTTAATTTAAGGTTGCCTCAATGCAGCTATTGTTGGGAAGTCAAATTGTGGACAAATGTATTAATGGTTAAAAATCTTAATAGGAAGTGGTGAATGTGAATAGATCTCACTGATTTGAGCAGCACCTATCCTAAGGATTCATATCCATTACCAAACATAGATAGTCTTGGAGATGGCGCATCTAGATGCGAGCCCATGAGTTTCATGAATGTTTAGTCGAGTCCCCTAGACATTTTAACTAGAACAAAATTCATTTTTGTTATTTTGATTATTATCATAATTATGCGTGGATAATGGATGGACAAGACCAGTCATTCATCATGGAGCACACATGAATTGAATACCATAAAAACCCAAGTCCCAACTATGATTATTGGATTCTCCTCATGAGAGTAGGTAAAAATATGTAAAATGAAACTAACCTCATTAACATTTGATTTCTTGGAATTCGTACATGGTCAAACCTTAAAACCCCATTGTCCATGGAATTATATGCTCCATTTCCAAATTTCATTCCAATATCCCCCACAGTTATGCCTGGAAGAGGTAAGTGATCATCCAAGCTTCGCAGCTGGACAATGAAACCTACAAATTGGGCACACTGTTAATCAATTATGTCCGAGTAATAGCAAAAATTGAGGTGTTTGATGCATGTAACTACCATGCACTCCATGATCTTGACCATCAGTAATTAGTCGGGCATAAACAATAGCATGCGTTGACACTTTACCCAGTCCACCAGGCCACCACTGTTTAGATCAGCATGAGGAGAGTTACAATAATATCCAATAATTGGAAGATATCTTGTTAGCCAAATACCCATTAAAATGTAAATACAAAAAAAAACTAATTAATGTACACGCTGTTTTTCCCTGATTGTTCATGTTAAAGAATGAATAATTGAATGCAATTAGATATTCTATAATCTCATATCATGATAATGCATATCTTAAAGGACCCGTAAATTCTTCCATTAACCACCATCTCTCATTGAACTCACTTTGCTGGAAGTCAACGTGGGGCTATGAATTACAAACTCGTCTGTTTTGGGATCAAAGGTTGCAGTTGTTTCTAGCCCTTGAACATTAGATCCATGGCCCAGTTCAGTTTGGGCATAGCAACCAATTATTTGCATCTTTTGAGCCAAAGGTAACCATTTTTGCTGCTGTTCCTCTGTTCCTTGTCCTTTGATAGCAGGAATAAACATTCCCTGCAAAAGAATTTATGAGCTAGATATCTTACGAGAAATTCCATCCGAATGTGTTTATAGGAATATATTAAATAAAAGAATGTCATTAAGAAAATTAATTTAATCGTACCCAATGTAGATCCGTAAAAGCAGGTTGGTCAACAAAAGATCTGAGCTTAGAAGCTTCCTCTTCTGTAAAAATTTACAGAAACCTCACATCTAAGACAACAACAAGATACCAATTGCAAGCTAAACAAAAAATAGAAGACAGACAAACCACTAAGACGGAGCTCAATAATCCTTTTCCACGCATAAACTGTTTTTTTCAAAGTGTTCTTAAATAACTCCTTCCTACCAAGCCTGGGCCTATCATCCTTTCTGAATGCCTGCATTTCGAAAGTCAAAATCATCATTTATAACCAAACTACTATACAAGAAAAGGTGCACGCAACTTTACATATTGGGATTTTAAATTCATATGTGAAACATGAACTACCAATCTAATTCCCAAATTGAAATTCTCGTTGACAAACAATTCCCGAGCAAATCCAATTTTCCAATTTTTTACGCAGTCTCTTCTTCACAATTCAAAACTATTTTCTTAAGGAAGTTTAACAATGAAAATTCCGATCATCTTCTTTTCTCTAAAACAAAAGAAAACAAACAATTACTTTCCCAGTGAATAAGTCTGCACGATCTTGAAAAGTTGTTTGGACCCAATATACACATACAGTACAGTACAGTACACCACACCAAACATCATGAGTAAAGAGAAACAAATACATAAGCAATACAATCGCACAAAAACAATTAAAAATGCAACAATAATAAGAACAGAGACGGTGATATAATGTTGTGAGACTCTGTTCAAATCTGCAGAAATGTGAAGCTGAAGCATTAAAAAACGTCAAAAAAATGAGCGAAACTGAAGAACGAATGAAGAATTAACCGGATCGCTGGCAACGAGGCGAGCCATTTTATCGGAGACTTCAAGAGCATGGCGAGAACCAGCCCAAACGATCTTCATCTCTTCGACATCGAATTGCGTCTTGTTCCGCTCGAAAGCCAAGTGATCAACGACGCCTTCCATCTTCTTCTTCTTCTCTCTCCCGATGCTAAACCCTAACTTGGTCTCTTCTAATCCAAATCACGGTGTTCGCGTATGTTTAAATCGCTTCCGAAACCAACCTACTTAGCTCGTGTTTGGTTTGGAGTGTAAGTGATATAAATGAGACATTTACCGATATCGTTGCACTTTATCGGCCAGCCAAATGTCATGACTAACGTGCCTTCCTAATTTTGGCAGATAAAAGAATTTAAACAATGAATTAATACGCACGTGGTTGGTTATACTCTGCAGTTCCAATTATTTAAGACACACTATTCAATAAATTTATTGATAGTTCGAAAACACATGACCTTTAATTAATATATTTTTTACGCATAGAAGTTTACATCTTTTGTTATATTAAATATATATAATTTTATTATTTTATGAGTAATTAATTAAAAAATATTATAAAATTTTAAATATATATAATTTTGTAAGAATAGTATTTAAAAATTATGTAATCATTGATTTAAAAAAATTATTTAATTATTTTGAATAAAGAAAAAAATATTTATTTATTTTATGAAATAAAATTACTTTATGACACAAAAGAAAATTACATACATAGGGTTTAGGGTTAAATTATGTAATCTTTATATAATGAATGGCATAGATTATTTTTATTTATTAAAGAATAAAATTAAATATGACATAAAAAAATTATCAATTCTTTTTTATACAATGGTATAGATTAGTTTTTGTTAATTAAAGGATAAGATTATTCAATTAAAAGATGATAAACGGAAATTATTAAATGATGTGTCTTCTTTATGTAATGTTATAACTTATTTTTTATTTATTAAAAAATAAAATTTTCCAATTAAAATATAACAAAAAAGAAGTTACCAAATTATGTATTCTCTTTGTATCAGATGTTCTAGATATTCTAGATTAAAGTGTTTTCAATGGTGTATTTAAAGTGTTTTCTTTCTTCCGAATTTTAACTAGAGTTATCAATATGTAAATATGTAAAGAGTAGGCTTACTTAATTTTAATAAAAATGTAGTTATTTTAGACTTTATAAATCTACTTTAGTAGGAGAGTTGAAACCAAGTTTTAAATTATTGAAATAATCATGAAAAAATATTAGAGTACAAATATACATAATATATAAATATATATATTATATATATATCACTTTATTTTTTTATCACAAGTTGATGAATAAGGTTTTGAGTGAGTCAGGTTTGATTTTTCCCGATAAAAAAATTGTAATTTTTTAGGGTGAATCTAACTCCCATGGTGGATCACATTGGTTCACGACACGACCTTATCCTACTTTGAAAATTCTAATTTAAATAATCTCATTATCTTTATTTTTTGTTTTTTTTTCAATTTCATGGTTGAAGATAACTTTTTTTGGTTTAAACTATTGAAGTAAAAATAAATAAAAGAGATTTTTTAAAGAATGACGTATTTTCACTTGTATATTTTTTTTGATAAATGTATAATCCACTCATTTCACTATTTTATTTACTATTTTGCTGGCTGTAACACCCAAAAAAATATATTTAATTATTACAATACAAATTCTACATATTTATATACAAGCTTAGAATTTTTCAAAACATTTATAATATATGATTAGAACTTATAAAAATACTAATATTTTTTCAAATCAACACCCCTCTCCAAACCCTCCAGACCCTCCGACACCTACCTGTATGATTGATTATTTGTCTGTGTACAATCATCACATTTTAAATACAACAAGAAAAACAAGGGTAAGCTAGTGAAAATAAATTTGTATAATATACACAATTAAATCAAAAGAGAAAACCAAATTACATGAATCAATTTCTCAATTATTCAATTTTCTTCAAATCCAAACATAAAACAATCACATAGATCTCACATGAATCTACACATGTAGGATATTCAACAAACAGAATAACAACTAACACTTTCTGGAAGACCCGTATTAAGTAAGTTTTACCAGAAACTAACACTTGATCCAAAGATTATCAGCGAATCCAACGGAAAGGATAGAGTTCAATACAACCTAAGTCATGCATATCATATGTCACAGTGTGCATGAACTCTCCCATCAGCTTCTCACAACCTGATATCTTAGTTTATGTAATTTAAATTATTAGTAAAACTCGAAGATCTCTGTAATCACATACACATCAATACTTAATACACGAACAAATATCAATTCATACATTATCCCAAATGTATGAATACAATTTTATACCATTTTTATCGTATAATATCATTCAAAACACAATCCATAATATTCAAAAATCCATCCTATTTAACATAAGAAATAACACTCATTAAACCCTATTTGAAATAAAAGATATTTAGTAAGTAAAACATGTTTTAGAATAGAAAATCAGAAAAAAAAAAAAAATCATTCCAAAATATTTTTTGGAAACACATTTTTTATTTTTGATAAATACAGAATTCATATAATGTATTATAGAAAATATGTTCCGGGAACATTAAAAAGAGGAGAAACCCGAAAGTTATTTTTTAAAGGAATAAAATAGTCTTTTCTGAAAATGATGGAATGGAAGAAGAAATTTGTTCTGGGGTGCAGGAAGAAACACCCAAATAAATAAATAAATATATATATATATATATATATATTGACATCTTTAAAATGTTGAGCTCTAAACTAAGCTTTAAACAAAATCTAAGGCAAATAAGGGTTTTTAAAACTTAACCATACCTGAAAAAAAAAACATTTATATTAAATGGATTGTCCAACTTATATTAAATAAAACTAAAACAATCAAACATAGATGATTGGTGCAATTATTTTATATAATTTAAGATGATTGATAAGGTATTAATTGCACCAGTGTGATAAAGTTATTTGAACCCATGCATTAGATAGTTTAGATTTAAGGAAAAAGTAAGCTGATTCAAAGTGAGTTTAACCTATCTCAACCCATTTCAAACCCTACCAAGGAAGTACAGTTCTTGATTTTCTGTCTCACTCTGTTAATCACTTCAAACATTCTAATCCAGCACTCACAACTTGGTACATTGTCAAACTGCACAATCAAACATTAACTTTACATAACCCTGACAAATAAAATCACTGAACAAACATAAAGTTTTAGTTTAGACCCCAAGTAACTCCTAGACGCTACTGCCTACAAGCAAATAAATAAACTAGGTTAATCACTGTGAATGGACAAAGAAAAAATTATTTAGGTTACCCCACAAACAGATGTATGATGAACAACACAAGACCACATTCTGAGCCCGGCATTGAACGGTAAGGCTTACATAACAATCCCTTCCTCGGAAGACGAGGCACACAGTTAAACTGCATGGATGGCACTGCCATTCATATTTGAACTGCCACATGTCGGTGTTGCATGGAAAGCTGACTGTCTCGAGGGTCCTTCTTCAAGAAGTTTAAGAGACAGGGAGGAGGGGCCTGCATCACCAATAGACTCCCCTAAACTCAGTTTTGAGATGCCAACCAGTTCATCAACATTGATAGGGCTTTTAGAATGTACTGCAGTTGGCTTCAGCACTTCATGCGTCTCCTTCTTGATGGGCTCTGGACTGTATCCGGACCAATAGGGCAGAGGAAACGGGAACACTGGAGAATAGTATGCAGGATATAAGACTGGATAAGATGATTGTGTGTTTTCAGGCTTTGATGGGGCAGGATCTCCATCATTTGAGTTTGTGGAATCCATGGATTCACACTCTTCGTCGAGGGGAGGAGGCGCAGGCAAGGGGTTATTGCCTTCTGTTTCAACCGGTAACTGATTAGCTGACAAGAAGTCTTGCTGTACCATTGGAGTGTCAGCTCCCTGAAAAATCACAACAAAAAATACAAGAAATCTAGAAAAATTAGAAGGGTTCAAGGACAAAGGGAAATTACATATTTCTAATAACATAACTCGAAAAAGCATCCATGAGAAAATGCAATGCTTATCTCTAAACTACCCTAGGGCAATGTTATGAAATATAATCTAAACAAAAGCTATCAATACACGGAAGCTAGTCAAGATCCAAACTTGTAAAATCCACTGCAGAGGAAAGGAAATGGGAAATTTTCATCAATTACAGACATCAATATATTTTTTGAGATTAACTAACTTATTTGTCACAGGAGTCAGAACATATCACACTATCTTCAAAGAAAGAAGCATATTTGGATAATCTAATATATGCCCATGAAGTAATGAACAAATTATGCAGCATCAATTTCATGGTATGCATTTTGATAAATAAGGGTACAAACTTCATCTGCAACAATATCAAACAAGCTGGACCGTCTTTTCCGCCTGGACACGTTGCTTTGCCTGATGAAATATTTTTGTGCATGACTGGCCACTTGAGTAGGTGTCCTTGATATAACATAGTTCCTTGCAATTCCACGCCAATCACCTTTGCCCAGCTTCTGCAATCCAAGTAAAAACATTCTATGTTCCTCCTCAGTCCAGGGAACACCTGTACAAAAGAAATTGTAAATTAAACCTTGTCATAAAAACATAAAAAATTGTGCTTGACCAGAAATGGATGACAAATTAAAATCTTTTAGGCTTCTGTAATCCTCGTCAGAGCTAAGCTTACAACAACAAACCAAGGTTTTACCCACTGGGGGGGTCAGTTAGATGATATCAAATGACACCATAATGTTCTATTGTGAATCATATCTATACACAGAATTTACCTGAGTCATTCTTAATGGTTTCCATATAATTCTTCTGGGTCTCCCAAGGCTACCCTCCATCTAATATACTTTTATTGCTAAAGCTCCAACAGGTCTTCTCTATCCATGTCAAAACCACCTAACCTAAGGGATATTCTAATAGATTTTCTACTACAGGTGCTATCCCAATTTTCTCTCTAATTCATTTTTTCCAAATCCTATCTTGTCTTGTATGTTCAAAACATCCACTGTCAAATTCTTATCTCAAATACATTGATTTTATTTTTTGGTTGGTTTCTAATCGCCTGACGACATCTCACCTTCATTGAGCTTATAGTCGTGCAGTAAGTTTTTCTTTATGTTTGAATACCTTTTTGTAACAAATAACACCTGAGGCACTCATCCCTTTTATCCACCCCACTTAAATCCCATGGTTGACATCACCCACCACTTCTCTATTATTTCTGTATGACAATCCATAATACTTAAATCGTATGACTGGAAATAATAACATATGTTCTCCAGGTTTTCACCTCTAGGGTAGGATAGATGTGCCTCTAGCTAGCCTCACATTTCATATATTCTTTTAATTCTGCTTAAATGGAAGCCACAAGCTTCCAACTTGTCTCCACTCTCCCATCTCATCCCATTTAATTCTGCTCTCGAATCCCCAACTAGGACTGTATCATATGCAGGAAGCATGTATGTGGCATCAACTATGCTCAATAAGCTCATCCCATTTAATTTCTAAAACATCTTTCAATGATATTTTATTCCATAGCCACATGTTGCCTTTTTCATTCTTCACACATTTTACTCTCTCCAGGGCTCTTTAGAAAGTGGGAAGTTATAGAATCACAAAAATATGAAAGAAAATATATTGAAGATAGGACAATAGTTAAGCATAATGTGAAAATAATAAAAAAAACACAAAATTGCATAAATGCTCACACACCATTAAAGTAGGAAACAAAAGAGACAAGTTATCATTATGATCTAATTATTGGAACTATATGTAATATGAAAGCACTAAGAAATATAGTTTCCTAGTTTTTTGTAATAAGATGATGATAATAATAATATATTTAATAAATACAATGAAAATACTATAATTTAAATAAACGAAGTCAAGAGAAAAAAAAAGGGAATTTTAAAGAAAAATAAGATTTATAAACCCTAAGCCACACCATATTCTAATAGAGCACACATATTTGAGAAAGGAAGGAAGATAAAAGTTAATGAATATAGGAAAGAGGAATGGAAAATCTAGACACCCTCTTAGGAAAGTGGGAGTGCCCCCCCGTATGCTCCCCACTTCCCATATTGTATGGATAATTTAATTGAATCAATTTATATGTTTCCTAAACTTCATGAATGAATGTGTTAGGGTTCCATTAGGGTTTAGACAAATCAATACATTACTAGTGAGTTTCTATGGGATTTTATAGCTATTAATTGACTATATATATGTGCTCTTTTTCATAATTGAAGGGTTTGGGTGATATGAAATGCCCCTATTATTACGATTGTTAATTGTTATGTAATTCCCCTATATGAACAAATATGAATATTTTATTCCATATATGACTGATATGTTGGCCTCCTAGTTGAAAGATGAATTGTATGTTTCCCTCATAGAATGACTAAGATATAATTGTTTATAAGAAAGCATTTATAAGATTGTACACCCTCTTTGGCAAGAGAAGGATAACAGCTCCTTCTGTCTCCAAATAGTGGTTGACACTCCACAAAATATATAAAAAGTTATGTTTAAAAGGAAAGAATATTAAGACAGAACGTCCCCTTTTACAAGAAAAGAATATTCATCTCCTTTGGTTCTCAAAAGATGGTATCGTCCCTTGGTTGTCAAAGAGCCCCTTTAGGTTCTCTTTGACAAGGGAAGGATGCATGGCAAAAGCAAGGAGGACACTCCTTGAGATTATAAGCTCAAGTTTGTCAATAAGACAGAAAAGAAAAGCTAAAGTAGTAAATGCTAAGAAAGATTATAAAGCTAAGAGAATGTTATGTGTTTTGATGTCATGGTTTATATATGATGACATGTTAAGCATGTAATGTTATAACAGTTTACGCATAAAATATATGATGTTATTATGTCCCTTGGATGCTCACTAAAACCTTCGTTTTATTAGTTTAAATTAAAACGTTTTAGATAAAACAGGGCTTGCAGGAAAGAGGTGAGTATCATGTTTTTGTAATTGAAGTCCTCCTGTGTGGGGCTTTCATTAGTCTTTTTACTTTTAATTACAATATTATAAAGATTTATGACTAATTTGTAATCCAAGATTGAGATGTTGAGATTTTATTTTATAAGTGTTTTTAATGTAATTCTCCATTATACATATAAGTACGGTAATAACTGTGAATACAAGCACCAAACTAACCAAGTGATTGTAAAAGGCCCATGATAAATCATATGACCTATTCCTCCACCTACACTCTAGTACACCCCCAACATCATGCCTAGATGTTACAAAATGACTCAATCAACTTCAAGGATAAGGTGGAAAATGAAACTACAGTATCTGAACCTATACCAGGTGTTTCCTTGAAGTATCAAGGAGTCAATTAACAAGAAGAATATGACTCAAGAACAAGGTGACCCCCTCCCCACCTTTTTCTAACAAGAGTTTCAAAAATATTTTATGGGTGGGTAAGTATGAGGCAAAGAGGGGACTAGGAACCAGACTTAGTCAATATATCAATCATGTTTACAGTGTGAATGAAACATATAGAACTGTATAATCAAATTGGTGTTCTCATATACCATCTTTTTTATGAACAGGACATGTCCTATTTGCAATTAGTAGCAAAAAATTTAAATGCCTTGTGACTTACAAGTGTCTTTTTGTCACCCTATCTTCTGATATATCTAGCATGAGCATCAGTCAGTATAGACCCTGCATCAATGCTTGTTAAACTTACATAAACCTCTTTGAACTAATTGGTTACCTTTTATATTATAAACAAAAATGTCCAAAAACTACAGCAGCAGTTTCCATGCAGCTGAAATAGAGAAATGTATGCACATAGTGTACTGCCATAATTACGGTACACTTTCAAATCAAACTAAAAGTAATCCAATAGAAAGCATAATAAACCTGTCTATAGGCGCATAAGATGTCTCTAGGCTAATCTGGCTCAAAACCTGGTCTTCTTCACAGGTCAAACTAGCAAAAACTTAGACAGACAAGTTCCTTACCGATTAGAACCTTCAGTGAGCCACACAAGCAACTTCTTCTCAGAGAACATGATAATTACAGAATACAAACACACTCAATCCATTTCTAAACATTTCCCAGATTCAAAATCTAGCCAGCCAAGCACAAATACATACTTCGCACAAACCCTCAAACAATTCAATCATTAAAAAAAAAAACCCTTCATAAAGCTAACTAGTACCTTTCTTGTCTAGTTATTCCCACAGTGACACCAGACAAAAACAGAAAGATTATTTTGACCAAAACTGGCGTAATCCAAACTCAGACAAACCACACAATTATCCCAATTTAATCAACTCCACCTAACTCAATCAACCAGTGTAAACACACCAACAAGAAAAAACATTCCAACTACCAACCAATTTCCAAAAACCAGCATGCAATTCCCCGAGTAACCTTCAAGTCCAGTAAAAAAAAAGTAATCTTTTTTTAGATAAGGAATCCAACCCTTCTTTCTTTCACGGGAGCTAGAAGAAGAGCCGGGAACGAAGTCCTCGGAGGCGTAACCATCGGCCGCGGTAACGTGATCGGGGGTTTCACCAGGAGAACCCGGGTTGTTTGACCCAGCATGGAGAGGTCCGGACCCGGAACCAGCATAATGGGTGAGATTACCCATACTAGCACTCTTCCGGATCGACCCGTCGGTTAATCGGACTCCGAAGAGCTTAACTCCACGATTGGGGCAGGTCCTGGAATTGTGCCCATTGTGGCTGCAATGGGAGCACCGTCGGGTCATGGCACGTTCGCAGCCGGATCCGCCTAAAGGACAGTAGGAGGCTGTGGGAGCGGGTCTTGGGGATCCGAATCACGGGATCCGAGACATGAAATGGAAGTTTTAAGGTTATTTAGGTGTGGTAAGAGGGAATAGGTGTTGTGATGTGTTGTTTTGGGTTATGTAATGTTTTTGTTACGGTGGGTCTCCCTCGGCTTTCGCAGATGGGAGAGAAAGAGATGACCATCAGCACAACACTATCCATTTATCTTGTCCTGGATAAAGAGAATAATTACCGTGCATCTGGCTGTATTTGAAACCGTGGTCCTTCTTCATTTTTGACTGTTCATTTGGTGGGTGGGATCTTGCGTGGCACTATTTCGAGACTTTGAACTCAGGATAGGGTGCGCTTTTCAATAGTTACTTATCAAGTTAATCAGAGTATCAGATAGTTATGCGCCTCCTTCCACATTACTTCCAAATAACTTCCTAAGGTCCTGACGCGTGTTCTAATACAAAGTTTTAAATAAATTATAATTTAATTAATATTTTTATTTTTTATATTTTCTTACCGCAACATTTCTATATTATTACTGATAAATTAGTATATACAAAATTTTATCATTCCATGAGCCTGGTGCGGTTATTGAAAATATTTTTTTGTAAATTAAATTTTAAATAAGAAATTATTTGTATTTGAAAATATTTTAACCTCTTCAAAAATTTATTGCAAAGATAAAATATAACTTACACATTTAAAATTATGGATTGTAGAAACTAAAATAAAAATTAATTGTAAATATAAATGTTGAATAATCATTAAAAAGATTATCGTTTATTTGTAGTTTATAATTAAATGACAACATACAAAATTAATGGTAATTGTTATGTTCTATTAAAATTAATTAATGTAAAGTTTAATTTCTATATTTGCTAATTGTAACTGCATAATTAGTTATAATAAAACTTTGATTATTTTTATTTTAAAAGTATGAAAGTAATTATTAAATTATTTGTATTTGCTTGTATTTTTAAAAATATCTCATTGATTTTAATAATGAAGTATAAATTTATTTATATTGATGTAATTTTTTTATATGTGTTTTTTAATGTTGTTTAACTAAAAATATTGAATGATAAAATAGGAAGGGTAAATAATAGGTATATAATTTTATGTTTTTTGTCTTAAGTGTAACAGAGTGATATAAGCTTTGAATAAGTTTTGTTTGTTAAGAGAATGAACTAATGTGATATCCCACAATGACTATGTTTGTTGTAACCGTAAACATTAGGAAACAGATAACATATATATTAAAATTCATGATAAAAATATATTTTAATATACGAGTTATATGTTAAATATACATCGTAGAATTTAAATTTCAATATAAAATACTTTTATTTGGCAGTTAGTTTTTAAAATATTTAATTTGATTTTAAAACAAGAACAAAAGTTATTTGATATGATTTACTATTAAAGAAACTAATTCATATGGGTATGAAATTGAACTAAATTGTATTAAAAAAATTGAATTATTTTGAAACAAAAATTATGAGTAAACTGAGGTAAGTTGTAAATTATGAAACTGAAAACATTCTTTAAAATAATATATTTGTTTAAAATCATCTAAACAATTTAGATAATTTAAACAGTTTATAAACAATTTTGGCTACTTCCAGTTTAAATTTCACCAAACTTGAAATATAGTGGAATTAATTTTATTTAAATAATTATATAGTTAATAATATTTAATTAATTATTACAGTAGTATAACAAATCCATTAAACTCAAAGGGAATATTAATACTAACTAAATTTATTAAAAAATATATCTTAAAGAATATATTTTTAAATATGATATGTTTTATTCAATTTTTTTTTCTCAGCATGTGTTTATACATCTCCTACTAAATTTATAAATAAGTAATCATTAACTTTTAAAAAAATAAAGGTAAAGAAAAACATATATGATTATTCCTGGTAAATATAATACTTTCTTTGGAAACAGAAAAAGGTCACACTTAAAAACAAAGAATGACAAAGATTTGTTTGGTCCAAAAGCTATCTTAAAATTAGTACCCAATAAAATATTAAAACGATAATTACGCATATTCATTTACTCCTTATCCAAACTCTTTTAGCAAGTTGCATGTAATAAAATAATAACATATTCTATCTTATCCGTTTGGAATTAATCAATGTCATTCCAATGCAACTCAAAATAATCACAATTTCTTAATTCTTATATTTTTTTTATAAGATTTAAAAAGTAACCAAACTATGATATGTAATTGTTATCTCAATCTTAAGAAACGGGTTATAAAGATTTTTTTTAGTTTTCTAATAATAGTATGATCAGAATGTTTGTCTTTGTATATAATTAATTTATTTTTTCTATAAAATTATAATATCTAAAAATTTTGTTTTTAAGGATTTTTTATCTATACTTTTCAAATGAATGTTTCTAAATAAAAGATGAATAAATACTATTAAATTAGTTAATTTGATAAACAAATAACGTTTTATACAATGTTAAGGTTTGAAATAATTAAATTTTTAATCAGTATAATTTTAACAAAATATTGCATCATTTAATATAATAACATGTATTTAATTAGTTTAGCTTTAATTTACAATTATGAACTGTCTTGATGGTGTATGTTAAATAATTTAGAACAAATAAACAACAACAATAAAAGGATAGAATCATTTACAACATGAATTAGGTATAAAGAAATTTTAAATATATATATATATATATATATATATATATATATATATTAACCACAACAACAATAAATTTGTATTAATAGCAACACTAATTTTACTTTAATAGCAACAATAAATTCGCATTAACCACAATAATACAACTAGCAGAATGGCACAAGGTTCTTAAATTAAGTAAATGTATGATTCTTTTTCTTACAAGACAATTTTATTTGCTATAAAAAATTACAACATAATCAAACATATAATATAATTCATTATTTTAAAATCAATAAAATTAATTTCTTAATTCAAAATACAATAAAAGTTTATTATTAAACCTCAAGAAAAGAATTTCAGAACTCATGTTGAATATCATGGGTTTAAGAATCTCCGTAAAATACCATGAGTTAGAAAATTTTCATAAAAAGTACAGGCTCAATGGTCATCGACAACAGTCTTAGCAATAAATCACAATTCATTCACACTTATATCTATTATATCTAAGGAGAAGAAACACTAAATTAAACACTATCTTTTTCTTACTCCAATATTGTTTCTTCCATCACCTTACTACTCCAAATTGGATTTCTCTCTTTAACTTTCCTCCATTTTTTTACTATTTTATTCTCATATCAATATTTGATTTTATGGACATTGCGTCATTTCCTATATTTTTAAAAAAAATTAAATTTTTAAATTTTCCAACCCTAAAGCCTTTTCGAAACACTTCAAATATTTTAAATTTTAATATTTTTCAAAAATTTAAATTTAAATTTTTCAAAATTTTTAAATTTTTTTAAACTTTAAAACCCTAAAACCTTTTCGAAATTCAAATTTTTTAAATTTTCAAAATATTTTCATCTTTAACTTTCTTTAATTTTTTTTCTTTCTATTTTATCCTTATATCAATATTTGATTTTATTTCATTACTATGGGCATGGCGTCATTTTCTATTTTTTCAAAAATTTTAAATTTTAAATTTTCAAACCTAAAACATTTTCGAAACACTTAAAATTTCAAAATTTTCAAATTTTCAAACCCTAAAGCCTTTTCGAAACACTTTAAATTTCGAAATTTTTAAATTTAATATTTTTAAATTTTCAAAATTTTAAAATTTTAAAATTTTAAATTTTCAAAATTTCAAAATCTTTCAATTTAAAACTAAATTGAAAGCTTTATAAACTCATCAAACATCCTTTTCATTTTCCAGAGTTTAAATAAGTGAGGAAGAAGTTTTCCATTTGATATAATGAGAAATTTTCCATTTGATTTTGTCATTTCTTACCATTTTAGTTAGTTCAATCAAAGAACTTACGATCGTATTGACACATGCTCTTTTTTCATGTTGATGTTCGTGTTGTTTCTTTTTTCTATCTCTTTTGAGTTTTATCTTCTGTTGAGTGAAAATTAGTGTTGTCCTTTTTGTTGTTGATTAGTTGTGGATGTTCGGGGTTTTCTGCAGTGGCTATGGATCGTTGATTGGGAAAATCTCTAGAAGCTTTGGTGTTTACGGTATGTTATGTGAAAATCTCTCCAAGGTTGCCTTTTTTTTCAAGGAACAAAAGAAGTTGACAATTTATTAGCTTTAGTTTTGTTTTAGAGTATGCAATATACTGTTGTAAGTTATTGGGAAGAAGAATTTGTTGAAGACCTTCTTGAGCATCATAAGAGGTTTGTTTTCTGATAATTAGTTTAACATTTCTTCCTTTTAAAAATGAAAATAAAATATCTTCTACAAAAAAAACAATCGATGATAATTTCCCAATACATAGACTTTAGGAGAAACGAGATTTGATTGTATTTGAAATTATGAATGTCGTTACCTTGGGTATACATATTTGAGTTATTCACAAATTAAAATATTTGTATACAATATATACCATAAGTTAGAATCAATGATCATGTTGTGTTTTAAATATTACTCGAAGATTGTAACTTTAACAACAAAGAAACCACAATTTCTCTCCTTTTCTTTTCTTCATCCAGCAGTTCTCCTTCAAGGAAGACATCAAGGTATTGCTTTATCAAGTTCCAAAATTGAAAACTGAAGGTACCAACAATGCCAACAACACCAACACTGTAAGGAATACTTCTTTTTGACATTTGTAGGATACCAGTTGGGAAAAACTTTCTTGGATATTTTCAATTCCATGTTGTAAGCATACTAGTCCAAATCTCCATCATGAACATGACCCATGCTTTCTACCGACCCATCACAACATAGTACCAGTACATAAATGACCGAAGAATAACAAGTTGACCCTCATTGACACTTCTTTATAAAGCCTTACAACTTGATCCCCAAATATCAGTAGCCATCTGGTTTTGCTGCAGCAAGTTCAACCTCACTAGAGTGCACACCATATGCAGTACCAACAATAGAGCACTTCAAAAAGTTCATCTTCAAGTTGGTCTCTCCATCCAAATTCATAATCTCCATTTTTTTTGGCAGATCATCTTGTTGCAAAATTTCAACTGATTTTTTCTCACAATCAACCTGTTGTTCCAAGAAAATACAAACATGGTTGTTACAAAAACAACCATGTTTGTATTTTCTAAGAA
>Ga0123342_1001524_pt1 | contig 38941 bp, 25 predicted proteins | sample Turbeawhitnodule_FD_89960 | JGI IMG/M metagenome (GOLD analysis project Ga0123342, IMG submission 89960) | Root nodule microbial communities of legume samples collected from Mexico - Turtle bean Mexico white nodule | ecosystem: Host-associated > Plants > Roots > Nodule | place: Mexico: Nepantla...
AAAAATTGGATATATAATTATTTTTAAATTATTTAATTATTTCAAAATAATTACAAATTATTTATATTATTTGACTTATTTAAAATTTATATAATTATTTTTAAATTATTTAACTATTTCAAAATAATTACAGTACTTATACCTTTTTATATTTTAATATAAATGACATTAAAAAAATAAACAGGTTTAAAAAATATATTATTTGAATTGTGATAAAAAAAATTATTACTTCAGAAAAACAATAAAATTGTGATACATGATTATCCAATTTATTTTCCTTAAAACTAACAACACTCTTAGAAAATTATGTATCAAATTAATTTTTAACATTACATAACTTACTACCCAATATATAAACAATAAAATTTTTAAAAAAAATTATGACGTGGCAGAAGTCGTGCCAAGTTGGCACGACTTCAGTATGACATGGCAGAGTCGTGTCAAATTGGGACAATTTGTGCATATGAAGTCGTGTCAAATTGGCACTACTTGCCTAAATTTGTAATTTTTTTAAATAGACCCCATTTTAGTAAAAACAAAAAAAAAACCATAATAGTCAAAAACCCATAAAATTATTGTCAAACAACAGAGGAGTCTCAAAAGTAATATTAACAAAACTAATAAAACACAATGGATGTAAATATAGTTCACCAAACAGTGAACATTGTTGACTAACAACACAACACAAAGATTATGAATATGATTAGTTTATCCACATTTAATTCACAACAAATAATCAGATTGACTTTCAAAGTTAATTTATCACAAACATCATTGTGGAACATCTGAAGTTGAGGTTGCAAAAATTTGAATGCAATTAAACAGTGTATAAGCCACATATATAAAAAAAAGCAAAATAACTTTTAGCTTCACCCCAAAATTATGACAAGTTTGGTATAGACCTAATGTATGACATGTTTGATAGGATATTAAATAATTTAAAATTTATATTTATATAGAGTTTACACTTATTTAGAAATTTTGTTTATGCAAAATATGTGTCAAAATTTGTAAATAAGTTCCCGATAGATACAACACAAAACAACTTTTGGTTCAAAAGATAATATAAACTATTCTAACTGATAGATTGGTCATTGAACATCAAAATGAAATGACAACCTAGTGTTGTTAAATCAAATGGGATAAAAGTATTGTCAAACAATAAAGGAGTCTCGAAAGTAATATTAACAAAACTAATAAAACATAACGGGTGTAAATGTAGTTCACCAAACAGTGAACATTGTTGACTAATAGCCCAAACAGATATTAAGAATGTGATTAGTTTATCTTCACTTAATTCACAACAAATAATCATATTGACTTTCAAAGTTAATATATCACAGGCATCGTTGTGGAACCTCTTAAATTGAGGTTGCAAAAATTTCAATGCAATTAAACAGTGTATAACCACATATATATAAAAGAAAAATAACATTTAGCTTCTAGAAATGTGTTCATTGGCATTTTACCTTCGTATCCAAGGGTATGAAGCATTTTGACACAACTGCAAGGTATATCGAGTTTCTATCTAGCACCAAAACATTCAAATCTAGTATAGAACAATAGTATTTCCTTGAATCAACTTATTGGAATTTGTCTTTGTCCATTTTACAAAGAGAGTGTGCAAATGGAAATTGCACAAGATTTGTATCCCTCAGAAGACGACCTTTTGTACGAAGATTAGTGGCTTTGAAACCCTTTTAGCCTTAAGTTATGGTTGTGTTACCTAATCGCGTGTTTGGAAATTTTACTTATGTTTATGAATGTATATAAAATTGGAATTGGTATAAACAAGTGAATTGAAAATTGGTTTAGCATATGTAGGATTTAGTTTATATGTTTGTAAAAAATATGTTAATAAGGATTTAGTTAGTGTATTTTTTTAAGTTTTGTTGCAATGGATGTGTACTTAAAATGTTTAATGTTGGTGAAACACAATAAAAGTTATTATGCTTGTGAGAAAGCAGAAATGTGATGTTGTTAATTTTTTTGACACATTTTGGAATGATTGAATGATATGATATAATGGTAAAAAAATTATTTATATTGTGTTTTATACGGTATTTTTACATTTTGCAAACTTATTTAGGTTGTAAGAGTTGCACCCTTGGGTTAGAACAAAAGTGAGGATAAAAATTATTGAAGAAAAATTATTTTTATATTTTATATTATCGTTAGGAGTGACAAAGTGAGTCAATTGATATGATTTTAACATTGATAATAATGTTGTTTGAATGTTTGTTTAGGTTTTTGACCCACTTTTTTCACACAAAACTTGATTCATTTTGTTTTGACAAAATTGTCATTGTATTCATTGTCATGAAAATCATGTAAAATATAGTATGGATGACGGTTGTAAAGTTTGCTTATGTTAATAATGTTTTGGGTGCAGTAGCCTTTGTGACACACTAAGAAAAAATATATCGAATTAGTTATGTACCATTCCATGTAGTGTGTGGTACAAGATTAAACTTTTTTCTTTTTTTTATGTGCTCTTGCATATCTTTTTCTTTTTTATTTCCTTTTTCAATGATTTATTTATATGAATAGTCTAAACTGAACTACATCCTCAAGTTTGTTCAACAACCTATTTCTAGAAAATAATTCAAATTTTTTTAATCTTCCAAGACTGTCTAATAGGGTATTAAACCGTCTATAGATTATTAGACCATCTAGTATCTTAATAATTCTTTTTTATGATGACAAAAATTATAAATTCTAATAACAATACAAAAACATTAATAAGAGTATTGGAGATTATGCACAAAAAGAAGAAGAAACAAAGAAACATGTTGTATTATATGTTCATGTGTTTGTGTACATAAACAAAATCAACTAAGCACAATAAATATAACACAGAAAGAGTTCATAAAGGAACTAAAAAAACAAGAACAACTAGAACAAACAAGAAGAACACAACCATTTTCTGTCAAAAGGGTTCAAGGAAGAGATCATCATGGATGTGGAGGGGTTGAAGGGTTATTGTGGTGCAAACCGTGCTCTTCATTGATTGAGGATTTTTGTAAAAGAATTTTGTATTTGAGTAGTAAAGGATGCAACAATATGTTTTGTTTGTCTTTGCATTCTCTCTTCCATATCTATTACACGTTGTTGGACAACGTCTCGTTCAGATTTCATATCTTATTGGATCATCAACTGAATTGAGTTGAGCATAGCATTGGGAACATCTTGAACCAATCTACCAGGAAAAAAAGGTTTAGGTGAAAGCACAAACTCCAGGTGTTGAGATATCTCTTTAGGTTTTGTAGACTCTTGATCAAGAACTTGAAGATCATCTACAGATGGATGCTCTTGAACAAAAATTGGCTCAGGGGGCTCAATGGAAGCATTCAGATGTGTACCAAGAACTTCCTCTGCTCCCAATTGATAGATGTTGTTGTGTTGTCAAATTAAAATGATTTCAGCGTAGATTGTCTAACCAATGATAAACCATCTAACGTTAGAAAGATGATAATATAGTTGTTGTTAGATAATCCCAAATTGTTTCCCAACGAATACAATAGTGAAATCAGTAAAACATTGTTTAGAATCTATTTGCCAACAGGAAAAGTTAAAAAGCAGTTTTTTAATTTGTTTACTAGTAAACATAAAATAAATTATTAAAACAATAAATAAAAAACATTCGATCCCCAAGTTCTTCCACCATTGAACTCTTTACAGGTTCTCTAAAGGCCAGTTCTTTCTCAATCTTCAAACAAAGCTAAACCAAATTCAACTTGAAGCTCACCAATAAAGTATGCATCTACTGGTTTAATCAGTACCCACTTTGTTCCATGCATATATTTCATGGGAATGCTTATCTCCTCTCTCTTGAATCATACATCAAAGAAATTAATCAAAATAATGTGAACTAAGAAACCAAATTTTAAGACAAGGAAGACTCTAAATAATGTGTTTAAGTACAATCTCTCATAAAAACCAGTTTTCTAGGTATTAGATGGTATAGCACAACTGTAATAGAGAATTTCAAAATAAAAATTTCATTTCTCAAAAACGTCATAATTCAATAAGGAATTACAAAGGGAATAACACAAAGAAGTTTAGTCTTCCATGCGGAGACAAAACAAAAGAATCACAAAGAAAACTAAGAAAATCTTATGAAGCTTGATTCTTTCTTGTTGAGGTTTGTGTGTTTTTATAGGAAAATATTATGGTTTAGATTTTGTTAACAGATTCTTAGTTTCCAACTTTCTATAATTCTTGGATTATGTTTCCTTGTACTTTACAAAAGATTTGATTCCAATTTTGTTTCTGAGATTTTGCAAAAGATTTTATTTTGTTATTCTTTTCCTCAATTTTTTTTCTTGTTTTGATTCAATTAAGTAACTTAGACTTTTGCATATTTTGCTCATTCATAAAAGTACATACTTTCTTAGACTATCTACTCTAAAATACAAATTAACACAACTAATAGTTAAGGCCCAAATAAATACAATTATATTAAAACAATGAATTTATTCATTATTACAGTCCAATAATATATGATTAAAGCTATTAATTGTAAATAAAATTAAGTTTATTACTAGTTTCACTGCGTCTAACTCAACTTTTCTTTGAGGAAAAAACTCTATAGCAACTAAATGCCATCCCAGAACAGAACTAGAGTGAACCTTTGGCACATCCTCCTCTAAACTACGTTGAACAACAACTTCTACATCTCTCTTCGGTAGAGACTTGATTTCTTCAAGAGAAAACGTGTATAGATCAAAATGACCTGTGACTCGATGTGGTAAATGTTGAACCATTTTCCAAAAAAGGAAAAAAAAAAAAACAGGTTCCTAGATAAACATCGTGGTAAATTCATCCGGTGAGTAGGTTTGTGCTGGTCGAACAAATGGTAGTTGATTTACAACAGTACTACCACATTGATCATGAGAATCTTCACTATTGTAATCATGAGATGAGGAAGCACTTAGTGAGTGCTTCATCAAGATGTAAAAACTGTGGATAATTTTCAACTTAAATTTAATTTATGTATGGTAAGAAAATCATAAACATCAAAAGAAATTAAAGAAAGAAATCTTTTGAATGTGGTGCTTCTACGAGTCCCATCACATCTTTTCCTGAAAAACACAAACCACGAAAAATAATAAACAATTTCATAGGGAAAATAATCTATATATTTTTTAGTTTCATGTTGAAAATCTAAATATCATCATAGTCATGCAACCAAGATTTTTGTTGAAGATCCCACGTCGACTAGAGATTAGAGTCTTTCATTGTATATAAGTGGGTGCAAACCTCAACCCCATTGAGCCGGTTTTATGGGGTTGAGTTAGGCTTAAAGTCCACTTCGTAATATGGTATCAGAGCCATTTCGAGCCTATCCTATCCTAGCGAGTGTTTGTTTAGGCTTAAAGTCCACTTCGTAATAATTCTCATTTTTTTTCTGTTTATTCCAGTTTTACAAACAGAAACAATATTTAAAAAAAAAAGAATTTTAAAATAAATCTTAAAAAACTACAAGCATTTGATTTTAGAAAACAAAAATTATTTAGGTGAAACTTTTTTCGTTCTTGTTCATCGTTACACATAATAAGAAACATTTAATAATAATTGAGTTAAATATCATTCATTTGTTTTTCTAGTACTCATTAACTGTAATATGAAACCATAACATTTTGAAATTTTTAACAAATTTTTGGTATGATGGATATTATCAACATTTCTCTTGGTTCTCTTGGTATGTGTAGAATCTGTTTCTAATAAAGTTGAGTTCTTAGTCATACAAACTCTTTCATGTGACTACTTCAAAGTTCAGTCCAATTTGCTTTTTAATTTTAAGTGTTACTTAAGAACAATATACATTGGTTTTAGCTGTCATTTGCCAATCATGTGTTAGCAAGCACTCAATAAAAAGTCATGATTAATCTTTTTCCAGATATAACAATTCTGCAGTTGATTCTTGAGTTAGGCTACACACAGAGAACACTAAAACTCACTGAAGTATACAACCTTTTTTTTTTACAGAAGTTTACACAAATATACATGTTCAGCATAAGGAAGTTCTTTCTTCTTACCATTTCAACAAAAAAAAAGAACATCTAAGAGCAATCATCAGCTGTGCTTTATTTGTCAGAAAGGCAGATACATACATATATGACACAGAAGTGAACATCATTGGCAAGTTGAAAACAAAGTGCTGAACTATGATTTCTTTTCTAGAAACGGTTCAAGAATAGCAGACTTGGGGTTCTTCATTGGAGGGCCTTTTTCTCTGCGCTCAAGTTCTTCCAATCTGAACGTGATCAACTTGTCCCAGTTCCCTCCTTCAAAGAGAACCCCTGCCTTCCCATCTGTGATTCTTTGCACAATCCCACAGTACATGTAAAAAGGGTTATTTGGGTTCTTTACAATGGCAATCATCCCTGGCAACAACAGAGGCAGTTCTGGTGGTTTTGGCTTCTCTGACAGTGCCAGTTTCACACTTTTGCTCCCTTGAACTGGTTTTGGAGGAGGGTTTTCCTGAATGAACTTTTTCAACCCCGTCTCACCCCCTGGAAACCCCCCAGTCAACCCCATCAGTTCCTTGTCAAAACCATCTTCCGCAGCAACACTTGCCAAGGCCTGTGTTGCTGAGTTCTCCTCTTGTTCCTTCTCACTTGCTGTTGATGATGGTGTCTTCTCATCAGCACCGACTTGCTTCTTTAGCTCTTGCTGAAGGCCTTCTTCTCCATTACATAGTCCTCTTCCTCCCAAGATTTGCACCAGGTCAAATTTAGCACATGGTTGTGTTGTTACTGGTTTAGTGTGAATGTTGTAAGCCTTTTTGCGAGGGTAAAGATGAGTGAGGTTATCTTGACCTAGGAACTGTGATTTAAGAAGAGAGCCATGCAGGCCATGAAGAGCAATAAAAGAAGACATCATTAACGGTTTTGCAGCATTGGTGAGAGAAGTGGAACTGATTGATGTTTGTAAGGAATAGAATCCTGGAATAATGCTAACCACAAAGGTTCTTGGATAGCCCTATCCTTTTTGTTTTTAATGAATAATGACCATCAGAAGAAGCTGCTTCCTGCCGTTTAATTCTGACCACAATTTATTTTATTAGGCCAAACTCGTGTATGCAACCGTAGAGCCAACTTCTGTGTACCTCTTTTCTTAGATTTTTTTTATTTTTTTGAAGTCCAAACGTATGGTTTACAACTATTGAAGATCAGCATAAATTAATCAAGTCAAAAGTTTCAAGCCAAATGGATTAACACGGTGCTTTCATATAGTTGGAGTGTTTGTTTTTCCACTTCAAAACCAGTTGAACATCACAACATTTTCTTTCTTTCACCTTCATTGCATCAGAAAGTGGGATAACGAATACAAACACACCACCTGCAATCAGAAGGCAATTCCTATAGTGATGACACGAATATTTCTCCCATCACTGAACATACATAAAAATGTTCATTATGTTATTATACTGACTAATGTGTATCTTGAAAATGATTGGGAGAATGACAGGGATGGAAAGTCAAAACCAACTTGTGGGAGTCTGAGGAAATGGGTGAATGACAGTTGGTGATGGTTTTTGTGACTTGGGTTGCAACTTGCCCTTTCTCTAATCCCCTTTAGGTCCAACAAATCGGCTTCACTGGACCTTTTCAAGATTTTATCTATATTTATTTTACAACAATCCAAATATGGGAAGAGATTAATGTTTTTGAGAACACATTTCAGTCTTAATGGGAGGAAAAAAGACTCAAATGCTAACAAGGAAGCCTTGTTTAACATCTTTGTTGCCTCATTGCCTAGCTTCGGTTGCAAATGTTGATCTCACGCCATCTTTAAATGAAACAGGATGAATTTTTAGGGTTTGAACCAATCTAGAGATATCCATAGATATGTCAGCTGGGGACTTCACACCTCGATCAACCTGCAACATAAGACAAAAAGTACATGCCAATAAAACACGGTCTGGGAAAGAAGAAAATAAACTAAATCAGGCTAAGAAATTGCCATCAAAAGGTGATAAAAAACTTTGATAGCTAAGGCATGCAAGAAACAGAATCTCGAATGGTTTTTATTGAGGAGAAGCATTAGAGGTTAATTTTGTATACAGAGATAATGCAGATAAACAAAAGAAAGACAGTTACTAATTGAATATCACAAAATTGTGATAAATTGGAGCACAACACGTACCGAAGAGGCAGACACTGGTTTGATTAAGGATGTATTATACCCTCTAAATTGTGCAACAGCCTCAGCCATTTGAACACGTGAAACCCTATCAGCTCCACCAACATTAAGTAACAATTGCATTTGCTTGCCCTCTGTTACAAGAATCAGAAAGTTGAATTCATAAAAGCAAATATGGGATACTGAAGCTTAAAGTTATTCAAACAATACAAGAAAGTATCAGATGGGAACTAAAATGAAAAGGTGTGGAACAGCCAAATGAAATTATAATTAATGAACAAGAGGGGACAATTGTTATGTAAGGCCATATTTATACAAAAGGAAAATTCATACATTGTTGATATACAGTTTTAGAATAGAAACAATTTCATAGATAATTTTGCAACCTTAAAAACGAGTTAATGGAAATCAGCATACCATATATCTACATGAGCTTAGGTAGTAAAAGCCCTATACCTGAAATCCATTGGCTAGTTAAAGCTAGTATGATAGCTACAAGATCCTTAACATAAATTGGACAGCGGAATTCATCATGAAAGAACTGAACTTCTTCTCCTTTAGCAAGGGTACCATCAATCCACTGAAACAATTAGATAGTATTTTAGAAATGAGAACAGAACACACATAGATGAGGATAAATCTACTGCACTGTAATATTCTTCTGAAAATACTGGTACCAGTGGACGGACTTAATAAACAAAAAGTATTGTGAGGTTTTCACATTCAAAGAAGGGAAAATGATTTTTTTTCATACTGCAGTTTGAAAAATGGTGAGCACAGCACTACCACCATCTTATAAGAAATAAATGCCATGTACATCATGCAATAAGAAGCAAAATTCACAAATCACCCACCTCTAGAGTTTGATCGACCTAAATGCTTGAAGCATTGATTTTCCAATGAAGTCTATGATACAATTTACATACATTACACAAGCACCTGAATAGGGAGAGATTTGGGAACTGGCGAGATTGTTTGTGGCCCATAGATGATACTGCTTCTCAAAATTGCAAAGTTTGGAAAATTTTCTGAAATGAACTGCTCTGCTGCCACTTTAGTTTTTCCATAAACATTTACTGGAACAGCAATGTCATCCTCCTTGTAAAAGGACTTCTCCCCTTCATAAACTGATGAGAAGAAACAAAAATTACAATTATGCTAAAAGTCAAAGTGTAAATAGACATGGATATGAATAATAAACACAACATATAAATGAAGAAAGAATTTTTTTTACCCCAAACATGATTCATCCCTTAGTATCGCTAAAACAGGATAAGGGATAAACAAAAAATATTCTAATTTCAACGATGATAATGTTAGATTTTAGTTAAGAATGACAAACATTAGAAAGAGGGAAGTGAGTACGGGCTCCAAAAGGTTATAAAAATATTTTCCTTTTTCATAATGCCCATTCATTCACCTTCATTTATCAAGGTACGATTGCGTTACCTTGATCTGTGGAAAGATGAATGAGAAGAGTAGTTCTCTTTTCAAAGCTTCGCAACCATTGGACAAGAGATGATGGCACGTTAATAGCATGTGCGGTAGCAGGATCAATTTCACATGCACGAGGAACTGAGATGGCAGCACAATTGACAACCACATCAGGCTGCCATTAATAAACAAACAGAATTGTCAACAATGAAACAGATCACTATTGTTTTATTCACAAGGAAATGCTAACATGTGATCCTTTATCCTCATGTTTTCTTCTAATGATTTTCTGTTCGGATAAGGCTATACCCTTAAGATACATCAATGGATGAAAGGCTCAATTTTGTTCGACATTGGAGTAATTCAGCGAGTCGATAGAGGAAGAGAAGGACATCTCATATGAAACTCAAACCAAACAATTTCCAGTTTGAGGCTCCACAAAATCACCAAACAACGATACCAAGTTTAACTTGAAGCAATAAACCAAAAACATATTAAAAAAAGGCGCAAACTTTAATCCAAAAAGGAAGTTCACAAAATGACCCATTAATCAAAATCATGTTTTTTCCTCACCCAATTGAAATTAAAAACAAGAACATTAACATAACCAAGTGCAAGTCAAGAGGGTGAGAACAGAACCTGGCCAAAAGTGTTGGAAATGGCTTCAAATCCAACGCCAGTTTTCAAATCTACTTGGAAATAAATGGAGGAAGGAATGGCATCCAAGAGAGGGCGAGGAGGAGGAGAGGAGTGGTGGGTGAAAGCGAGATCGAAAGCAAAAGAATTTCCATTGGCATTGGGAATGGCATGAGCATAGGCCTGTAGCAGATGCTGACCCAAGTACCCTGTTCCTCCCACCACCAAAACCTTCACCTTTTCCATCTTTTTGTGTTTCTCTGTCTCTTCACTTGCTTTGAGTTATCTGTTCTATATTGCATGGCAAAATTTCTTGGAAATTTTTTAGTTTAATTTTTACTTAATATATAAATTCCTTAATTATTTTCAATTGAAAAATGCTGACGAAGTCAATACAAATTCTCTCTTTTAAATTCTTTGATAAACATCTATACTTTTCACCCAGACTCATAATATAATAATAATTATAAAAAAGCTAAAAAATACTTTTTATGATAATAGATCGTTTAATAATATTCTCCATATCAAAATTCCTTTGAGTTCAGGATTAATCTTCCTCAATGGTTTAACTAATATTATTTTATAATAGATCATTTTAATGATAATAAATACTATAATAGACATAGAAGAAAATTTATTAAAAAAATCACTTGGTTGTTATAAACTCTTGGCGTTTAACTAATGTAGTTTTATAATAAATCCTTTTAATGATAATAAATGCTATAATAGACATAGAAGAAAATTTATAAAAACAATCACTTTATTGTTATAAATTCTTAGTTTCGAACTCTTAAACTTAGGATTATTAGATATCGTGAGACTATTGGATGTATTAAAATATTTATCATATGTGTATAGTGATTTATATTTTGTTTATTATAACTAGATTAAATGCAGCTTAAAAAAAAGAAAATAAACTATTTTTTATACTATTTCAAATAAATGTTAAAATAAAATAAAAGTCATTATGAATCTATTTTAGGTATTGTGAATTATTTAAAATCTTGTAACTTTCCAAAGGATTCAATATGCTATTATCTATCATGTGAAATATGATACTAATACCAATTTTTTATAACCATGAACAACAGACAACTTTGATCAAGTCTATCTTTTGCATCTGGCTTAATTTATTTGAAGGGTCTTTCACATTATGAACATGAAATTTTCATAATCGCATGCTTCTATTATTTAGAGATTAATAATGTATTTGGATATAAAATTTTATGAAAATAATTATTTTTATAAGAAATTTAATATAATTTTAAATTTTGATTATAGTAAGTTTCACTAAAATCAAAATATTGTATTTTGATATTGTAATTATGGTTATTTACCTTTTAATTTATTTAGGAGTGTCTATTTTTGTTGGTGTTTCAAAGTGTCGATTTCTTCAACCTTTGACTGATAAAATCAAATTGAAGCTAGCATCTTGAAAAAGAAAATCTCTTAGCATGATGAATCGATTTAGTTGGTTAATACGGTAATTACTAGATTTCTATCTTATAGCTTTAATATGTATAAATGGTCCCCTTAAGCAAGTTGAGCAGTGATATAGAAATTTTATTTGGACGAGTTATATTCTGAAAAAAGGTATAGTTACAGTTAATTGGGCTAAGATTTGTTTTCCTCTTGAGAATGAAGGTTTGAAGATTATTAACCTTCATCATGAAAATAACGCATATCTTCTTAAACTTGCTTGGAACTTTGCTTATAGCAACAAACCTTGGTCTTTTCTCCTGAAAGCTAAAGTTCTTAAATCAAAATATAAGCTTGGAATGATTTATAGATCCTCATTTATTTGACCTGAAATTAAGCAGTTTTATGACACTATTCTTGACCATACTCCTTGAACTATTGGTACATGCACCTTTATTAATTTCTGGAATGATAAATGATGTTCTACTACTTCTTTAGCATATATTGCAGGGTTATCTGATGGTGCTAACATTCCGGATACAGTTTCTCAATTTTGGACTGGTTGTGATTGGAATATTTCCTTGTCTTTACAGCAGATGTCTCATTTTTTTAATCATATGATGGTTAGGGAGGAACAAGATATTTCTAATTGGATTTTAGATGAGTTTGATCGTTTCACTCTTAAATCAACTAGGACTTTTTTCTTAGAACCCGGAGTTCCCTATGGTTGGGGTAAATTCATTTGGTCTTCATATATTTCGCCTTCCAAAACTTTAGTACTCTGAAAAAAATTTCATGAACAACTTCCTACATATCAGCATATTCAAAATAATATATGTTCTATGTATACGCTTTGTGAAAAGCATGAGGAATCTATTCAACATTTATTTTTTGAATGTTCTAATGTTTTGCATATTTGGAGTTAGGCTCGACATATTTTTCTTACTTCTCATTTCTCTAATAAGGATGATCTTCTTTCTTTTATTAAGAGTGATGGTAGTCCTTTGGTTAAATTGATCAATCTTGTTGTGATAACTTTTTCTATTTAGATAATATGGCGTATGAGAAATTATGCTAGACTTCAGGATAAGATTGATGTTTCTAGGGCTATTTTGGTAAATAAAGATTTAACTTGTCTAGTGGAAAATTCGTCTAAAGCTTCAATGAAGAATGATATCTTGGATTTGAACGTGATTAAGTTTTTTGGTATTGATACTCGTCCGGGTAAAGTTCTTCGTCATCTTCCGGTTAGATGGGAGTTCCATTCACCAGGCTGAGTTAAAATTAACACTGATGAGGTTGTTAGGGAATATCGTAGTTTTACTAATTGTGGAGGTATTTTTTGTGGGAGTATGAGAGAGTTTATTGGTGTTTTATCTGCGTTTCTTGAAGTTTAGACTACTATGGTTGTTGAGTTTTATAGAGTTATACATGTTATGGAGGAAGCTCAAAAGATGAGGCATATTAATGTATGGCTTAAATGTAGATTCTGCATTGGATTGTGCTACATTTACTGTTAGGACTAATGTTTCGTGGATGCTTCGTAATCAATGAAATATTTGTCTTAATTATTGTGAGAAACTAAGATTTAGGATTACTCATATTCTTCACGAAGAGAATGTGTGTGTTGATAAGTTAGTTAATTTAAAATTTATTCATAGAGAATTATTTCATTGGTATAATAAGTTGGTTTTCATCTAGTTTGTTCTTAGAATTCTTTATGATTAGGTATAGTCTACCTACATATCGTTTTTTGTTAACATATGAGTTTTAGTCTAATCTATATTTTTTTTGTATTTTTTTTTTGTTAATAATATTTTTTTCATGTGATAGGGAGATGATTGTTGTTACTTGATATGTCAGCCTAATTAAGATGTCAAGTTGCATAATGATGCCTAACATGAAAGCTTTTATAAAAAAAATATTGTACTGATGCCTAACTTGAAAGTTTTTATAAAAAAAAATATTGTATTTTGATGAGTTGTTTTTATTTAAATTGTCAGAAATATTTATTTTGTAATATGTTGTTTAATGTTAGTCACACTTTTCTCCGTCAATGTACTATTTTTCTAGATTTAAATTACATTTTTCAATGGTCATTTTTTTATCGTAACTTTTTTATTATTGGCACCAAATTATTATTTGTTAATAATTTTTTCAAATTTTTAACTAGAATTTGTTTATTAATGTATAAGTGACAACTTTTTTTTCTATCAAATTTAATTAAAAAGTTGAAAAAAAATAACAATATTATAAAAGTAACATATTAGCTAAATAATTACAAAACATAATTGACAAAGATCTCAATTAAAAGATTGCGAGAAAATTTTCTAAGTATCAATTAAAAAAATCTTGACAAATTTTAATGAAAAATAAAATAAATCAATTGACAAAAAAATCATTAATTTTAATAATTTTGAATTATTAATAATTATTTGATTTTTTTTTTTGTAGTAATTAAAATATTTTATTCAAATATCTTAGAAAAGAAACAATTTAAAATTAAATTGATTCAAATTTTATATATTTAAATATATTAAAAATTATGAAATTCTCAAAGCAAATTTCAAGGTAATTATAATTAACTGGGTGGATTATTTTATTTCTTTCGGGTAGTGGCAGGACTTACCATACTTTGGACAAATTCTAGGATGAATTCAGATTATGCACTCACTGGCTTCTTCCAAATCTGGTTCAATGTCCTGTTCTTATTAGAAGTGTAGCAGCTTTTTAAATAATTATGTATTAATAATACAATTTATGTTTTGTTTAACATAATATTATATTTATATTAATATTATTGACGTTAAAATATAGTATAAAATATTCGTTTTGATGTTTTTTTCTATAATTAATTATATATTATATTAAAATTAATATAATATGTCTATAAATCAAGTTGATCTTGTCCTGTCTCATTTTTCTGAGTTTTAATGGAGTCAGATATCAGTTCAAAAAATAGATTTCATAAAAAATTCAGATTTAGTAAACGAACCCCTTAATAAATAATAATAACACTGCTGTTCAAATGTTATCTGCATAAAAGAAAATGTCAACCAAAATGTATTTTTGTATCCAAAGGGAGGAAACTAAGCAAATAGCAGAGCACTATTGGATCTTCACACCAGAAAACACAATAACTGAAATTTCCAAAATGTATGTAAACACTTTTTTCACTCTAGAATTCCTCATTTGATTCTTTCCATCCACCATAGTTGTCATCCTCTACACTATATTCCTCGTTTCTCTGCAACCAGAAGTCAATGCTACATTATTTACTTAGACATGAAGACAAAATATTATGTTACAACAATCTCATCAACTAAAAAATCACCATGTATATATAAGTCTCATGACTTTTACAGTACATAATAAATATCTTTGGAGTCATTTGTAATGTTTTATATTGTCATGATTGTTAAACTGTTATTTATAATGGTATGTATTATCTAAATAGAAAGAAAGTGAGGCATCAAAGCATGAAGAAAAATAATAGGAAAAAAGATTCCAGCACTACCTCAGCAGTGAAAGTGAGAGCCACCTTAATCTCTCCACAATATTCTTCGTCCTTCACAACCTTGTGAACAGTTTCTGGAAGGCTACCAGCTTCAAACAGTGGACCTAAATCAATGCTGCAGAATGCAGATAGAAAATGAATGCATATATCAGTATGAAAAAAGTGAAAATGCTCCTACCCTTTTTCATCAGAGACAATTAGGAAGAAATTTTTTAACATTTGTTAGTCCACCAGAAATGCAGAATTTAGGCCAAAGATATGTAGCAAAACTTTGTTGGTTAAAGTTTATTAAAAATTACAAAATCATGAGTAACATATCCACTAAGTTTTGTGATCTGTAATAAATTTCAATTGATAAAAGTGCTACCATATTACATTACATACAACTATGATCAAGTTTCTAATATCTTTACCTTCTAGTTCTTCTTCTATCAAATGGTGTTATGTGAATCTTTTCTTAAACTCTACGGAAAAGTGATGATAGATAGAGCTTATCTAATACTAGAAAGAACATTTACTTGATGGTGAAAGATACAATATGTTTGGTCAAAGTTTTGTCCTATTACTCTCCAGTCTCTCCATTGAATTCAGTCCTATCTCCAGTGAAGTTTCACTGGAAAGGTAAGAAAAATGTAGAAGTTAAAGGAGAATTTAACTCACGTTGCCTCGCCAAGAAAATCATCTTGAGTAAAGTTGTCTTTATCCATGATCTTTAGATTGAGTTCAGAAGTACTGTCAGAGACAGTGAAAAGAAAGTTCTCATTCCATTGAGGTTTGGATCCAGAATCTGGTATTCATAGCACACTAATCAATTCAAGCCACCAGACATAAAAGGGTACATAAATTAGCAAATGTTGAGTTAAGTTGGCCAGAGATGCACCTTTTTGCACAGTGCTCTTGTGCTCCTGTGTCCTGTATGTGAGAATCACATAAGGATCTATGCTGGCTGCTCATTGAGAACAGAATCAAGCAGTTAGAGAACGTTCTATCTTTTGACCAATATAAATTGTTAATACCCAAAAACCAGATCAAAGAAAAAGGTCAAGTGATATGATTCCCATCTTTGATTTGAATATAAGATAGACTCAATTAACACAGCTATATGAACCAAACAAGTTTGTTTCTTCTAAAGTGAATGAAAATAAAGAAATCACAAAAGTTGATGAGAAAATCAATTGTTGACATTCAAACACATTCATACCTAATTATGCATATAGAAGTAACACTGAACATTGATTTTCTCATCAACAGCTAAAGTTACTTACTTTACCCTCTAAAGTGATTTGTTGACTTTAGAGAAGCCGGATCCAAACAGAACATATCAAGATCAGACCCTTTTTGTAGTTTAATCTCCAAATAACAGAGATTCAAAACAACAAAGATCTAAACCAAACCATCATAAAATCAGAGAATTTTGATGCAACTAAAAGTCAAAAACCAAACTTTCTGATCCCCAGTTTCATAATTCATGAAATCTATGAAGAGGAAATCATTGCCACAAACAGTGTGTGATTTTTGTTATGAGCAGCTGAGCATAGAGCTCAGAGTGTTTGCTTACAGAGAAAATCATTGTCATCGATGCCTTTGGCGCTGATCAAAATAACTTCAAGCGTTCCACGAGGCATCTTTGAAAGTGAAGTTTGGACACACACAACACTTCACAAATTCTATATGACTCAAGATGCTTCTCCTTTGAAGTCTTAATAAAGGTGAAAAAATGGTGAAAATGAGTGTACCAGAAGATGCCTGAACCAGTATATTGCCAATTGGAGATGGATTTTGGGTGGATCCAACTTTTTCCTCAACACGTTTCTCTCCTTTAACGACTTTCTTTCATTTCAAAAGGTTGACGTTAAACAAACGGTTACCCAACAAATTATTACATGATTTGGAATAAACTCTCCCCATTAATCTTAATATAAATGTCATTATTTTTTTTCTTAGAAACTAACAAAATAATAAAAGATATTCAATTTGCTCCAATAAGTTTTTTTTATTATAATCATTTTTTATTAGTTGTTAATGTAACTATTAATAATGTTATGGGAGGAATGGAATTCATCTATCACGAGTAAATATATAACCTATAACTTCTAAACTAAACCAACTTTATGACAAATTCTTCTTCCACTTTCATATTTTTTTTTTAATTTCAACAAAATTTTTATGATTTTTTTAATTTTATCAATATTCTTATGAGTACAGTAGAACATGTGGTGTTTTCTTTATTTTTAAATGGTGGTGGTAGTTGTTGTTTGTTGTGGCTGGTGATGAATCTTAGTGGTTGAAGTAAATTTTGTAGTGAAAAAACAAAAAAATATATGCAAAAATTGAGTACAAAATTAAAAAACTTTGCACTGAGAAATGTAGAATACAACGAAATTTTTCGTCAATCCTTTCACACATGTTCAAATGATGGAACTCCTCTGTCCAACATTGTGGATAGACAAGAATGGAAGTGTTGTGACTAAAATGGAAGTATAGAAATGCAGGTGTAACTGAAATTATTTAAAAATGTGAAATTATGTTTCATTTAATATTATTTAAAAAATTTAAAAATGTTAAAATTGATTTTTTATAATTAATATTGAAGTGGAGGGAGAATTTCTCCTTCTTTTCTATCTTTAAACTTCGTATTCAAAAAAAGTTAAAAAGGTGACTTAAGGTGGACTAACTTTTAGAAACAAGAAAAAAAGCTACTCGCAAACCAAGCTGTTATCCAACACATCTTGTATCAGAAATTTGAGGATAAAGTTTTCTTAAAAGGTAATTTGAAATGATAAAATTTGCAAACATATGGATACTTATTTTCCAAATAAATTTGATAATATGCATTTTATTTAAAATGAAAATTTAAATATTATTTTAAACAACATTAGGATACTGTATATAAGTTTTCTATATTTTTAAAAAAATATATCTAGAAGATAAAGTTTGTGGTTTAAAGAAATTCAAAAAAAATCAACATATTTAATTAAAATATATTGATACCAAAAATTGACATATAATATTGTTCTTGTTGGTTGACTTAGATCGGACTTTGGCGGTGGACTTTGGGCTGATTTTTGTTTTCTGTTGTTGCTGATTTGGGATGTTAATAATTGACACTAAGGGGAGTTCCACCTATTAACAAGACTATGACGATCAAGTCAAAGAGAACATATAACTATGATGAGTATCTGAATATACAGTATATGTATGGGTGTAGTATCACCAAATTGAAACTGACCTCTGTTAAAGGTCTTGAAACCCTTTTATAGAATTCGTGATCTCCCTTTGGGAGTTAATAAACATAAAGATATTTTGTTAATATATCCCCTTTATTTTAGGGGTGTAGGTAGAACATTATCTCTAATTGTTTATTTCATTGAATCTCAGAGTAAATATACGTGTCTTAGCTAATTCAGTTAACTGTTTATCTCAAAATAAAAACAGCTATTTAGCTAATCTAAGAGTTAACTGTTTTTATTTTAGCTATCTTATTAAAATACCTTGCTAGTTGTTTAGGTCGACCACTTAACGCGTCACTGGGTCCATCACCATTTTGGGTCGAGCTAAGCATTCAACTTTTATAAAGTACGTGGAGCAGGATGGTGCACTTAAGTGCTCGGGTCGAACCTCGAACACATCCAACCATTACAAATTTCAAAGAATTATTTCAATTAGATAATCTAACTAGTTTCCTTCCATGATAAATGTTACAATAAATGTTAAAGATCCAAAAAATATTTATCATTTAATTAAAAGGCTTTTCCATCTTCACAAATAAATATATTTTGGTCTTTAATCCTCAACAACCATTTTTTTTAAATTGTATCTACCACTAATCTCATTGTCATCTTTATGTCATTATATAATATGTTGAAAATCTTAAATTATTAAATTAAAGACATTGACCTTTATCCAGGGATGATAAAGTGAGACGAATCTGGTAGATTAGTCCACCAATCCATCTCATTTAGGTGTGTCAGATTAACCTTTTAAACCTACAAAACCGTATTGGTCTGACCTCCTAACCCGTCAACCTGACGGGCCAATAGGGCGAACTAGCCACTAATCCATCTTTCCTTATTTTTGATATTTTTAAAAAAGAATTTCATATTTTTAAAATCAAAATTGATAATAATCAGTGTTTTATATAAAACTTTATTTATAGTAATTTTAATCATAGTTTAATTTTTATGAATAATATATACTGACCTCATTCATCACATCTAATGTTGTATTGAAAACCAGTAATTTTATTTTCATCTTTCAATCAATAAATCTATGTTTATTAAAAAAAATTATACAATTTAATGGTTTTAAATTTCTCATCTAATTGTTTTGTTAAGGGAAACTCTATTTTTGGCAAAATTTACTAGAAGAAAATTAGATACTTTTTTTATTATGTAGCTGTTTAACCCTAGAAATTGAAGGTATCAATCAATAATTGCATCATTCCACCCACAATGATGCTGAAGTAATCTCTGATTGATTCATCTCATCTCTCAGCAAGATGTTTTTACTCATGGCAAAATTAGGGTTAGAGAACCTGTATATTTAGCTTGGCACCTTCAAAAATAGTAATGAATATGAAAATACTAATTTTGGTATAACCTACCACCAACACATAAAAAGGGATCAAATTTGGCTAACTACTAATTAATGGTGGCTAGAAGTAGTTGTTTATAAAGAAATAATTAATTATAAAGTTCAATTTTCTTATTCCATACAACTAATTTAAATTGACAAAATAATTAAATTTTTAAAAATACATTAATAACTTTACTTAAATTTAATTTGGATATAAATTTTCTGTCAATATTAATAATATCTAGTTTATAAATAATTAATAATAACAAATATATTTTTAAAAAGTTTTAAATTTAAAGAAAATGAGAGAACCTTGAACCCAGGTTGACTTCTTGAATATAGTGGACTTTAATTAATATTGATTATTTCATTGGAATAATTATTTATATAAATAATTCTAATCAATGATTATTGTATAATTTGTGAATATTGACTTTCCTGATTGTATTATGATTTTTAGTACTTTTTAATTAATAAAAAATATGTTAAATAATATCTCTAGCTATACTCCTCCCCTTAAGTGTCTCATTCAACTGGACATTTTTATTTCAATCTAGATGATAGTCATGCCAACACTAAAATTTTGATTCATATCACTTAGGCATATAACAAGTTGGAAATAAGACACTAATTAATATAGATATAAACCATTGATTCATTCACTTCAACTTTATTTTTTATTACACACTTAAAAAGCACTTAAAGGCAATGGATCCTAAAATATCCTATAAATTAATTACAACCAAACAAAAACTATCCAAACAAAAATTTTATTGTCCATGTATAGAGATGTTTAACATGACAACAATGCACATTGGATATTTTCTTATTTGTATTTGTTTATTTTGCAAGTCTTGAGGTTATGGTCAATTTCACCATACCCTTTGTACTTAAGAGTACCAACATGTCTTGGAATTTTTATGGACAAGTGGCTTCACTACAAAGAATTATTTAAAAGGAAAACATATTACAATAATATATCAAGTAATCAATTTTGTAGTTTTAATCAAATCTTCTTTATAAAATTTATTTAATTTTTACATTTTCATGATACAATGTGTTAAAAAATTAAGAATAAAATTAATAAATAAGCTAAGTCAAATGGTAAAACATGTAACATTTTATTATTAAAAGAAACAAAGTGAGTTGAATACAAAAAAAGTGTGAAAAAAAAATTGAGAAATGGGGAGTGAGAAAGGAGAAAGCTTGTGTGCGTCGCCATGGCTGAAAATCTCGAAGGAGGTGGACCCCGCAAGTGCTTCCGAGACCTTGCGCTTCGTTGAACGTATGGGGGCTGCCACCGCCCTTCCGCCTAAGTGGTCCGCGCGTGGCATCTACGACCCCTTCTTTCGGAACTTCATCAAAGTCAATCACATCCAACCTGGACGAATTTCCGTCTCCATTTTCGCCAAACCTCCCATTTGTGTATGTAAACCCTTATGTAAGCACACAATTTAGATTCAATATTCGATCTTGTTAGTTCTGTTCTCCAATCACAATTTCCAATTGGAGTTTTGCTTCATAATTTGTGACAGAAGATTGTATTAATATGACTGAAAAATATTTCTATGTTTTGTCTCAGAGTGTTGTGATTGGGTAGTTATTGCTACTTCCAATATTCTGATGAGAAGATGAGAAAATTGGGAAGTGGGGGTTTGAGGAGGGGGCTTGTGTTTTTTTTTAAATTTTTTTAACTGTTTCTTTATTCAATATGGTGCAACGAACTTTCTGATGATTTTGCATGTAAAAATCTCGTTATTTGATTCTCTTGCTCTCTGGGTTCTGAAAAGGAGGAGGTTTTGTTGCATTGGATGTTCTTCTGTTTTTTATAGCCTTGAGAAGATTTATCTATCTATATATGCTTTTAATGTTTTGTTGATTGGATGATCGAATTTGTTGATGAGGTCCTTACTATTTGTATGGAAGAGTTAGTGATACATTCTCAACTATTGATAAAAATTTATTGGAAATAAGAATTTTTTGTGAGTCTCACACTCATGATTCCATAGTTTTCTATAAATTCTAATTAGCAGTATATACATATATAGAGAGAGTAATGGATGAGTGTTTATTAACTAGCACTTCTCTGGAGTTATAGTGTCTCTTTCATTTGAGGAATTGTTTTCTGTTTTCATTTTTAATTGCAAAAACACCACGTTTTTTTACTTTGTTTCTTGAACTACCAAAAGCTTGCACAAAAAAATATGTTTGACAAGGTTTCGTGAACAAACTTTTGAAAATCAGAAACAAAGTTAAAATGAGGTGACATTTGTATAATTAAAAGTGAAAACAAAATATAAAAAAACAGAAAACCCCTTTTTTATATATATATATATATATTGATCAAGCATGGTTTGGGTTGTATGAAGTATTTTGGTTCGTTGCAAATTAACAGTAAAGGGCTGTTATTTGGGTTTGTTATAGTTTCATTTTCTATGATAGCAAATAGATTCACTTTTCTAGATTCAAAGTTAACATTTTTATTTTCTTTACTGGAATTGCAGAATGCCTATGGAACTCTGCATGGAGGTTCTGTTGGGACTTTGGCTCACATTCTGTCAACTGCTTGTGCTAGAACGGTAGTTGCTGAGGACAAGGAACTTTTTCTCGGGGAAATTAGCATTTCTTACATGTCTGCCACTCCAGCAAATGTCAGTATATAAACAGTGTTGATGTTTTTCATGGTTGTCTAAGCATGATCAGCATTTCTTACAATGTTTTTTCTTGACAAATGGTAGAGTGGTTTGTTGTGGTGTGCTGCATGAGGAAATGCAGTGGTATTGACTTGTATTTTGAAACAGCTGAGCAAAGCTTGAGAACCTTAGAAAAGAAAGCAAGCCACTTAAAACTTTAAGTAAATAGTTTGAGATATTTGGACTCATAATTGTAAACAGTGTTACTCAGCATCATTCAACTTCAGTTGCTCAGTTTTTTAGCATTCGCTTAGGGGATTGCTTTGGATACCTCATTGATTATACTTCAAAGATAACTATGCCTACAATAGGATAACAGAATTTTAATAAGACCAACTACAGCCATCAAAGTCTGATTGAAGATTCTGGAATTTCTTGTTATTATTGACTTTCTCTGAACTCTTGAGAACTTGCTAAAATCTACCTTAAAAGTACTGTTCCTACAATTTAGATTATTATCCCCATTCCCCAACAAGAAGCAAAAAGGCATTTTGAAGGCTAGGATTTCTGGCACATAATGAACATAGTTTCCTAGTCATTCAATGATGTTTAATGTTGGCGAGTTGCATAGACATTTTTGGTGGATGACTATTAGATTTCATATTGAGGTTTCCTGAATTGCACTTGAGTTTGAGATATAATTTTTGGATGAAGATCCTATAAAGTGTAAAACTCAAATTTAAATTTTGATTGAAATTTAAATTTATAATAAAGCCTTGGTTGTTTTCAATAGTAATTACCACCTGCACTTTACTTTTTAGTGCACTTTGCACTAACATCCAAATCCTTCAATATCTTTTACTACTTATGTTAAATGATGCCTCTCTTGCCAACTTTGTCATCTAATTCTAATGTGCCATCTCCATGCTTAAATCCTTTGGTAAATGTATTTTTCACTTTACACTTATGCAGGAAGAAGTGTTAGCCAATGCCTCTGTAGTGAAGTCTGGCAGAAATTTGACTGCAGTGGCAGTTGAGTTTAAATTGAAGAAATCTGGGAATATGGCCTATAGTGCTCGTGTTACCTTCTATAACATGCCACTTTCCAGTTTATGAATAATTTGGATTCAGTTTAAACCCAAGAAAAGTAGTATTATTTGTTATGACATTCATTGATAACCAACTGCTATTTGAGAATAATTTGCTTTTAAATGGTTGAAAAGTAGAGAAAAAAAAAGTATCATGGTCTTGAGAGAATGTATCATAATTCATAGTTCAAGTTGTTAATTTCTTCTATAACATTCCTAAATATGTTCACTTGGTAAGAGTTAATAAATAGTCTACAATTTTAAATGAATTATAATCAAAATAAGATAAACACATGCTAATTATAAAAAATATTATTAGAATTAAAAAAAAAAGTAATTCTCAGATGATTTATTTACAAATAGAAGACCAAAATTATCTTCACAAAGAAGAATATGAAAACTATAAAATTATATTTCAAAAATATGTATAAAAGAAATAAATAAAAATCTTGTATGTCATTATATTCACACTAAACACCCAAATAAAATTAATTATTCTCAAACTAAAGTATTATATTATATATTTTTGAAATTTGAAGTAAGCCAGGGATCTATGTCCCTCGCCGGATCAAAGTAGATTTTTTTTATAAAAATCTTTTCATGTAAGCATCACTATGTAACTTGACAACTCAGTTAGGTTGATACCTCAAATAACACCTCAAATAACAACAATCATATGCTATCACATGAAAAAAAAATATAAAAATACGAAGGAACTAGATCAAAACCCATATGTTAGTAAACTATACCTATTCATAAATAATTCTAAGAACATATTATATGAAAGTCTATTATACCAACGACTCTATGAATAAATCCTAAATTAGCCAACTTATCAGCACATGCATTCCCTTCACGAAAAATATGGGATCAAAGTAGATTTCGTTCCTTGCATATATTTTAAATTTTAAATCTAATTAGTTATTAGATTTTAAAAATAATAATATTTTGACTTTGTTAAATAATTTCATATAACTTTTTCGTTAATATTTATTCAATAATGTTGTTTATATGCATTGAAATTAATTTTTAATATATGTTTTATAAAAAAAAATTACTTCTTCAATAATATTTTTAAATTTGAATACATCTAATAAGATATCTTCTTCACTTAATATTTTCAATAAAATATTTTATTCTTTAAATTACTTGAGTAGATAATATAATAAAAATATTTTAAGATATAATATTCTATTAAAATGATCTGTATAAAGAATAATATTAAAATTTAAAACATTATGACTTAAAAATTAATATGTACTTTTCAATAGAAATATTTTTTGTATAAATAATGAAAACAATTAAATATAATTTATCTGTTATATCATCTATTAGTACTAGCTACCATTTTTCTGATGTTATAAAATTTAATTATTGATTTTATAATAATGTGTGTATAAAAAAAAATATGCATATCTTTTCTTACAAAGTTACAATTAAATTTTAATCATAAAAACTAGATTATTTTATGTAATATTTTAATTTTAAAAATGACCCGAGTAAAATAAATAATTTATTAAATACATTTTCATTCTAAAACAATATTAAATTATTTTTTAACATCATTATAGAAAAAATAAATCAATTATCTAACGCGTACCATAAAGAAATTTCAGTAATTATTGTAAAATTGTATTAAATTTTAAGATGATTTTGTAGTCCACAATTATCCTATCCCACATTATATTGTGTAATTTTTTTGGGATATTATCGATGGGTGTTTTTTGAAAATATTATCAACATAGGCCAGTAATATTTGTATGATACGACTTTATTATAAAAAAAAAGTTGTATTAATCAACATGATTTTACATATATGTTATGCATTATGTGGCATATACATGACTTTGATTAAGGTTAATATATATGATTTTGTGGTGTTTTTTTACTAAAGTTTGAGAGGGGGGCTTGTCTTTAGTTTAGCAAGATTTAAGCTTAAGTCATGCACCTTATGCATCACTTCAGTATGGAATGGTAAAGCAGAAGTCGTGCTTATTTTTGTTTCTATTAGGAATTTTTTTTAATTAAAACTTTTGTGTGTAAGTTATAATTCTGCATTTAAAAAGAAAAATATATAATAATTATAGAAAAAAAAAATTGGTATCTTATAGGAATATGTATTTGGTAATGTTTTTGTAGAATTAGTTAGCGGTATCATTTTAAAATCTCTAGAAGATTATATGGTAATTTGGTAATATTTGGCAATATGTATAGATATAAACGTACCTTTAGGATGAAAATTAAATTGTTTAGTTGTATGCATTATTTATATATTTGTTTTTTGTTTGATTATTTTGTAGAATAGTAGAAAAAACAATTTATGATTTTGGTTGTAAAAAAATAAGAGGAAAGTTATACATTGAAATTAAAAAAAATGAACATGGAATTTATTACTTAAGGGCAAATAATTTATTTACACGAGGATGTGCCACAAGAAGGTATTCTTCTTTGTTTTTTGAGTCTTCTTTCTTAGAAGGGTATGTGAACCGATAATTGGGTATGAATAAAATGAGATTGTATGCAAATGAGGGTGAGAAAGTGGAGGCTGCTTCTTCCTGCACCTCCATACCTTCTTGTGCCACCCCCATAAATTTTTTTTATTCCAAAAATACCCTTTTCAATATTTCGGATTACATAATACGAAAGTTTTTTTTTAATTCAAAATTAGCTTCCAAATTATGTAATCCGGAAGTCTTTTGTGATTAGCTTCCGGATTACATAATCCGGAAGTCTTTTCTATATATAAGATTAGCTTCCAGATTATGTAATCCGGAAGTCTTTTTTTCAGATATGTTATTAGCTTCCAGATTACATAATCCGGAAGTCTTTTCTAAATATGAAATTGACTTCCGAATCATGTAATCCAGAATTTATCCGGATTACATAATCCATAGGCTAATTATTTCGAATCCAAAGGGGTGAAAAAAAAGGATAAAATGGTATTTTCATATTTAGTATGGGGGTGGCACAAGAAGGTATGGAGGTGTAGGAAGAAAGAGTCGAAAGTGGAAGTGAAAAAGATATTTGGTGGACCAAAAAAAAAATTGGTTGAGAAGGAAAAATGGACTGTTTCTTCTTGCACCTCCATATCTTTTTTCTGCCATCTCCGTACACAACATGAAAATACATTTTTGTCCTTTTTGTGTCACCTCTCATAGAGTAATTTCCAGATTATGTAATTCGGAAACTCATTTGAAAAAATACTTCTAAATTACATAATCCAAAAGTTAAATAAGACTTTCGGATTATGTAATCCAGAGAATAATCATGCATCTGAAAAATGGCTTATGGATTAGGTAATTCGATAGCTAATTACAACTTTGAAAAAGACTTCCAGATTACATAATCCGAAATATTATAAAGGGGCATTTTTGGAAATTTGAAAACTTATGGAGGTGAGAGAAGAAACAGTTGGAAAAATGTTGTATATGTTAACCATATTACCTGAGTTGGTTATTATTTATCTTCTAGCTATGCCTTTATATTTTATGTTTCTGAATCAAAATGATTTACATTTGAATTGATTAGTTTCACTCTTTTCTCTCTCCATGCCTTTGCACAAAGATTGGGAAAAGATGTGGTGATGAGGGTCCATGTATATGGACATTAGATATTGTTGAAGACGGGACTAACTGAACTGACCAAATGACTAATCATGAATTTGTTGAACATAAGAAGACCCAACATGATAATAAAAAGGTTGGTGTACTTCTGAACTAATGTAACTTATTGCATTACAACAACTTATGGAATGAAGCAACCTAAATTTCAAGCTAAGTTGTTCACTATGAGATCATAATTCCAACAAGCAATTGCCTAACTAGTACAAATATCATTACAAAAGTAGACTCAAGCCTATGATGGAGGCAATATGTATGACCATATGACAACAACAAACCCAATAGAATGTAAGAACTCTGTTTTAAAGGGAACATGTTTCTTACTCATTTCAGCTTTTGTTAAGACAACATTCAAAAGATTGAAATCATGGTTTGTTGAATGAGGGTTCAAGACTAACTGCATGATACGAGTGGATCATCAGTATCCTAAAGATATTACTACTTTACTTAGAAAGAATGAACAACAATCAACCATGTGTCATGCCCAAAAATATAATCATAAAAATTCTGACTTTTATGTTAAGGAAATATTCACACCTCAACTTAGTCGACTATACAATTAAATTAAATAACTGGTAGTGTAATTGTGGGAATTTCAAGTTCTTCATCTCCCTTATCCTCACTTTATTGTTGTTGGTTCTTGTTGTCATTATTTGTTGACTTAGTCTACAATCTACACAACATTTACAAGCCTTATGAAGTTCAATTGAGAATTATTGATCTACTTATATCATATCAAATTTCATCTCTAACCTTCAAATGCGACATAAACAAACATGGAAGACCTACTACTACTTGTATCCACAACAAAATTGATCAGTCAATGTAAAATAAGACAAAAATATGTTCTTATTGTCATAACTTAAGGAATTGACCACTTAAACAAAAATTATCATCTATTCTAATACTAATTGACTTTGATTTTTTTATAATTATGTCCTATATTTTTTACTTGAAATTAACATGATTACATCATCAATAATAATAAAAATAAATATTAATTTATGTATATAGATTCAACTTTTATGTTGTTGTAAGGTTTAATTTCTTATTTTCTTCATTCTTAAAAAAATAATTTTAAACTAAACATTTTTAATTTATTACTTTTTTATTTTTATTTTGCAAAAACTCATTTCTTTATTCATTAATTATATTTCTAACTATTTTAAACATTAAAAATATTTATTTTTTAATGCATTCAAAATTAAAATTATCAATTTCTTTTTAAATTATTATTTTATTTGTTTATTTTTGAAATGGTGCTAGATAGGGAAATAAAAAATAAAAGGGTGATAGATAGGGAAATAAAAAATAAAAGGGTGATAGATAGGAAAATAAAAACAAAAGAGTGCTAGATATGGAAATAAAAACAAAATGGTAATAGATAGGGAAATAAAAGTGTAAATAGTGCTAGATAGAAAATTGAGCTGGGCTAAGTTCATTAGATAAATATGAAATATGTAACTTATCTATAATATCTCATAATATCTAATAATATCTAACAATTCCTGTTGTGCACATTTGGTTTAACATTTGGTTATAAAAACTACCCAAAATACTGCATATTTGGTTTAACAATTGGAGTCATAGAAACTGCTCAAAATAGCTTAACTTAAATGCAGATCTCAGATTCACGTTTATTTTCTTCTATGTAAAACCAAACATGCAAGTAACTCCATGAGAAAGAACCAAGTCATCCTTGGATGAAGTTTCTCCAGGATGTACTTGTATGGACACTCGCCTAAATGTGAGATGCTAAGCACAATCAAAGAGTGACAACATTTGAAGATTTTTGAGATGTAAAACAAAATAACAAATATTTAATTCTATTAATTAGTTACGTGGTTGATGCTTGTGTTGACTGATAATGGAGGATGTATTTACTGTTTACAGTTTCCTTCAAGCATCATCTATATATGTGCACACCACAATGAAATGCTTTGGTTCATAAAAGGAGTGAATATAAACCCCATGTCCCAATTGCATTGTCAGAAACTACTTCAGCCACAGCATGCAAAAGGAAGATTATATACACTCAGCGTGCCTCAAGAGCAACAACAGCTCTGGCACTTCAAAAATCATGTCAACATATTCGCAATACCTGGCCTCTTCCGAGAAGGGTTCCATAACTAAGTGCCATTTTCCTGTGATCGGCTGTTGCTATGGAAGAAGATTGTATGGGTGACATTCAACTGCAATCGAAAAGAATTCAAACTCGATTCTGAAAAGAATGAAAAGGACAAGTCATGATGTACATACCAAACCCACAATATTGGTTTACATAAAAATGGCGTTGACAAAGGCATCCGCATCAAAGGGTTGAAGGTCTTCAACACCTTCCCCGACACCCACAAATTTTACAGGGATTCCAAGCTCATCAACCACGCTAACCTGCAAACATAAATTAGTACTACCAATAATGAAAAAATATTCAGTCCAAAAATTATTGAATATCCATTAAGAGAAAAAGAGAATACCACACAGCCACCTCTAGCAGAACCATCCAGTTTGGTCAAAATTAAACCAGTGACACCCACAACCTGTCTCAATGTCAAAAGGATTCAGAGTAAACAATTTGAATAACGTTAACAGCAAGTTAATACGGAACCATGAGGCAACTGTAATACTAGATGTTGAATATCTTAAAATATGCAAGGCAACGAATAATAAGACTGAGTGAGGAACTCGTAGCATCACCATACCTGAAAACCACAACATATTTGTGACTGACCATTCATTTGGCTTGTGGCACGCTTGCTAACAAAATAACCTCTAAATCTCCATTGCCTTACTGATGTTTTTTTCAAATATGTATTAAGCTTTATTTTCTAATGCATCCCTTTTATCTCCATTTCAGGGTGTGTTCTATACTTTTCTTTCCAGATTGAACTGTTCACTACATCCATTAACTCTTGAATATCAGAATTGCGTGTTTAAATCATAACCATGATTTGGCATCACAGAAAGCATTGCACAATAAGAACCAGAACGTATTGTAGTATACATACTTCATATTCCCTAGTTTTAAGAGGAAAAGAGGATAAAAGATTGCATTTAGAAATAAATTAAGAAATTCAATTCCGTTACTGCGTAAATGTTTCCCCCATACGCATCAAATGATCCAGTCAAACTAAGGAATTTGTATATATGTTACTCTAGGTACAAAGAAAGCACAACTCATTGACTACCGGTTGCAAGATTTGATCTAGAATTATTTTACAATCTCTTCCCATTTTCTGTTTCAATTACAATATTCAAATGCAATCTTTACTCCAAAGAAACAATCTTAATATCACATGGTATTCTCATACACTGATAGGAGGGATTCAAGAAACTAAAATAACAACTTTCCTAAACTCAACAAATATACAATTTAAAAGGCAGAAATAGAACTTACATCATTGAATTCTCTTGCTTGTGGCAACATATTCAGACCAGTGGTCCCATCCAGAACCAGTAGGATCTCCTGCAAGCATTGTCAACACCCTTGTTTTATGATATACTTGTGTTTTTGTGCAGCCAGAGTGAGAAAAAGAAATGGAAAACATGTTCAAGGAAAGACGTTTTTATACACGCACATCAACAAGATTTACTAAACTAAGAAGAAAACTAAGGAAAAATAAATAAGTACTACCTAAAAAGTACACAGTAGTTATATTAAGAGATTTAGCAAAGGATGCTACAGAAAGATAATGAGAATAATAATACAGAGGTGTTAGCTTATGTCAGGTTTAATAATTTTTTTCAACCTTCAATTGAAGAATAAAATTTGTTAACAGTACACAAAGTAGGTGTATTAGTATAAATTCTTTGACACCATCTGAACAAAAACAGACAAAAGCAAAATACCATCCGCGTTATTATTATTCATCAACTTCCACCTAGAAGTCAAAAAGCTTATTCCGAAAAATTGCTAGAAAATAAAGATAAAACTTTTTTAAGATATTAAACTAGAAGTATATACAAAAACAAGCATAGATGATCTAGTGCTCAGCAGTTCCCGAACATTTACCAGCAGCAAGATTAAGTTGGGAGGAAAAAGAGTAAAAAATCTTGGGCTTACATTGGGTGCACCAGGAATGACTTTAGCAACAGACTTTTTACAGGAAATCAACTCTTCCATTAAGCTGTAATTAGTGTGTAGACCTGAGAACATAACATGAACCCCAATGCTAATATATGTTGATAGTTCATTAAATCACAAACAGCTAGTGTAAAACTTGTACTTACGACCAGATGTATCACATAATACTACATCAAAACCGAGCTGTTTTCCCTTTTTTACAGCCTGTGAAAGCACTGCAAGTAATACAGTAGGAACAAAATTTAGTATCAAAGCCAACGCAAAATATATCAAATAAAGATGCTAAAAATGTATAAGTGATAAACAGCAGATCCAAGAGCTAAATTTAGGTCCATTTGTACCTGATGATGCTTTTGCTTTCTCTGATTCAGCCATAACAATCTCACATCCAGTCCTTTCGGCCCATATTTCCAACTGATCACTAGCAGCAGCTCTAAATGTATCACCAGCCGCCAGCAATATCTGGAAGATTTTTAAAAGTAAGAACAGAAGACCACCATGAAATTTTATATCATAAATTGTGAAGCATAAATATGATACAACAATAGGTATAAAGGTCACACAAGATAACAACAAAATCCTTCAATTCCTTTTAATCTTGAAACAATAAATTGATTTTAAAATTTTAAGAGGTATATAGGAACATAAACAACATGTTCTATATTTAGAAAATGTAGACCAAGTAATTTTAATGCATTCTCTTCTCTGAATAAAAAGAGGTTGATCCTTGGGGCAACAGTAAAGTTGCTGCCTAGTGGTCAGGACTCCAGGAGGTCATGGATTAATCTTGGAAGTAGCCTCTCCACTTGCAAGGGTAAGGTAGAAAACATCTACCCTACCAGACCCCATTTTGGAGAAGCCTTGTGCATTGAGTCTCGCTCTTTCTCAAAATAAAAAACTAATGTTATAAAATTATCCCTACCTTAATGTTGTGGAATTAAGTATCAAAAGGCCATACTGCATACAGTATAAATCATGCACCAACTAAGGCCAATTTCACATATTCTGAAAATATCAAAATACGCTGGAGTTGACTATATATAAGCAACTAACAATCTTCAAGGAATTCACTTGGAAATTTGGAAGTAAGATAACAGCCAAACATTATCCCATATGATAGTGTCAGTTACATTGATCAACTAATTCCATTAGTCTCTGTCAAAAACCAAATTTCAGGAAAATAATTTAGAATAGAGTATGTTTTAGATGGTTTCTACTAATATTTTCTAGGTTCTTCGTCATTCTCATGTGATCGCATTCTATTACCTTCCTTATGATTCTTTTTTCTTATTTGAGATACTCAGCATCGTTCAAGAATCCAAAGAGAAAGTTTTACTCCTGACTCCTGAATTTATATAAGAAATAGTCATTCTGGATAAGGGCAAGGTATCTACAAGCAAACAAAATATAATCGGGGAAATGGAAGGAAAGAAAATTAATATTTTGAAGGATGGGCAATCTTACTGCAAGTTAGAGCTGGAAACCTCAAAACAATAGTGAGCAGAAGACCAAAGGGAGGTGTAAAAGTTTCTAAGTCAAGTCATTATTTATGATATTTATCTGAATAGTTGAAAGGTACTCATTGGCTCCCAAATGACATCACTATACAAGCTCTTAAAATTCAGAGAAGAGCAATCCCAGCAGGTTTAAGAGTATAGATTTCTAGATGCTTCAGTTAAATGGGATTTCCTGTTGACCAACAAACTTCCAGTTGGAAATCAAAATCATGAACCAAAGCAACACTCAGATAATATATAATCTAACCTTAGCCCCTTCATTCTTCAATCTATAGGCCAGCTTTCCTGCAAATAAAAGCTGAACAAGTTGGCATGGTTTTGGATATCTAAACAGCCAAAGAGAATTTGATTGCTTATTGGAAGAGGGAAGAAGGGTTTCTCAAGATGAGTTTATGAATTTATAATGTATGTATAATAATACTGATAATAGTCATGGTGATCCATAGTTTTTTCTTTTATAATTTTATATCTATTTTTTTTATCAGCATTTTAATCCAATTGACACAATATAACCTTTGTAAGCTTATTCATTAACTCTCGAGAAAATAAATCTCATGTGGAACATCAGGAAGAAAAAAAAAACTGCATGTTGTCTAATGTCTCAATTATTTATTTCAATGATCACCAAAAAATGGAATCAACACCTTAGGCCTTTTTCTTACCCAAAGATGTTGTCTTCCCTCCACCATTAACACCAACTATCATTATTACAGCCGGTTTCCTAAACACAAAAAAAAATTAACCCAATATAAAGCACAAAAGTGAAGACAAAAAAATTTAGTCTCGTAGAAGAAGTAGAAAATGCTCATACCTGAATCCAAGTTGAAGTTCAGTTTTACTTCCCTTAGAGGTTAACAATTCCAAAACATTCCTCTTCAATGCTTCCTAATGCCATTCAAATTAATGCACAACACATTCCATATCATAAAATTAGAAAGTGCCTAATATATTAACTAACCTGATAAAACAAGGGAAGGAAGGTTTCAGTAATTAGTTCTGACCATGTTAAGACTCAACCACAACACACAAAAAAGCATATCAAGCATTCTTAAACTCCGAGACAGAAATAAATAAAAATTACAAACTCATTAAATAAGGCAAAATAGAAAGAACTAAATATAAAGTAAACCATTTAGTACATTAGGAACACACACAAAATGTCCTTCCAATAATTATAAACATTTAATAAGGAATTATCCTCTAACATATTAAATGTTCATCAACCATTTCAGCCCTTTTTTAAAAAATCTAATTTATTTTTCAAAAACTTTTTTCCCTCCACAGAATCCAATCCATACAACAATGAACAAATTCCTAAGCACATGCTTAACTACAATAATATAACCTTGAGCCCTTTAAGCCATTCGAAGCACATTTGAGGCGTGTTACCCATTAATAAAATTCAAAGATTCTCTTCTATCAACTCTGTTCAAAGTATACCTTTATCTCATTCCCTGATTTAAGCTTCCCTGACAATATATCCTCACGCAAATTCTCCACTATTTTAATAGTGATTTTCGGGCCAAAATCAGACACTAAAAGAGCCTGCAATAAACAAATAAATAATTTAATTAAAATGAAAAAATTGTAACTCTGTAGTTTGTGAAATCTAAACTCAAAGAAAATAATTTGATTAGAATGCAATGCGTGTTTACATAAATTTTAAAACTGTTGAGTTTTACGATAGCTATTGTAAAAAATCTTATGTTTAGGATAATTTTGTATTATGACATTAATCAATCTTGCATGAGAATCAATTTGGATCAAGCCAAGTAACACTACGACAAACAACAAAGTTTAAATTCTCCCTGAGAGTGATAAATGCAACTGCATAATCAGAAACTTAAACCTGAATTCGATACCATTGATTAAGCTAGTTAATTCATAACTTGGCTGAGTAATTTTCTCCATAACTACTCACAAAAAGGCGAAATAAAACAAGTTTTACTATGATCTAAAATAAACGTATGCATAAGAAGTAAAAATAAATTCATAAAAGAATTAAGTCGAGAGAACTTCTACCCATAAATTAATATTAATTTACAAAGAAATTCTTAAACAGACAAAAAAATGTTCCGGTCAGTGTTATACTAAGTATTCAGAATAACGTGAGTGTATGAAAATTAAATTCTAAATAAAATATATAAAACTAAAAAAAAATGTGTTTAGAAATTATTAAGAGGAACCTCTTCGAGTTCGTCAAGGACTCGGTCTGTGTCAGCGAGGTTCCAGTAGAGGAGAAGCTCGTCGATGACGGCGAGGTTGTTGCGGGTCTTGGAGAATCCCGAGAACACCTTCTCCACGTCACTCTTCGCCTTCTCCTTAATCAAACGGCCCAGTTTCGTGAAGAACCCGGTCTGGCCGGCTGAGCACCTGAACCGGGCCGAGCCGGTTCGGGAATTGGGGGTTCCGGTTCGAGGCGCGACGTTGAAGAGGATATACTGTGAGTTGGAGGAAGGTCGCGAGATAACGCAGAAGCGAGCTAGGGAAGCAGAAATGGTAGCCATTTCTGCTACTGCTGAGTTCTGCGCAGTTCGCTGAACCAGAAGAAGATAAAGTGAGCCAAAGTGACGCCGTTTTGAAATCTTTATAAACGCCTTGTTACAGCGTGTGTTTCTCAGGGAACACTTTTTAGTAATTTAATTATTTTTTATGTCTTCAATTTTGAAATAAATAGCCTTTTAATCTAATTTGTTTAATAAATTATTCAGTTTCTTAATTGTAAAAATATTTTTTTTATTTTAAGTGGAGACTAAAAACTGGTTTGATACAAATATTTTGATTTCTTAAATTTAGTATTTAAAGATTTTTTTTAATTTAATGATTTTAACTGTTTTTTTAATTTAATAAAATTGTAAATTGATAATTTTTTATGATTTAAAATTGATACCCAAATTGATCTTTATAGATTTTAAATCATCTCGACCTAGATCGGAGAAATATCGTACTAGTTCTAATTAGGATGTGTTTATGACCCATAACAAAATGAAATGTTCGGAGAACGAGTTCTATGAAAGATTTACATTTACTCTTTAGCATAATCTCTAAAAATTAACCAAGATATTTGGGATCCTCATTAAATAATCTTTACATATTTATCACCACGTAATAATCTTAATTTGACACAAATATATTATGTCAAATCGTCTTGTGATCACTCAGTTTATATAATTCTTTGAGATTTTTTTAATTTTATTACATGATACTCTAATTTTATTACATGGTACTCTTTTTTTTTACACGATATTATCCTTAAATTTAATTACGCCTCATGAAAGCTATGAAAAATCAATATCAATTGTCCATATTTATAAAAACATAAATAGACCACCACACTATTAAACTCAACTCATATTTTTTAAATTATATTTGTTTGCTCTCAGTAACTTGAGCGTCAAAATTTTCTGTAAGTGAAACCATTCCCTTTCCTTGTAGTCAATCCACGAAGCTTGTAAAAATACGATCCGGTAAGAATTCACTTAACCTCATTTTGGTAATAACAAAATTTTTAAAAAACAATGTACATTTAGATTCCTCAATGTTCATCTTGTCTAGGTATGATTCCCTCTCTTAGACTTTCTTTAAATTGGGGTAGGTAGTTACCTTTCACCAACATTAAGTTTTCAATTATTTTAAAATTTTATTGAATGGACAATTCAAAGAAAAAAAAAACTTAGTGTAATTAAGAAAATCAATTTATGAAGAAGAATTTTGCTTTGTGGGAAACAAAATGTGAGATCGTTTTACATTTTTCTTTTTATGTGAAGGTTGGCTCAAGTGCATTTTTTATTTTTTAAAAGTGTGTATATGTTTTTGGTGAAAGTCGTTCATTTTGTGACTTAATCATACTTTTGTTTTGTGTATATATTTATTGGTGGATTGGTTGATTGTATGTTATTGGTGATAGTTGTTTTTGACTTATATTATTTATAAATTATTTGTTTACTTTTATCATGAGATTGATCAAATGTCTATATATTATTATGTTCTTACTAACATTGAGACTAGTTTACTAAGTATTAAAAGTAGATATTGAGTAACATCATAATTTTTGGTTCAATTGGATGTTTGCATGTGAGGAAAACAGATAAATCATAAGAAGGGGTGCTTGTTTGGATTCAAACTCACTCATGGTCTATTGAACCTAAGGATGAACATTTAATTTATTTAAATGAAACGTGAGATAGAACTCAAGAAGCACCAGTGGTCTAGTGGTAGAATAGTACCCTGCCACGGTACAGACCCGGGTTCGATTCCCGGCTGGTGCAAGCTTTTTGTTATTTTTTTGTGTTTTTTTTAAAATATCTAAAAAGACAGAAAAATCAATAATTAATTTGTGTTAATGGAATGTTATTGGCTGTGTGGAAGAACATAAAAAAGTAAACAATATTTTTCTTCAGTGGTTGATAGGAAACAAAAGAAGAAGATTCTGAGTTTCTTTTTCTGAAATAATATATTTTTAAATTACTCAACTATTATGTAATAAATGTTTTGGTATTTCCAAAATTGGTTCATACTAAAATTGTTGCCTTAAATTTTGTTCAGCATATTTATATTTAGCATTTAATAAATATAAAATCAGTGTTGTCGATCATTTGTAGTACGGAAGTAATCATGTTAATGTATATTTATATTATGAATTGAGGTATTTTAGTTTTGTGACAAAACTCAAGTGAGTCATAACAAAATCTATTAATTATTATAACAAAAATTATTTATTATTATTGTTGTTTATCTTGTTCTATTTTATGTTTTATTTTGTTATTACAATAAATACTTTATCTTATATGTCTTTTTTATAAAAAATTTGCTATTTTGTATGTTTTATTTTGCTTACCTTATCTTATATGTCTTTCTTATAAAGTTGAGTTAGACTTAAAGTTAACTTTTTAACAAAATATAAGATTCATTTATCATCTATTTTAACAAGAGTTTGTTGGATTTATCACGTCATCCATTATCAGACCGTTATCGAACCATTCATAAATATATAGTTTCATGCACAAGTTCACAGACTCAGTGTAAGAGAGTGTTTTGGAGATAACACATCCACTAGATATAAGAACATTTCATAGTATATAATTGGGTGCAAACTTTATTTTATGATCCAATTTTATAAATTTGAATTAGATTTAAAGTCTATTTCTTAACAAATGTGTTGTTCGGTTAGGTCAGTCGATTGACCAACCTATTATCAAATAAAAATAATTATTTAACTCGGAACAAAGACCAAATTATGTCATGCTAAGGTGTCCAGATAAGTCGGTATAATCCCTAAAGAGAGGGGCTTTTAGGAAAAGAGTGTAGTGATCCTAGTAGTAGGATAAAGGAGGACTAGGTAAGCAATACGGGAGTGAAGTGAGAGAAATAAGGAGAAATGGTTTTCCTGAAGGTAGGATAAAAAGGGAAAGGTACCAAAGAGAAAAACGGAGGCAAATGAGCTAATGCTCCGAACCCGTCTCTTTTTCTTGGATAAAAAAATAAAAAACATACTTTCTATTTGCCTATGACTACTGCATTTCTAAGACACTGTGTTGTATGGGTTTTGATTGATATGACTCAATATAATCTTAGTGAGCGCTTTGTACTTTGCTTTCTTCAAAATATGTGACTTCATACATTTTAGCTCTTGAGCTTCAAATGGCAATTATATTTGGATTGAATTGGATTGTGCTGCATTGTCCACTCCACCACTCGTCGAATCCAATGATCGGACCGAGCTGGTTATTGGACATTTCTATGGAAACATCACTCATCGAACCCTAAGATCAATTCGAGTTGGCAGTTTGACGTTCTCTACATATTAAAAAATCACTCGCTGAACCCTATGACCGATCCGAGTTGGCAGTTTGATGTTACCTACAAATTAAAAAAACCACTCTATGAACCCTATGATCGGTCCGAAATAGCAATTCGACGTTCTTTATGGATTAAAAAACCACTCTCTAAACCCAATGATCGAGCCGAACTAGTTATTCGACATTTCTATGGAAACACCACTCATCAAGCCCTATGATCGGTTCGAGTTGGAAGTTTGACGCTATCTATGGATTAAAAAATCACTGGTCGAACCCATTGATCGGGCCGAGTTGGTTATTCGACATTTTAACGAAAACGTTGTTAGAATGTATGGCTTTAAACTAGAGGGGGTGAATGGTTTAAAGAGGGTTTTCGCAAACTTTTAAGTCTAGAATGAAATTACTTCGAGAAAACTTGATTCAGAATTCAGTTTGCCAAAAACACAAAGCAATTTAGCACAGCACCAGA
>Ga0123342_1001525_pt1 | contig 38929 bp, 11 predicted proteins | sample Turbeawhitnodule_FD_89960 | JGI IMG/M metagenome (GOLD analysis project Ga0123342, IMG submission 89960) | Root nodule microbial communities of legume samples collected from Mexico - Turtle bean Mexico white nodule | ecosystem: Host-associated > Plants > Roots > Nodule | place: Mexico: Nepantla...
TATATTTGTTGTCACATCTTATGTAGTTAATTTGTTTCCTTTTTAGGCCACTGGAGAGGATTATTCAGTTGAACCTGCTGATACCAGGAGGCCATTCCGTGCTCTCCTTGATGTTGGTCTTATTAAGACTACAACAGGAAACCGTGTTTTTGGTGCTCTTAAGGTAATCTATCATATGCAATGCTATTTGTTGTGATTTTTGTTCTATTAGTGGACAAATTGAATAATTGTAATGGTTGACAGGGTGCTTTGGATGGGGGTTTGGATATTCCTCACAGTGACAAAAGGTTTGCTGGATTTGATAAGGATAAGAAGGAGCTTGATGTTGATATTCACCGCAAATATGTCTTTGGTGGACATGTTGCTTCTTATATGAAGGTATTGTGGATATTTTAATTAGCGTAATGCTCTGGTGGAATGCTTTAGCGCAATTTTCAAAAACTAATCTTGTCATACCATTATATATTTTTTTTGCAGACGTTGATAGAAGATGAGCCAGAAAAATACCAGACACACTTCAGTGACTATATCAAGCGCGGGGTAGAGGCTGATGGTCTGGAGGATCTCTACAAGAAGGTTCATGCTGCCATCCGAGCAGATCCTACTTTCAAGAAATCTTCGAAAGAGGCACCAAAGGAGCACAAGAGGTAAATATCATTGATATTTTTGAGAAAGCTTATCGATTCTATTGATGAATGTGCACCTACATATACATCTATCTATTAATTTTGTCATTTGATTTCGGTCAAGTGGTTTTGGTCCAATTTCAGGATTGGTAGTATATTCAAGTTACTCGTTTTTTTTTTATGTAGTGTGTGCTCATTGTTTGCTTTGGCATTTAGAATATCTGGTCTGGACTTCTGGTAATTTAGACTTACTATTTGCTGATTGTAGAATGTTTCTAAGAGCATTTCCATTGTTTCGTAGGTACAACCTGAAGAAGCTTACTTATGAGGAGAGGAAGGCCAAGTTGGTTGCTCGCTTGCAGGCTCTCAACTCTGCTGCTGACGATGAAGATGAAGATGATGAGTGAAAGTTCATTATTGATAGAGTCTAAGTGCTGCATTAGTAGGAGCTATCTTAAGTTTGCATTTAGAGAAACCTTATAAAAATTGATTTATTTACTTCTATACTGTTTATTTTCCTGATCTCAAACTTTGGTTAGATACTTTTTTGGGCAGTAGATCCCTGTTTTGCTTAATTTCAATTTCAAACTTGATTATTATTAGAAGTTATTTTTTGGTTAATTTAAAAATCTGAAATTGCAATTCATCATAGTTTAACCACCGCATACTGTATCCATAAAGAAATGTTAAACATCCACCATTATTTAACCCAGAAACTTATTCAAAGCCTTGCGATATATAATTAACACATTACATATCTAGCGATTAGCATAGATTAACACCTACAGAGACAAGAACTATATGCATTTTTTGTTTGTTTTTGTTCTGGTTTAATTAGATTTATTCTTTGATTAGGATTGTTTTGTCAAGCTCTTTATATTCGCTGTGATGTCCATAATTCTAGCATTGTTCAAAGCTATTTCTTTTGAAGAATCAAAGTTTTCTTTCAATGTGTCAATTGAATCATTCTGAGAAGTTTTCGAAATTCAAATATTAAGAGATACTTTCGAAATTTAAAATCTAATATATATCTTGATTCTGTCTTAATGAAATATTTATCATTTTTAATGAAAAATATCTCACTTAAAACATAGATATGTTTCAACAATTAAAATATATACAAAGATGGAAGGTTTTCCAAAACGCAAAATGCTAACAGAAGCTTTTCGAAATCTGAATGATACAGAGTCGTCTGAAAAATGAGTATGGAAAGTTTTCGAAAAATATGAGTATGAAATATATCTCACGTATTGAAAGTTTTCAAAACTAGACGTTAACAGAAGATCACTTATACAAAAGCTATTTGAATTGCTTATTCCGAAGTAATCTCTTTGATTCTATTCGATGATAATTGATTTATCAGTATTTGAATTGCTTATTCAGAATTAATATCATTGATTCTAATAGGTTGTAATTGATTTATTCTTATTAATGTATATTTCAATCATATTTGAATTATAACTGCAACAATTAAAACTGAAAAGCTAAGACATTCATTTAAGATCAGATTTATCATTTAATCATATTCATGATCAAGAGTGGTTTCTGTGTGAGAACTTTCCTTTCTTATTCTCTAACCTCTCTTGCCCTGCATTACCATTCAAAGTGATTTTTGTGAATCATGTTCTTCCAATGAAAATGAAATTTGGAAAATAACGTGTACTCTGTAATACATGTCTTTCACATTAATGAGCTTTGTTCAAATAACATTTCGGATCTAGTTGAAGTTAAGATAAATAAGTATTGTAATGTGTTGGTTTCGTTACTCAAGCACTTGGTGAAGTGGGTTTCTTAAGATTTGGTGTCTTTTGGGCATTTTGCTCAAATGCTCAAATCATACTCTAAAATAAAGAAGATTTGTTAAAAGTTTATCTTTTCGACTGATAGAAATGTGGTAAGGCTTGTTGTGGGTCCTACAAAGGATTTCCCTATAATAAGAGTATGGAAAAGAGTTTCAATGAGAATGGTGTTGCATTCCTCCTTAATGATATGACTTTATCTTTTTGTGGAAGACGTTTTTCTTATTTGAGTTGTTATAGTGTTAATGAGTTAAGTTTTCCTAGTTTTTGCTTCATGTTGAAATTATGTATGGCATTAACTGACTGTCATAAAAGCTTAAGCCAATACTTAGGTGTAAGCGCATGAATTGTTTAAGATCTAATAATGTGTATTTCAATATTGACTACAATATAGTATTTCGTGCTTAATTCATCACCTTGTCCTGATATACCAATAATTTTCAGAGACTCGGTTGAAGGTTATCTGGTCAATACAAGAGATAGTGTTAATAAATTAATAACCTATGTTACGTGAGTATGATTACAGCTACAAACATAACATCATATTCCTTCTTCATGTATCAAATTCAACATCAACCCATTCTTCATCATCGAAATAAGTACTTCACGTGATTTTATCTTTGACATGCTCTACCAGTTGTTGATCATAAAAGGCTTCTGACATTTTGTGATCAGTTTGCTGATACCAGTTGTATTCCCTATCAAAAAATTTAGCTTATTTTGCTTAATACAGATGCAATTTGAGTTGATCATATTTCAGTTTTTGAACTAGGCAATAGTGAGAATTGAGAATCTGCGTTTGTAACAAATCTCAATAATGTCTATATTTGTAATTGCTTTTCCAAATTTGTTGTAGTGATAAAGTACAAAAATCTCTCTTCATCTTCTTCTTCTCAACCTTATCTGTCACTTTTTATTTGCTTTGCAGACCACAACATGCAACTCGAGTCTTTGACATGATTGAAAACTTCTACATTGGAGATTTGGAGCAAAAGCTTAGTCAATAGTTCCAGAATTTTAATGTTCAAGAGATGTATGGTTTGGGAATTTCAACATTTTAGTCCTTGTTATCTCCCCAAATTTTCATTCCTTGTCAGATAATTTTATCTTTATTAGACCGTAATTCAGGTGTTGCGGTCGGAATGCACGATTTTGATATAATTGAGCATGAAATGAGGCTTCCCCTTCCTCTTGCAATTTCCTTTTCCCCGATTTACTTTATTCACACACTCATGCACTATCCTGCTTAAGAACAACACAAAGCTCACATGCTTACATAAGTGGTAGTCCTTGTATTGAATTTTACCTTCCTGATGAGACTCTTGAAACAAGGAACACCCTCAAATATAGTTGGTTAGATTTGCTTGGAGTAGAATTGACTATATATAACTTATATATTTAGCTAAGAGGGATTTGAAGTGGTGCTGAAAATGACAATCATACAAAAGTGTTGTCGAATATAAATGAATGCACACAGACCCTTTTAAATAAATGATTTTGAAATTCGTAATTCATATCATCATTTTGTTTTTTTTTAATACTTCTTTTATTTTTGTAAATTTTGTGATTCTTTTGATGATAGTATTTTGTTGATAGTATTTTGTTATATAGCATGTAATCAATGTATATTATTATGAGTATGTAATTTAGTAATTAGGTTTGTTATATTACTTTGTGGATTTCTTGCAATAGTTTAGGAAAAACTTCTAAAAAATGTCTATTAACATTCTAACAAAAAAGAAACAAGGATGTAAATGATCAATATAAAATACTATTGAGTTTTACTATATTAATAATATAACTATTTCGCAAGTTTATAACTTTCTTGTTGAAGGTTTTAAATTTTCGAATCATTTTAAAGAGACATTAGGTATGCTAATTTTTTTATGCTTGAAAATTATGAATTTCATAAATTATAAATTTTATAAATAAATAAATTTGTTGGATTGATAAAATATATTATTAATAATATATGACATTTATTATTCAAATTTTTATTTTATTTTTGAAAAAATAGATTTTCATATGTTTTGTATAAATAATTTTTTGGAATCATAACATAAATTTATTTGAAAACGTTAAGTTTTTGAAAATGTTATGCAAATATGAGATTTTTTTGAATTTTAATCTTTTAACATTTTTTTATAAGGCCCAACACAAACTAAAGCCCATAACCCAAATATATATGTTTTTTACTAATAGTATTGCCACTCGAACACATCTATCACATTACACGCTTATCATGATTAGATTACGGTTCGAACATAAATTAAATTGAATTATCACTTTTTAAATTAACCACACACTTGTAATAATAAAAGACCCAAGTCCTTATAGTTTTATTCTTATCATGTGTTTTTTTAATTTACTTGTTTACGGTAAATATTTTACACAAATTACTTGTTAAATGTCCCAGATTTTTACTCGATTATCATGCACTTGTATATATTTTGAAATAGAGAAGAGAAAAAAAATCGTAGAGGTAGATACGCACATGCCAAATTTTCAATGAATAAAATAAATAAATTTAACAAATATATGAGTAACATATACAAGTATTTAATTATCCATTTGTTAATGGTTCTAATATTCATTAACACTATAATCTCTGTTCTTTCTCTTTCTACATATCTTATGTAAAATTTTAAAATCTTATTTTTTTTAATATTTAACTTCAATTTTAACAATAGTATCAATTTTTATGTGAATATTTTTTAGAATTAAGATATCAAAATAAAGTTATTCGTAAGAAAAATATTAATAGTTAAAATATTATTTAAAATTTAATTTTATAGTTTTGTGTTTTTTATTAAAATTGTTTTTAGAAAAAATATTTTCATTTAACTTATATTCTGGTGTGCACCAACTTGAATAATATTTTAGGATGTAATTTGATTTGAATTGTGCGTTAAAATAAAATAAAAATTACGTTTAAAGTGAAAATTCTAAATAATCTTATTTTAAAATTTAGAAACCAAAAAAAGAAACTTATAAATATATACATGTATAAATAATTTCCACTTTCACTTTTTTTTTCTAAACAATCTTCTTGTACATTCTCTTTAATTTTCTTAATTGTATTTCATTTTTCTCATAATTTGATCACACTTTATAGTAACTGAGTGAGAAGTAATAGATCATTTCAATTCGATCATATTTATAAATAATGTAAGTTCATATTTATTTTAAATATTCTCCATTTTTTCATATTTTTATGATTATGTGATCAATCTTTGTGTGATTATTTGAGAAAAACGATCATCTCAACTTGGTTAAACTCGTTATGAAATTTGGTGATGTTTGAATACCTTATTTTAGGCCTCTATATTTTAAGTGAGCATCTAGATTAAATTGAAATTTCTTGAAATTACAGGTAAGGGAAATTATTTATGTTTTGATAGAACCTTAAGATAGATGATTTGGATGTGAAGATGATGTGATCACAGCATTTAAGTTTTTAATGTTTGATTTTAATATGAGATTTGTGTAGTTTGAATGAATACAATTTGTTGTGTGTTATCATTTTTGTGTTAGATTATTGCATTTGGGACTTGTATTTGTTAAAGTGTTTTTTGGTACAACTTTAAAAATGGGTTTATTATATTACAGAGGTTTATTTTCTGTTATTTATGTTCAAGCAAGTTTATTCTCATTCAAGCGAAAATAGTTTTGCAACTCAACCTTACTTTCAGCCATGTTTTCGTTCAAGCAAATAAAATTTTGTTCAAACGAAAATAGTATTGAAAATAACGCTCTCTGTCAAATTTCCACTCAAGCGAGTCTAATCTTTCTCAAGCTAAAATAAATAAGTAAAATATTTTTTTTTATTCTCGTCTCTTCGATGAATTAGATTATATATGAATGTTTATTTTAAATTAATGTGAAATTAATATTAAGTTATAAATTCAATTCATTTTATTTTTGTTTAAATGATGTACATTATATGAAAATGGGTGTTGTGACTGATATGAATTGGTGGTCACATATCTAGGCTGATATGTGAATTATTATTTGATTTTTGTATTAAGTATTAATGTTTATGTTGTAAAAGATTTCATTTTTTTCTTCTTCACTGATGATATAAGTCACATAAACTAAGATATTAGGAGGTGGGAACCAAAGGGAGGAGTTCTTACACATCATGACCATGTGTAGATACACAACTTGGTTTGTAATGAACTTACCCCCTAATTTATTCTAATAGGTTTAATTGTAAATCTAAATCTTGTGTATTGGATCAGATGTTAATCTCCAATAGGACATACTTAATACAAGTATTCCAAAAGGTATTAGTTGATATTCTACTTGTGAATATCTTTGTTGTATAGGTCCATAGGGTGATATATATTGTAGTACATTAGTATTGGGGGATATTCGATGATTGTGATATATTGATTAAAATGTCTTCTTTTATATATTTTTCTTATATTGAAAATTTATTTCAATAATTTACCCATGTATGTCTTGTTTGTATTATGAATCACAATGACTATACTATGTACACAAACAAATAGATATAAATATAGATACAAGAGCTACATAGGAAAAAGAGTAAAGATTTTTGTTTTTAACTTTTTTTTGAAAATATTTATATTATATATATTACGAAGTGAACTTTAAACCTAACTCAACCCTATAAAACCAGCTCATGAGGTAAGTTTGCACCCACTTATATACAATGAATTGTCCTCATCTCTAGTCGATGTGAAATCTCTAACCGTATATATTTAAGTTTATATCTATGAATTACAATAAACTTGTATAGCCCTCCAAAAAGGTTTATAATAGAATAGGTAGTTATTATTTAGTATAACAATTTACTTTAAGGAGATAATCAACAACCAAGTTAAAGGGTTTCTTTTTCTAATGAACATATTTTAAAACAATACAAATAATTATAATTAGTTGGACAATAACGAAGAAGGCTTATAATAATTGCAAAGATAATTGGATAATGATGAAGAAGGCTTATAATAATTGCAAATTTAGTAGCTTAAGAGTGGGGATTTAATGGTAGGCACACATAGTACCAACAACCATCCTAATCGCCATTAATGGGTCCAATTAGGTCATCAACTACATTTCACACACTTTATATTCCTTCCCAACACTAAGTTATAACTATCTACCCCTTAGTTATTATTTTGCTCTAATTAATAATCTCCAATTTAAATTTACAAGGTACAATTACATAAATATTTTAAAAAATGTACAATCCTAACCAACTCTATGTAACTAGTATAGTTATAGTCAATACCGAGCTTGGTTATATTATATATGAATTAATAAATAAATAATAATAATAATTTTAAATTTTGTAGATTTTACATATTTAACACTTCTAAAACTTTTGTATAACTGTAAAAAAAAATTGATACTTAAAGTTGAGATAAAGATTATACATTTACTGTTAAAAAAGCGATACAAAATACTATTTTTTTAAAATTCTGAATTTTTTTATTGACAAACAATTTTGCATTTGGGTCATGACAAAGTAGAAGGTTTGTAATATCTCTGTGTGGATGTTTAAAGACTTTAAAGATAAATAAGAAGGTGGGTTCGATCCTAAAAGTGGAGGAATAGTAAGATGAGTCCTTCGTTAAAAAAAATAATATATTAATTATTACACTAATAAAAAAAATCATCAAATAGAAGTTTAGAAAAAAAAATAATTAGTTATTATAGTAATTAAATTAGAGACCAGAAAAAGTTTGGTTTCTTAATTAGTTTCTATTATTCTTAAATAGCTTTTAAATTAGTATTAATTAGCAATCAATATTTTCGCCACCAAATTTAGAATCTAAATAATTGGTAGTTAAAATTTTGTTAGTTAATTAGGTACCAATTTAGAAAATATATAATAGAAACTAATTTAGAAGTCAAAAATTTATTTAGTTTCTAAAATTGTGTCTAATTTAGTGACTATAACAACTAATTATTTTTTGTTTTTAAAATTAATTTCTATTTCATGGTTGTCTTATAGTGTTAATATTTGTTGACTAAAAAAAATAAGATCTACCTAGTATGAAAATTTTTATAAAAAAAATAAAATCTAAAATATATAAAAATAATGATAAGAATTGATGGGTTATTAATATAATCAAATTAAAAAATATTAAAAAAATCAACCTTTTATTTGAGAAGTAAAAATGGGAAAAAAATTAAACTTGAGATAACATTATTAAATTAAACTCTATTACAATTTTTGGTTTTTTAATATCTGAAAAAAATTAGAAAAAAGAGAGGATATATTTAAATTATCTTTTATTTTAATATCAGAATAAAATAAAATTATTTAAACTAAGATAAAGTATTTCCACTAATTTTCACTAATCTATTTTAGTTTTTTTAATTTTTTTTATTATCTTTCCTTTTTTCACTCGCTTATTTTTATTACTCAAATATTTTTTAAATAAAGAATTTTACATAATAACCTTTATAGAAAATTAAAATATTTTATTAATAATCAGTTGTCTTGTTATAAATTTTTATAAGAAACTAAAATCTTAGAAAGTAATTTATTATTTAAAGTTATAGAGTTTTAATTTTTTACGTGAAATAAATAAAAATTTATAACACTTCATCTTTTTCACATTTATATTTACATTTTTCATATTCCCTTTTCAGCCAATAAATTGTTAGCTCGGACTCATAATGAGTCAGAGTGTTACAACATCTCGAAATTTTTCTTTTAAATTCCATCATTATAATGAAAGATCATTTTCTGATAGACTGTATATATATAAATTTTTATATTAATATAAAATTATTTTATTCTCATTATTTAATTTTACAAAAATAAATATTTAATCGAAATTAAATTTTTATTTAAATATATTAATTTATAAAATTTATTTAAATATATTTTAGTCTTTATATATATATATATATATATATATATATATATATATATATATATATATATACATGCTTAGATTACAAATTGAAGTTTAAGAAATTTGAACTAATTTATCTGAATAAAAAATTTTGAAAATGTAAGATTTTTTTTAATGTTTCCTTTTTTTTTTTAAAAAGAACATTTATATCCAGAATTATATATATAAAAATTCTAAATTATTTCTTGTGCATGAAGACTTAGATCAAAAGAAAAGATGTAAGATTAGGAAGACCACCAACCTCAACAAGAAATTTTAGTAAAGTTTAGATGCAATCAACTAATAAAAAAATATATAAGAATTGAACTTAAATAGCACATATACAAGCAAACCACTCCTAAAAAAATTCAACCCAACAACTTTTTTTTCTTCATATTTTACTTCCTTGGTGTAACGTTTTAAATGACAGTTATATAAAAAAAAAGTAAGAGTTATATAAAAAAGTTACACTATATATATCGATTACATGGAAAATAATTTTTTAAATAAAAATTTTCATGTTAGGTATATCATTATCCAACTTACAATATTTGACATCTCAAATAACAACAATCATTTGTCATCACATGAAAAAAATATTATTAAAAAATAAATAAAAAAAATACAAAAATATGGGAGAACTAGACTTCATATGTTAACAAAAATGATACATAAATAAACTATACCTAATCATAAAGAATTTTAAGAACAGACAAGATGAAAACCTATTATACCAATAAAAATATTTTCTATAAATAAATCATAAATTAGACAACTTATCAACACACATCCCCTTCATGAAAAATATGAATAACCCTAAATCTAATTTTTCCACAGTAATTAAGACAAATTTTCATCTAATGAACGTTTGTCCTAACAGTAAACCAATCTAATATACATATTGATTACATGAAAAATAATTTAAAACCATTTTTTTAAATTTTTTTAAGAAAGTATAAATTTAATTTAACTAGCTAAAACAGACATTGCATCTCTATTGCATTAAAATAATATAATTTAAAATATATATAATTTTGTAAAATAGATTTTAGAAAGTATTAAAATAATAGAATTTAAAAATGACGATGAATGAATGAATGAAAAGTTGCACACTATTTTACCTCTCATCTCTCAACTCCCAAACGTCATATTATTAGTTTTTTTGATCGTGAAAGTTGGTTTGGGTCAATGAAGCAGTTGGTGATAACGAAACCATACCAACTAAACTGTGAATGGATTATGTAAGCCATGTAGTTTTTTTTGTTTTTTTTAAATGGTGTAATTTTATTTTATATTTTAAAAATGTGAAAAAAAATATTTTAAAATAGAGCAAACTATATTTATTAATTTTATTTTTTATATTAAATTGATGTCAATGTCTTATCTATCATGTAGGATTTCACATATTCCACGTATATGACTTGTTAAAATATTTTTTTTTTAAAAAAAATAACAAATTGAATGGGAAAAAATTGCTATGTAGTCACTTAAAAGGATGCTCTATTTAAACACTCACATTTCATGACCATTAATAAACTATTTAAAAAGTGCATATAAAATTAACTAATAAATTTATACACACTTCCATAAAATACTATGTTAACATTTATTATTTCTTTTTATTATATTGTATAACTTCACATCTCTTCTATCTTCTCTTTCTCACACTTAAGTATTAAAAAATATAATGAATAATTATAACAGTCAATATTAAAATAAAAAGTAATTTGAAATTGATCTTATCTATTTCTCGTTTTAGTTTTTTTATTCCTAACGGATCAGTTATTCTTTTTCGTATATAATTATGATAAATTGGATTTGTTATGTAATATTGAATGCCAATTTAGATTAAATACGAACAATTGTTTCTAAAGACAAAATAGATATTTTTTTATAAATGTTTTTATATTAGATATTACGCAACTTGAAATTTAGAAAAAATAACTATTTTAAAATGCAAAATTTTGTAACTCAAAACTGTGTAAAAAGGGTACCAAAATCATTTTAAAATAGCTAACTAATATTTTACCAACAATTCTTTATGTATAATTTTTCTAGCATGTCATACAAAAACCTGAATTTTACTTCTCACAATTCAAACCAGTTTAATACTTGTTATACAATATACACAAAATCCCCAATTTGCTAAATTATTCCCATTTTTTTTTTTGCATATCATTAGAATTTCATAATTTCTCAAAATCAAAGCCTCAACAACCCATTAATACAAAAAAAAACTTCAAATTTTAAACAAACAATCTAACTTAGGATATGATTAAATGAAATTTTTATCCTTGAAAAAAAAAAAAAAATTAAGGATGCCAAAAAATAAAGAATTAAGCTTAGAATTTCAAATCCCTAATCATGCAGTATTTTTGGGTTGTCAATTAAAGCTCAAACGAACAAAACTTCAAATCTCTAAAAGCACATAAACTTGCATGTGATAAAAGAATAAGGACTATAAAAAATAAAAATTACTCATAATTTATAAAATAATTTTTAAATTAAAATCTACATTAATTACCAAGATTTTAACTACTTACTACTTTAAATTTAAATTAGTATTTAATTAAATTAATAACTGATTTTATCATTTTAGAAACTAATAAATTAGTTTCTAAAATCATTTTTTCTTGTAGTGATTACTCTTACTATTTTGAAATCTACAATTTTTCTAAAGAGGAAATAAGATATTTTTCTTTGAAGTGAGAAAGAGAAAAATAGAAAAATATTGGACATAATTATGTCTCAATAGATTCAAATAATGAATTTACTAGTTTTATTACTCCAATGAAAATAGAAATGAGTTAATGATCAAATGTTTCTTTAAGTAATTCTAGTTGTAAAAGACAAAAATACAAGTACTTGAAGAATTTTTACACATTTTTTTTCTCTCAAACCACTACCCATCGATCATTACTATTAAATATCCAATTTAATATTATTTATCTCTTGTTCATTCTTTTTAGTCACATATTGTTTCTTTCTCTAACATCTTGTTTCAAAAAAAGTCTCAAACTCTTTTTGTGAGGTAATGATTGTTGGAAAAGAAAAAAAAGTTATGAGTAAGGAATTACTTGTTTTTTAGCAAAATCAAACTTGGTCCTTGGTGAATATTCTCCATGAACCCAATTGGACTTAAATGGTTTTACAAAATTAAGCACAAGTCTAATGATACAATTGAAATTGGTTGCTAAAGATTATACATAAATAGAGAGTTTAAATTATTTTAAGACCTTCTCTTTGGTGGCAAAACTTAATATTATTTGATTTATTCTATCAGTTGTAACAACAAAAAGGTTGGTTTTTAGAGCAACTTGATATCAATAATATTTTTCTTCACGGTGACTTGCAATAAGAGGTATATATGATTCCACCACTAGGTTTACATCTTAGTTATCCATAACAAGTTTGCAAATTGCAAAAGTCTTTTTATGTTTTAAAACAAGCTAGTAGATAATGAAATTTCAAACTTACTTATACCTTGTATCTTTGGACTTTGTTCAAAGTACCTCTAATTACTCTTTGTTTGTAAAGATCAATGGTGACTCTTTGCTTTCCCTTTTTGTGTACGTTGATGATATGATACTCACGGGAAATAATGTAAAATAATTAAATGTTGTTAAGAATAGACTTAATACCAGTATTAGGATCAAGGACATTGCCCCTTTTCACATTTTCTTATGATTGAAGTCTTGTCCTTCTACTAATAATATGGTACTTAATCAAAGAAATTATTGTATTGACTTACTCTCTCATAATGATATGTTAGCTTGCAACCCCACATGATCTCCTAGGGATCCATTTTGTTCATTGCACATTGATGAAGGAGAATTGTTTGATAACACCTTTTATTATTGAAAAGCGTTCTCTTTATTTAATTAACATACTTGTCCAAACATTTGTTTTGTTGTCTAATAGTTGAATCAATATATTTTTCAACAAAGGCAACTTCAAATGTGTTGTCCATCTTGGTCTTAGACATTTAAAAGGATATCCAAATATTGGTATATTTTTTCTTTACAAAAACAATTGTAATATCCAAGCTTGATTTGACCAATTGTCTTGATAATAAATGTTCTATGATAGGATATTGTATTTTTTTTATAGGATTCTTTGGTTGTTTGAAATTCTAAAATGAAAAACATTGGTTATAAATCCTTTTGTGAAATGTGAAGTTGAGTATGAACATTAGTCTTATTCACCAATGAACTCCAATGATTATATTATTTATGAACTAACTTGAATCTCTTGATTTTAGTCTTTCACAACTTCCTGTGATAATAGAGTCGTTCTACTTAACTAAAAATCTTACATTTCATGGACATACAAATTATATTGAAGTTGATTATCATTTAATCAAAGATGAACTTTAAGACAATCTTATTCACTTGCTATCCATCTCCTTCTATTTTCAAGTTGCATACCTACTCATTAAACCATTTCATCCTCAAGCGTTCAAAGCAAATCTATCCAAAGTTAAACTTTTGCAATCCATTGAGTTTAACATCTCAATAATCAAATTTCTATTTTTTATTTTTTATATTTCTATCTTTATTATCATTTATCATTCAAACATTATATGTAAATACACAATTAAATCATTACTTTTTTTTTAATATTTTATCTTTTATGAGTGATGAATTAAAGACGAGGAGAAAGGGTTTAAAAAATACCGTATATTCCTTAATTAGTTTAGAAATATAAATTTATATTATGATATTTTGTTGCTTATGTCAGGACTAATGGTTGCATTTTCAAGTGTGTTCGTGTATTAGTTAAATCCAAATACTTCACTTTCAGTAAAAAAAACTTGAACCCTTCAATTATTTTCTTGTTTGTTTTCGTTTCCATAGAAGTATTGAAACTGATGCTTAAACTACACAAACACCCACTTCCGCATAAACTTTTTAAGTTCGGTAGATTCTGAGAATTTTTTTAATTTTTTATTTGAAAGCTAAAGAATAAATCATTTGTAATTGACAAAAAAAGTCGTATTTTCTTAAATTTGAATTTACTTCACATTTAAATAGACTTAATTTTAAAAATAATTCTGTAATGATTCTATTAAAGCATTATTATTTTTTATTTAATAGTATAATTAATTAACATAATAATCAATTAGATATTTAAATTATAAAAGTACTAATAGTTTTAGCAGAGTGAGTGATTAAAATAAGAGAGTCTCCCTTATATTTTCCCAATATCAGTTTATGATTTCTCTCCAGTTCTAGTCTAAAGTCTTCCTTTGATTTTTTATTTTTTTAAAATGGAACGCATGCTTATTCATTTGAAAATTACTAATAACGGCAACAAAAGTTACGAGAGACATTAATATAAAAATAAAGTAGCTAAAGACAAAACATAAACTCCCCACACAAAAATTATCCCACGCATGAGGGAACACAACAACACAAATTCCCCCACACCCCAGGCCAACAATTCTGAAAATTAGATTATAATTTTTACGGACAAAAAAGTAACATTTATAATAATAAAATAAAGTCAAGTTATTCTTAGAGCTAAACATAAAATTTTATTACAAGTTATAAAATTGGTGAATTTCATATTTATTTAATGATTTTTTAATTTAAGTATTTATTTATTAAATAATGAAAGAAGAGCAGTAAAAGAAATGTGGTAGAGGGTGTATTAATGAGTGGTGACATCAGGGTAGCAGAAAAGTCCAGGGTGCACCGCGAAGCAGATTATCGGAACCCCTAAACATTATACAACAGTGACACTCACACACACAAACACACGGCTTTCTCTGTTTGTTAACAGAGGTTGTCCATGCTTTCTCGGTGTCTGTCTGTCTCTGTCGCGCACTGTCTCGCTTTCTCTCTCTAAACCCCTTCTCTCATTCTCTCTCTACCTGACTCAAATTCCCTCATTTTATCGTTTTCTCATCTGACCAGATTCGCCCCACTTCCCGCCGCGTGAGGCCCTCCGATGTGCTGACGTCCACATGGGTCAGTGCTACGGCAAGTCCAATCTCACGCCGCAAAATGACGCCGCCGCCGCAGAGGAAACCACCGTCGACACAGTTGTCGCGGTGGCCGGATCCGCTGACGCCCCGCTCTCTCCACTGCCGGTGAAGGGCACGCCGGCGCGGGCCAGTCCATGGCCGAGTCCCTACCCGCATGGTGGCGGCGTGACGCCGTCCCCGGCGAGAGGCACGCCGAGGAGATTTTTTAGGCGGTCGTTCGCGCCTCCGTCGCCGGCGAAGCACATAAGGGCGTCGCTAGCGAAGCGGCTGGGGCACGGGAAGACGCCTAAAGAGGGGCCGATCCCGGAGGAAGAAGCGGCGGCGGTGGCGACTGAACAGTCGCTGGATAAGAGCTTTGGGTACGGTAAGAATTTTGGGGCGAAATATGAAATTGGGAAAGAAGTGGGTCGAGGGCATTTTGGTCATACTTGTTATGCTAAGGGGAAGAAGGGCGAACTCAAAGACCAACCTGTTGCTGTTAAGATCATTTCCAAGGCGAAGGTACAATTTCAATCCAATGTCTTCTCAATTTAGTTTGTTAATTTGTTTTGAGATATTTGAGTTTGTTGGTTGTACTTGTGTTTCATTGTGTTGTCTGGTCTTTTATTGTGTTTTTTTTTTTTGTTATTATGAATTATGATAGCATTTGGATTTTGACGATTCGGGGTTTGATATCTGTTGTTTGATTGAACGCTCTGCAAGATTCTGTAAGTGGGACTAGGGAATGATTGGGAATTTGTCAGACTCAGTTTTCTTACGGATTGGGGTTTTGAGATTTGTAGTTTGTACTTGCAAATGTTACCCGACAAATACATGGTTCTGGGACATTGTCTTGTTTTCTTTGTTTGTAGCTTCATTTCAAAATTTTAAATTCACTGTTCTGTGGTCAGAGTCATTTGGATTTTACTGAATGAAGTGTAAAATTTTAAAGAAAAAAACTCTATGTAGTTGGATTTGACTTGACATTTGACTTGTTTTTAGCTTGTTGTCAGCTGTAAGTTTACATGGCATGGCATATTTCTTAACTTGCCTAGCTGAACTGATCATGTGGTGTAGTATGTGTAAAAATGATATTTGGAAAATTGGTAGTGTAAACCAAGATGGTAAAGAATGATCTCTTTGTTTGAGTGTGCTAGAATAAGTTGTTTGATAAGAAACATTATCATGTAAATGCATGCAGCCTGCCCTCATTGCAGTTGAATGGAAGTTTTGATCATATAAATTGTTTTGTTAACGGTTGAAATGACTATCCATTCTGTTATTTTTTGATTCGTTTTTATCATATAGATTGTGTTCGTTAGCTAACTGTTGAAATAATTATCCATTTTGATATTTTTTGATGCTAACCATTATTGATACCTTTGGACACTACAATTGTCTTACATGTGTGAGGCATTGTCATACTACAATACTCCGTTCTCTTGGATAACGGCCGATAATTTTATTGTGCCGAGTTTTAGAATCTTTGTAACTTCCAGTTGCATTTAGTGTTACAAACATGTTTCTCTTTGCCCCTATTTAAGGTAGGTTAGTCACTTTGTTGGCGGTTTTGGATGCTAGAATCGACTTACATATGAGGCGTTGACGTATTACAATACTCCGTCTTCTTGGGTAACGGTTCAGCCGTTTTATGGTGCAAATTTTAGATTCTTTGTAACTTCCAGTTGCATTTAGTGTTAAAAGCGTGTTTCTATTCTACCCTATTTAAGGTAGGGTTAGTCACTTTGTTGTCGGTTTTGGATGCTAGAATCGACTTGCATATGTGAGGCACTGGCGTATTACAATACTCCGTCCTCTTGGGTAACGGTTCAGCCGTTTTATTATGCAAGATTTATAATATTTGTAACTTCCAGTTGCATTTATTGTTAAAAGCGTGTTTCTATTCGATGTAGGGTTAGCCACTTTATTGAAGGTTTTGGAAGCTAAAATTGTCTTACATGTGTGAGGCATTGATGTATATCAATGCTTCAGTCATTTAGTGTTAAAAGCATGTTTCTCTTTGTCCCTATTTGAGGTAGGGTTAGTCACTTTGTTGGAGATTGGTTGTATATTACCTTACTGTGTTTTTAACCATTAATGAGATACTTTTAAATACATACAGCGTATGGAATTATGTCACTTATCCACATTAACACTAAAGCAACATAATAGCATAAGGTAGATTAACATTTTTTCACATATGGATGTGGGTCCGAAGACAGTGATTGGAATTGTGTTGCTCACACAAGCCAACCAAGAAAATTCACTTTAAAGAATGTGAAAAAAACATAAAACTAGAAGCAACAAACTCAATGTATGTCCAGCAGACTAATGCTGATAATCACAAGTTAATGTACAAAGTGTGATAGTTGTCTGCATGCCACATGGATAGCCTAGTGGTCTCTCTAATTCATATATGCTCATTATGCTGCTGCAATATCTTTCTCCTCACTGGATTGCATAATCACTTTCAAGTTTACTACTTTAAGTTTACTACTTAGACATGAACTAATATATATATTCCTAGTAGTTCTGTAATAGTTCCCAAAAAACTAGTTCAGTTGGATATATTAGGCAACCTCGGTATGTAAGTTAAAGCAGGCCCCCAGCTTGTACTCATGTTTTACAAATAATTCAATTATTGTATATGAGTGTCATTATTTGAAATTTAAGGCATGTTTGATCACTGTGAAGCACACATATGCCCAAGTCAATTTTTTTGTCCAAATAAGGAGTCTACAGGATATTCTTTTAAGTCCTCCTTTTGTCCCTCATAGTTCCATTAGATTTTTAAAAAGAAAAAAAATAAAGGTTGTATCACCTTAGAATTAAATTATTATTCTTTGCCCCTGCATTTTTATACTTTTTTCTAGTCTTAATAAAATTTATTCAGCAGATGACTACTGCAATAGCAATTGAAGATGTTCGCAGAGAGGTGAAGATATTAAAAGCTCTATCTGGCCATGAACATCTTGTCAAATATCATGATGCTTTTGAAGATGCCAACAATGTGTACATAGTAATGGAGTATGTCTTTTATTGTTGCATTAAATATCATTTAATTTATGATTTATGACAACTTTATGGTATGCTTTTTATCCCTATAACCAACCTCACATAGTGGGTAAAGCTTGACTATTCTGTTTTTGTGATTCATTATCATCCATAATGAAAATTTGGTGTCAGATTGCTAGAGAACTGAATCAGTATTGTCTTCTTTATACATTTGGTTAATGAGCAGTCACTTTGAACTATAAAAGACATTGTTGTTTATATGCAGATCATTTTTCTATTGGGACTACAATTAATATGCAGTTTCTTACTTTTGGTTCTCATTTCTTTTGTTCATTCTTTTGCCTGTTCCAAAGTTTTAAACAAGTTCAACTGCATGTAGATTAGATGTTGCTTTATTTCTAAGTTTCTACATGGCATGTATTTCTTTGGGGAATATTTGCTAAGTTGTTTAATTGTTGGGGGACATGCATCTTAGAACTGTAACTACATCATACAGTGACCATTTTTTCTTTCTTACCAGATTGTGTGAAGGTGGGGAGCTTCTTGACAGAATTTTGTCAAGGTTAGCCTTTTATTTATGTTTTATTTATTTTGAACTTGGTATAATCTTTTTACTTACTGATTAATGCTTACTGTCAAATTAGGGGAGGAAAGTATTCAGAGGAGGATGCCAAGGTTATAGTTTTGCAGATCCTAAGTGTAGTTGCTTTTTGTCATCTTCAAGGTGTTGTGCACCGGGACCTTAAACCTGAGGTTTGTGCTTTAAATCTTCATCACCATAATAATTTGTAATGATCACATTTAGCTCTGTTTTTCTATCTCGAGTTCTACTAATATAAGAATTAGAGTATCAATAATGTTGTCCATCCTTTGTCGGAGCTTGCTTTTACAGAATTTCCTCTTCACTTCAAGAAGTGAAGATGCTGACATGAAGCTTATTGATTTCGGTCTATCTGACTTCATCCGGCCAGGTAATTATTATAGTGGTTCTATATTTTTTACCCTTTTCCTTCCAAAGCAGACTCTCTTGTTGACATATTAGAAGTATTAAATAAACAGCTAGCTACTAGAAATGCACACTTCATTGCTTCTGCTTACCTTTTGCATAATGCTCTTGGGTGACATCTTATTGATTGTTGGAGGTATATAGGTTTCCAGCTTCCTTGAAAATTTACGTGGGGTTTTACAGCTCATCATTCCAAGTGTCATTTGATTTGGTTCTAATTGTCACCCATCTGCAACTTCAATACATTTTAAAACCAAATATCGAGATTGAAGATATAAGTGTGGTTTCTGTAAATGTTTGATGTATATTATGTAAAAGGAAAATTTGAATGATGTGTCAGTAGAATAATGCATTTGTGTCTCAGTAGTCTGCCCCATGTACTCATTACCTGAAAACTGCTTCCTTTCATTCATTATTGGTCGAATATTTGTGGATTTAAGACCATCCTTCTTAACTTTTCCCTTCATGTGTTTGATTGATATACAGATGAACGGCTGAATGACATTGTTGGGAGTGCGTATTATGTTGCACCTGAGGTCCTTCACAGGTCATATAGTCTTGAAGCAGATATATGGAGTATTGGTGTTATTACCTATATCTTATTATGTGGAAGTCGACCTTTCTGGGCACGAACAGAATCTGGAATTTTTCGTGCAGTGCTTAGAGCTGATCCTAACTTTGATGATTTACCTTGGCCTTCTGCCTCTGCAGAGGCCAAGGACTTTGTAAAACGGCTTCTAAACAAGGACTACAGGAAAAGAATGACAGCTGTCCAAGCTCTAAGTAAGTGCTCTTATCTATTAAATAAGTATTGCTCGCACAATATAAATTTCTAGATCTGTCATTGGTTGGGTATTTATCAATTGGCATCAAAGTTGATTATCAAGATTTTTAAAAGGGCTACATGGAAGGTTCTGACTAATGACGAAGTTAAGTGAAGTGTTGTAGAGTATGAGTTGGTAGTTATTTGGGGTGGTGCTATGATAGAGAATTGGGTGTTACATTTACCTAAGTCCAACATTGGGTAATATAAGATGTTTGGTGAAGTATTTAAGTATTTGGTTATTCCTCCTTAACGACTAGCTTTTAGATTGGATTCCTTGAGTGCTTCGATACTTGTCTATTAACTGACTCATGAAAGAATTACTTATGTGTAACATTGGTCAGATAGTGGTTGCGCTGCGCCTATCTAATCTTTTATAGGTTTCATTTAGTCCAGGAGTAAGATTGTACTTGCTACCTTTTTGACTGGAGGACACTAACTTTTTCCTATTAGTAATGAATTTGCATAAAGGTACTGACAATGTTTTTCTAAATTGAATCTGTTAAACTAATTACTTCATACTTCTGTACATGCAGGTCATCCTTGGTTGAGGGATGAAAGCCGTCCAATCCCTTTAGACATATTAGTTTATAAACTAGTGAAGGCTTATCTTCTTGCAACACCACTCAAACGTGCAGCAGTGAAGGTATTATTTAGATCCTTTTCCTTGAATATGCTTATGCTGAGTTTAGCTTTCAGTATCTTACTTCATGTAAATACTTACTTCTATCTTAACATTTGTTACCTACTACTATCTCTCGCACATGTCTGTGCAGAATTTATGTATGTTTGTGCCATTTTTTTCTTCTAATTTTACTAGCAGTACTTCATCCCTCAACTGATATCATATGCATTTTCCTTCATGATGATATTTTCCCTACTGACTATGAATATAATCATGATGTTTCGGTGTGTGGTGAGGAGAGCCTCCTTAATGCTTCTTTTTTCAATAAGAATGAAAAGAAAAATATGTGCTGTTTATGGTTTATTGTGAATTATGATGTTTATAAATCTAATGCTTTTTGGGAAACTCAAGTTGTGTTCTTATTTATTTGACATAAAGTTTCATCAATGGACTTCTTTTTAAGAAACATTGTTTAGCAATTTTTACCAGTTCTGACATTAGGTTATTGTCTATTGAATATTTTTCTGTCCTGTATTTTAACTGATCTTGTGGCTTCTTTTATCTAGGCACTTTCAAAAGCCTTGCCAGAGGATGAATTGCCCTACCTTAGGGCACAATTCAGATTGTTGGGACCCAATAGAGACGGACTCATCTCCCTTGACAATTTCAAAATGGTTTTCTACTGCTTCCCTATAAAATCCTTAGAATCCATATGGTTGATAAATTAAAGTTTTTAATTGTGACTGGCGGGAAGGGCAAGGGGTGTTAGAAAATTGTCATTTTCACAGCACAACCTGCCTTTTTTTTGTCTTAGTTCATATTTGTGTGGAAATAATGGATGTGTTTTTCCTGCTTTGAATGGTTTTGGTTGTTTTCCTGCCCTTTCTTTAGAATCCATTAATTTCCATGATTCACAGCTTCAAAGCAAACTTTGCAGGCTCTTGTACACAATGCAACTGATGCAATGAGGGAGTCAAGGGTTGTTGACATCATAAATGCGGTGAGCCATTATTCTTAAAAGTTGTATTGAGAGAAATATCTTTGTCATGTTCAATCTGACACGCCAGTATATACATTTTTCAAAATGTTCTTTTTATATTAATAGCACATTAGATTGTTGATCTACTATTTTTGACTTAATTGTTTGTAAGTTCCTACATGTACTAGTGCTAAGTGTGTATATTTTCTTGGTTGAATGATTGTATAGATGGAGCCACTTGCCTATAGAAAGATGGACTTTGAAGAATTTTGTGCAGCTGCAATTAGCACATACCAATTGGAAGCACTTGATAGGTGGGAAGACATTGCCTCAACTGCATTTGAACATTTTGAGACAGAAGGGAACCGTCTGATATCAGTTGAAGAATTGGGCAGAGTAATTACAATTTTTTCTTTTTCTAACACACAATCTGTTCTACCATATATATGACTTGGTATGTTGTTTTGCAATGCTTATCTATGTTTTTTATATTTTCTTTATGGCCACAGGAGTTGAATCTTGGGCCTTCAGCTTATTCAATTCTCAAAGACTGGATAAGAAATAGTGATGGAAAGCTTAGCTTACTTGGATATACAAAATTTTTGCATGGTGTGACTCTCCGTAGTTCAAACCCAAGACACAGGTAGTCTTGGATTGGACCCTTTGACATATAGTTTGAAGATGCGGGAAGAAAAGTAGATCTAGAGAATTTTTTTCTTCATTTTTCTTTCATGGTGGAAAAAAATAGGATTTGTGTAAATGAATGTCTTACAAAGTCAATACAGGGAATGCTGAGTGAATTACATGTCAAATGCTTGTTCCTTAGTCCATTTCGCAAATGATATGGGTCTGCTCCCATGAATATTCATTAACTTGTGAATGCCTTAAAAAATCATATAGTCAAAATTAAAGCAATTTATCCAAATTGGCCTTTTACTGTCATTATCAGGAAAATAGGTTTATCTGTTTTGATGCTTTATTTTCATGAGCGTGCGTTAAGCAACAAGAACACATACCTCAACATTTGTGCCTTTGCAACTTGATTGCTGAACTTTTAAATTTTCAAAAATAATCAATCTTATTACCTGTTGAAGTAAAAAGCGAATTTCTGCAAATATAAGATTCTCTACCTTGCAAATAGACCCTCATCTCAATCATAAACGTGTCTTTTAATTGTCACTGATGAAGAGGTTTGGTTTTTATTATCGTTTAGTCTCGTACTAAACAACATAAGAATCACACTTTTGGAACAGTGGCTACCTGAAGCAAAAAGGCACATGTTTTTTTTACCAAGTTATATTGTAGCACAAGATAAGGAAAAATAAAATTTTCTTGAGAAAGTAATTAAAACAATAGAGTAGAAAAAATAACGAGAATAACATACCTTGAAGGAATGAGATTATGATTATGTCCAAACAATATCTACGTTGAAAAGTAAAATTCAAGAGTGAGAACGAAGGGTGAACGTGACTTAGAGGACCATTTTGAATTTTAGAAATAAGAAAATAGAACGCAGAAAGAGAAAAGTTCTCTTTTCTAAAATAGTTAGGACTAAAAATATTATCAAAAAAAGATTAATGCATAATAAACGTACAATTTAAGGTGATTAAACTTTATCGTCACTTGCTTAAAGTGAAAACCTGAAATTGGAACCGAATAAACTATATTTTAAAATAAAAGCAAATATTGACTCAGTTCATAAGTGTGTAAGAGTTTAATAGAATAAAATTATCAATTGCATGTAATTGAAGTAAAGTCAACAAAACACTGCCCAATGAAACAAAAATCAATGTATTAAATACTTTATTAAAGTAAAAATTATATTTTTATTATCGTATGGAGTATTTGTACATGTGGTGGACTCTATAGCTTTATGGACATTTTTTATAGTTGAAGATGTTACAAAGAGATAATGTTCTTTCCCTCAATTGGATTTAAATCTAATTCTTTGTATCTTACAAATTATTTTATAAAATAAAATTTATATTTTATTTAGAAGTGTTCTTTAAAATCTTATAAGACCTATTTATAAGATGAGATTTGCACCTACTTATATACTATACTATGAAATGTAATGAAGTATTTCCAACACACATCATTTAGGAAATGACTCTATACCATATTAAGAAGTTTAAGTTTAACTTAACATCATAAAACTGGTACCACTTATATACTATAAAATGTTTTATATTTTATTTAAAAGTGTTCTTTAAGTCTAACTAAACCTCATAAGACCGATAAAAAAAAAACCTCATAAGACCAATTTATAAGATGAGGTTTGCAACTACTTATATACTATGAAATGTGATGAGGTATTTCTAACACACATAAAGAAATGATTCTGATATCATATTAAGAAATGAACTTTAAGTTTAACTTAACATCATAAAACTGGTACTCACTTATATACTATAAAATGTTTTAATCTATAATCGATGTGAGATTTATATAATATGTTTATTTTTAATTAATGAAAAATCTTCAAAGATAAACACAAGTACAGTGTAAAATACTTTTAGAGGCAATATTTAGCAAGCTAGAGAAAACATTTGGAGCACTGAAGCGAGTTGCAAGAAGAAGTGAACCAACCATAGTAACTTATAGTGGCTGCTTTGGTTTAGTTATAGTGACTGGAAATTGTACAGAGTTCATGTCTGTTTCACGGGAAGCTTCCATGACAACAAAAAGAAGATAACTTCCTTTCTGTTATCTTATGAATCTCGTATATGCCATTTTCATGCTGGTCCCATTGCCCTCACCAAAGACCCTACTAACTTTTCCACAACCATTAATGCCATATATACGCCAAAAACAAAGAAGAAAATAGGTGATAAAGTGGGTGTCTAAAATTCCAATTTCACAAATAAAAGCACTCATTTTTGTTTATCCAGGTTCATAGTTCAACTAACTGCTGCCACAGGAACAATCATTTTCCTGATGTGGAAGGCAAACTTTGTTATCATATTTTCCCACTAGCTTGTTGATTTGGGAAGGTGTCTAGTCATGTTTCTTTATAGAAAAAATATCACCACAAGGAAGTAATTAAATATTAATTAATTTTAAAATTAAAAAATAATTACTTACTATATTAACTAAATTAAATATTAATTTTAAGATTAAAAAAATTATTAATATTTAAAATAATTTTTAAATTAGTATTTAATTAGTTATCAAAATTTCAACTATCAAAATCTAATTAATTAGTAACTAAAACTTTGTTAACTAATTAGATATCAATTTAAAAATTATTTATCAATAATAAAAATTATTTTAAATATTAATAATTTTGTTTTATGTAAAATAGTATCTAATTTAGTTAATATAATAATTAATTTTTTTAAAATTTAATCTCTATTTAATTACTTGTTTAGTGTATGAATGAGTAATATTAAGATTTGGACATATTTTGTACTTAATAAGTCAATTTTCAAGGAAAATAATATTTGTTCTAATTATTCTTTTTAAAAAAATTGGTCGAATAGAAGTAAATTTAAACGAGAATCAATTTTTTTTTAAAAAAATAGTATATTTTTACTATATAATGTTACATTACCATTTAAATATAATTATTTTGAAACGTCATTACTAATTATTAAATAATTTGCTGTCGACAAGAAAGTCTCACTCTCATGACTAAAAATTGTTAAAAAAATTTAAAAAATGAATAAGTTGACAAATAGTGGCACAAATTAATATGTTTTTTTAATCAGTAAATTGGTATTTATAAATGTGATTTGAGTTTATATGTACTATCTTTTGGGGGGCGGCGAGGGTTGTTTTCATTTGAGCCATAGGAGATATAAAAATTGAGTAATGTGAGGTCAACGTCATTGCCTCAAATAATGTTTATTAGATAACGGGGTTGACTTTTTATCAAGCAAGAGAACAATTTCGTCGATAAAATATTGCCTTATAAACAAACTATCATAAAATTAATCAATAAAATTGTGATCATATACAGTGTGTTATAACATTATAATCTATCATTGGATTTAAAAATTTGGAGTGTTAACATCATTTTTCTTTAGTATGATCATTGCATAATATAAATTATATTTTTGTTGGAATAGATTTTGTGAATTTACAGTTATAGTATAATATATGCATCAATATCTATTGAAAGAATGTCCAAGACATGTTGTGTCAATGGTTGAAATAAATTTTTCTACTTTTTGTTATATATATATATATATATATATACTTTTTAATATTATTAATTAAGACTTAGTTGATTTATTAAAGTTTATCCTTCGTATTAAATGAGTGGACATTGTTGAATAAGAGACAAATGTCTTCAACACTAATTTTCGTCTTGAACACAAGGGATATGAGTAAGAGTTTCTGATTCACGAGATTTGATGCATAAAGGAATGGTAAGAGAATATTATACACAATAATAAAGATTAATTTTAAAAATAAAAATAATTAGTCATTATATTAATTAAGTTAAATATTATTTTATATAATTAAAAAATATTAATATTTAAAATAATTTATATTATTAATAAAAATTTATGAATTAATTTTTAAATTGATATTTAATTAATTAAAATATTTTTTATAAATTAGTTAATTAAATACAAATTTTTTATAAATTTTATTAATAATAAAAATGATTTTAGATATTAGTTTATAAAATAATATTTAATTTAATTAATATAATGACAAATTATTTTTTATTTATAAAATTAATTTTTATTTATAAAATTAATTTTTATTTAATAATTTTTTATTTAATTAATGAATTTTTTGTGAGTTGTGGATGGCACTTATCCATAGTTGTGGTTTTCCGGAAAGAAAGAAGTGTGAGCTAAATTAAATGCATCGAAAGTAATAAAGTCAGAATTGGCGTTTTTACCAGATTTTAGTTGAATTTGTAGGCTCCCAAAGTAGAGAAAAATGGGATTTTCTTCTTTCGTGGTCCATTCATAATATAAATTACTAACAAACATAACCATGATTAGTCCTAGGAAAGTGTTCAAGATTTAAAAGCATTCAACAACACAGAAAATATCTGTGCACTGTGCTTGCTTTGTTTCAGTCATTTGTTTGTTTGCATGTGTTTCTCCAACTCTATCTGCAATCTTTTATTCTTATCTCATTCATTAATCTTTGCCTATTCATAAACATTCTTGGAAATTTTCTTTATAGATATTTCTTTACCAGATTATAGAATAATTAGAGTTTAGTTTATTTTGAAATTCTTTTCTATTTGGAGTAATTTATTATATGTAAATGGGATAAGGTTACTAACTACTTTAATACATGAATTGTGTTCCTTTCTAAGACATATTTATCCAAATGTAAATTTAGTTTAGTAAATTTTTGTAATTTTTTTATAAATTAATTCAATTTAAATAAAAAAATTATATATTAATTATCAATTCCAAATACAATGCAAAGAAATTGGATCATTTGAAAAACTATAAAAAAATAATGTATTGAAAAATTCAAAGTTAAAAGTAAAGTTATCAAGTATGCAAATAATGCCTAACTAAAAATCAAGATGGAATTAAATAAAATGCTAGATGAAATTGCTTACTTTGAATATCCCTTAAAAACTTCAAATATTTTATTTATTCTTTGTCAATTAAAAGAATTAAATACTAATAACATTTGTAATATATAAAGTTAGTTGTGAATTAGCTTAAAGTCATAAATTAAGTTATTTTATAAATAGTTTTTAGAAAATAAATTTAGACATAATTTTAATTAAATTTCAGCAAAGAGAAGTTAATTTATCTCTTTACTACATATTTGGAACACCTTGAATGTGGTCTTACTCCAATTTTGAGTAATGGGGTTATGTAAAATTATATATACCTGAATTAATTACTTAATAGACTGAGAATAATTATGATTAATTTTAGTAAGTTTGCTTTTGAAATTGGAATGGTTATAACGTAATATTTTGGTTTCACAACTAAATTAAAGTTACTACTTTTTAAGTAAAAAGTATTCTTTTTATTTCGAAATATTATATCGATATTAGGATTTGTAAAACAGACATGACATTGAATGGTGATTAATTGGTTCAGAATACGAAGAAAGTTTAAAGATTATCTACAGTTGTAAACAAGTACATATACTTTGTGGATTGTTATATTTTTTTTATGGTGTAATAATTTAAAAATTATTTAATAAACAAATACTTAAGCTAAATACATATATGTATGAATAGTTGCTATAGTTTTACATTTATTTATTTTTTTATTTAAAAAGACAAATAAATTTATTTTCTTAAAAAATCTCTAAAATAAATATGCATGCTTTGTCTATAACAAGAGGATCGTGTGCACAACAAATCGCATAGAAATCTATGAAATTGCATAGGTGTCACGCGATTCACCTTCGGAACACAGTCCTAAAAGGACAAAACAAAATCCAAAATCCACCGCCAAATTAAATTCCTTAAAAAAGTCAATATCATAAGGAATAGCCCTCTTCAATGCATACCAAAAAAACCACATTTTATAGCCAAAAGCAAAAGTTATATTTAATGATGATAAAGGGTTTGTGAAGGAGGAAAATGACACACTTTCTCTCTGTTGTCAAAGTAAAATTCTTATAATGATTCTTTCAAGTTTTATGTTTCCACTAACATTTTTGTGACAAAATAATTCAATGTTGGTGTCTGTGGTTCCAATTTGTGCTCAATATTGTGCACTCCACTTGCAAATATTGTGCTAAATAATCCAAGTAGAAAGAAAAACAAATCAGTGAAGGGACATGCACTTCTTAATTCTCACCATTTTCTTTCTCACCCAAGTGGAAGGAAAGTGTCAAGATGTTGCCTTTTGGATTATTAACCATCACTTTTGAATTTTTCAGATTCATTTTTTTTTGACCCATGAGAGAAACAAAGGCCATGAAGAATCTGAAATCCCAAAAATTTGTCACTTTTGGAGGTGTGTGTTTTTATTACATTAAGAGAAAAAAATTGTGATGGAGAAAGGATGAGATTGTTATGCATATCCAAAGCCGTCTTGTATATATAGTTATACACGTAATTACTTAAATGAATGTCAACTAGTTGACTAGTTACAAATAAAATAAATAATATGGCTTACATTTCTAATCTTGTCATTATTTTTTATTTTGATATTTTCAACTAGTTTTTTTTATTTGTATGCATATTCTCTCTTCTTTTCCAATTTTGTCTCACATGCCCTTTTTAAATTATGATCTAAGTAATAAACTTAATCAACTAGATATTTTAAAAAATTAAGAGCTGAAATCAAATACTACAAAGAAAGACATGTGTACAAAAATAGTGTTGGATGGATTTTTAATTTTTTCTAGTGTGAGAGATTATTTATATTGCTTAACTGAAATTCAGAGTGCTGACAGTCCATTCATTGTCATTTAGTGACATCTTTAATGTGGAAGAATATTTTAATTACTTTATTAAAATAACTTTATTGTAGCAGCTTATTGAGTATTTTGTTATGATTTTGTAATTTTAAGAAAATGTAACTAATTATTTATCATAAAATTTTTCTTTGGGAGAAAAATAAAATTAAATAAATAAGAGGTGGAGATTGTATAGTAACTTCCTTCTCTACCTTAGTGCCAATATTATATTGGATTCATTCAACATCTAACAACACCATAGTATAAGATGTCAACCCAACCTTTTATTTGCCCCTACATTTTATTTGCCCCTACATCATGATCCATTCATTCATTTTTTAAGAATTTAATACTATTTTTTCCTTGCCACTTATTCTTTTTATTTTATTAATGAAAGGCTAAACCAACCATGCACAATTTGAAACAGAGAGATTGATTTATTATAACACTTTCAAAACAAGGGATGAAAAATGCAACACCATGGAAAATGCAACACCTATAATTAATTTTTTAATTATTTTTAATCTTTTTTATCCATTAATACTATATTCTAAAATAAAATAGCAATCACAAAAACAAAAAATCTAAAATATATCCTTTATGTATAAGTCTCAAATAGCGCGGGTTTTATTAATGTAATGAATGATGTAAGTAAATAAAAGAATAAAATCACAAAATCGTGCATTATAATTAATGTATGATTTAGTTTTATACTTATTTAAATTTTTAATATCATTGATTATATTGATTATTTTCCTTTTTTATGTTCTTCTTCCTATTATATATGTGTAGGTATGAAATGATAATTTTGGCATAATTTTATTTTATACTATACATATTTTGAATCTGTAATTGAACTTTATTATTTTTTCCCTATAGTTGACCGTAGTTGATTCTGAAATTTACTTTCTGTAATAAAAGTACCTAAAAAGTACTATTGAAAGTACCTTGAAATCATGCATGTGAATTTTCTGAGAGAGTTTTCAAGGTTTCACTTCAACGCAAATAAAAACCTATTGAAATTCAATTAATGCAGTCTATCTATGATTTCGTTGTCCCAAGGTGTGGTTCTTTTCAGCAGTGTGGCAAGAAACATTATTAAGTAATTATTTAAATGTCTTAATTAAGATAACAAATTATTAATAATTCTGAATGAAGCAATAATTTCTTGTGTTAAAGATAATGAAAAATCATGATACAATTGCTTTCATGCATAGCCAACAATTTGTGTGGGGTTGAGGTTGTCTTGTATTCTTGTATGTGATAGAATGAGTCAATGACTGCTTCAGAAAGTATCTGCCAAAGATGACAGTGAAAAAACTTTGATATTCCTGGACCATAGTCTCAAATAAAATAAACTCCAGCCAAAAAAATCTGTTCCCTGTTTGGATCTTTTTGTTTCATCTTTAAACCTTTTAAGGGGTACAAACTCCAAAGGTTAGACTTGAACTGAATTAAATGTGTGTTCTTGGATGATGCACATAAAATAACACTACACCCTTTGGGAACGTGGAAGTCATGCACCCACCCACACCTTATATCACTGCACCCTATTTTGTCCTTCTCCTTCACCTACCCTTATTCAATGCAATGATCCAAACAAACACCAACAATGCAATTCTCCATTTTCATAAGAAAAAAAAAAAGAAAGAAAAATCTCAACACTCTGCCTCTCTCACTCATTCCTAGAGTGATATCAGTGATTCAGTTTATTGCAGATTTCAGACACACAGATGCAATTTTTTTCATGCAAACCTCATTTTACCTCTCTGTCCAGAAACATAAATTACAGTCCTCAAAAAACACCTAACTAGAATGAATTACAGTGCAAAGGTTCCAATTGGTTACAGAATCATTGAGGTAAAGAAATTGGCCCCAGTACAATTCTGTACATAATTTCAATAATCTGATCATAATCAAGAATGTAATCCCAATTCAAGGTCCCCCATCAACTACAGTGACAGAAAGGCTTGATTTTTCATAATCAGAGATTAATTAAGAATTGAACCCCATCTGTTACAGTGAGACACCAAAGGGGAATTCAGTGACTCAAAAGAGAGGAAAAGAAACAAAATTTCGGCCCTACTTACCGTCAATTCCTTCTTTTTCAGAGTGGTGTACCAATTATTCCAGCGCGTGAAAAATTCTTCACAGAAAAAAGGAATAGAAAAGAAAAGAAAAGAAAAGCATCTCCTTTTTCCATAACGATTCCTAACAATTTAGAAAAAAAGTAAGTACAATTGGAAGAAGCAACATTCTGTTGTCTTCACCATCACCTACCTAAGGCCTTTTTTTTCGCATAAACCAAACACTACAAAAAAAAATCTAAAAGCTACCAAATTTACACTGAGATAATCATTAAAAAAAACTAAAGGGGTGGTGATTTGTAGCCCAAGATCAATTCTTTCTCCATGTTTCACCCAAGGTTTCTAATTGAAGTCGCGACAGTTTCTTCAGAACTCTGAACATTTTACAAAACTGTGGACAAGATCCCAAAAAACTTGATGTTGGGAGAAAAAACCAGTTTTAAAAACCTTGGTTTGGAGCAGAATTCAGAAGCCAAAGCAACCAACATGGTGGTGGTGGTGAAGGGACTTGTCCCTGTCAATCAAGCCCCGAACGTTTCTGAATTCCTCAACATGGCAAGGGATGGTTATGGTTCCCTTCTGGTCGAAACCGTATTCTTCCTCTGCCTCCTTGAGAAGCTGCATGAAGAGAGGGTGGTTGATGTACATGACAGGCACCACGAACCTTTGTTGCTCTTCTCCTTGACCAACTTTGATCGCCATGCACCCTTTTGGTACCCCTCTGAACTCCTGCTTCTTCCCATCACGATGGTGCAATTGAAAACTCCTGGGACTCTTCTCCCCCATACCCATTCTACCACCAAGAAAGCAACAAAGACAAGGAAACCGACACAAAAAAGAGCCCAAAGTTTGTGAGTTTGAGGATATGTTTGAAAGGAAAAAGTCACAGGAAAACAAGGGTGAGGATCGACCAAGGTTCTGAGTCTGCTATGGCCATGTTGAAGTGAGTTAGAAAGGAGTAACTCAGTGACCTTGGATCGTTGGACATGGTTGATAATGAGAAGAACTACTCATGCTATGCTATGCCAAAGGGTCGAACCTGGTGATATATAGGACAAAGCGTAGAGAGAGAAAAAGAGTAATTTTTTCCTGAATATTGGGTCTAAGTTAAAGACTACAAGTGTGACTCGATCTCCACCGTCTGATCGTGGCGGGTGATGATGATGGCATCATTGTTGATGGATCGTGTCACTCTAAAAGGTCTTTTAGAAAAAATAGGAAAGGTTGGTTGGAATCTAATTTGTTGCCCACCTATCATCAAAGACACTTGTGATCATCACATCACATCTATCATAAAATCAAGATCTTGTAAATTTGGCAATAGATCATTAAATGTCACAATTAATATATTTTAACTCTTAAAAAGAAATATATAAGTGGGGATATGTTATATCAATTTTTTTTTTGTTAATTGTTATTTATGTTTCTCATGGTCAAAATTGTTGTTAATTTTTACTATAAAAATAAAATGGTTGCTTTGATTTCTTTGTCCTAAATGTGAAGAATTTCATCCAACGTCATATCAAAATAAGTAGAAGATATTTTGAGGGATAAAATTACTATATTTAAACCTTGAGAACTAAAGGTGATTTTATATTTATGAAATATTTGTATCATAGAAAATAATTTACTTGGAAAAGTTAAGTATATCAATGAGATATTGTTATTATTTCAAATTATACTGTCAATACATAAAAGTTAAACTAGACAATAGTTCTTTCAAAGTGAATTTATTGTTTGCTATAAAAATTGTTTACAATTAATATTGAATATTACTTACTCGTATATAAGAGAACCAAATATTTATAAAATAATTAAATATAAACAAATTCCCATTTTGTATAATATAATCAAAGTTATTATTTTAAAAATAGTTTTATGTTTAATTCTAAAAATATCTATCATACATATGACCGATAATGATTTGACATTAAATTAATAATATTAAATCAATCCAACTACACGAATAATTATTCTCGGTATTTGTGTGTTAAATACAAACATACTTTTACATTATTATTTAATTATGAATTAATATATATGATAAAGTCAACTTTTACAATAATTTTTTTAAGACTTTATATTTATAATGATTTTAATTGATTAGTGAAAAAAACATTATATTGGCAATATATCAAGATTAAATCCATGACTTATTTATAAAATTTTGATGACTAAAATAAAATATATGACATACATAGTTGTTGTTGTTGACTAAATTCATATATACATATTTTATTCTGATTTTGAATTTTATGATTTCAATGTGATTTTGAATTTAAAATTAGTTAAACAATCAATACGTCAAATGTATATCTTGTATTTCTTTTTCAGAATTTATATATATGAATATATGTAGTTGAACAAAACAAAACTTCTATGTGGTCGACAACCTCACACTGAAATATGTTTTAGAATAGCTTTATTTGTTCTTTTAAAAGGATTTACAGTTACAAACGCCAAGTAACAAACTTAATCAAAATAAAGTAAGTGTAATGGATAATTTTTAGTTATTAAAACCTTTTTTTATTCTATATTTTTCAAAAAATTCAAATGTAAGTATAAAAATATACATCAGCAAAAGATTAGGGATCATAAAATTATTTACTGATAATCAACATTGAATATTTAACACTTTTTTAATTAATAATTAATATTCGTGAGTACAATTTTTTCTATATGCCGAGTAGAGATGGATATAGTTCTTGCGATTCACAAAGTTATATATTTATATAATCAGGTCATTATAATAGTTTTTAATTAAAATATTACAATAAAAAATGTTTTTAATAATCTTCTTATTTTAGTTCTTCAAAATTAAACATGGTTAATATAAGGTTTTTAAAGTGAAAAATATCAACTGATTTTATTTTATTTAGTTTAAGTATTAGGTTTTTACTTATGTTTTTTTTTTTAAAATAAACTTCATTTAAATTTATGTTTTTGAATTTAACATTGATCAAAATAGAAAAAAATAAATAAAATTCATTGACACAATCTGACATGACCCTTATTATCGCATGGGATACATCAATTTAATGAAAGAAAAACACTTATTTTTTTTTCTAGCATAATTACAAAAAAATTGTATTTGGTATCATTATAAATATTAAAGATCGGTAAATTTAAGAACAACGCATAAGAAATATCTTTCATAATTGGTAACTCTCACACAATTAATTGAACCGCAAAAATAAATGTATATTGACCAACTTAAATAACTGATATGCATTATCTTATGACTTCAATTGATTCTGTTGACCGTGTTGAATGCTTATAAATATGCTTTTAATAATAACCCATGCTTTTATAACATATGTTCTATTTTATTCATATAACCTTTTTTTCCATAGATATTCATTTTGTTAATGTAATTACATTTTTTAAACTTATTTATATTGTTAATAGTATTTTAAAACTATTTTCTTCCATTAATTTGTTTTAAACACAGAATGCATGGTGTCTTTTCTTTTCTTAATAGTTTTAATAACAAGCGTAACACAGAATTATTCTCTTACAAGTGTTATCTGTAGACTTTTTAAAAAAAAAAAAAAAAAAATTTGAATATCAATCACATTTCAACTCACTCTAATAATATAATAATATATATTGATATTTTAAATTAAAACACTTAAAAAAAATATTAACTTATTAGTAGTCAAGTGAATTTATATTTATTTAAAGACTGTCACGATATCACCTTCCTTGAAAAAATTCTTATATTTTTAATCTTATTTTTATTTTATTATTATAAACTAATATGTATAAACTGATATGGGACATTGTGCCTGCTAACCTACCACACCAGTTAGCAACTTCTTGCCTTTTGTATACGTGTACAAACAATACAAGTATGAGTTGGAATGCTTTGATATTGTTATTTTTTATTTATCAGAATAAAATATTTATTTTTTAGCATAAAAAACTATTAAATATTATTAAGTAATATTAAGTAAAGAATAAAAGTAGAACTTATTTGTGATGTGATTAGAATAAAAGAAAAGAAAATAAGGAAGTAGGAAGGGAAGAAGAGGTGAGTGAAGGAAGGGAGGACACGTGGAGCGGGGTGATGGCTGTGGTGGTGACAGCTAGGTGGATGGGGAAAATAGAGAGGGACAAACCAATAACAGGTCTGAAACATGTCAGGTGGCGATCAAATGTGTCATTCCATTCTACGGAACCTTTGTACTTTCTTTCTTCTTTCCGCCTCTTCATTTTTAAGGAATAAATATCATCCATAATTTTACAAAAATGTTCATTTAATGATAATTTCATTATCAGATACATAAATTTACAATCTTCTAAAATATATTTATCTCTTCACATTTTAGTTTAGTCGCTGTAATATGAAATAAATTAGTATTGGATTATATTCTAAACTCCATTTCTCTTGGACAGAAAGATAATAATGATCAAACTTATATTTATTTATTTTGGTAAATTCTTCATAATTTTCCATGTTTTCTTTTTATTTTCATATATTTTTTAATTCTAAAAATACTCTTTAATTGAAATATGAATTAAAATTAATAAAATATCTAACTTATATTTTTTTAGTATATATATATATAAATAAAAAGATATTAAAAGTTCAAGATGTTTCAAATAAAGTTTTTTATAAAAACAAAGTTAGGAACATGTCATATTTAAATGGATTCTTTTTTATTTAAAAAAAAATCTGTTTGATGGTGTCTATTTTTAAATAAAAAGAAAAATTAAATAAAAGTATTAAGTTATTTGAGTTAATTTGTGTCATAAAAATATTAGTTAATAATAAATAAATTATTTATCTTGAAATAATGAAAAATTGAATCAAATGAAAAAGAAATATATCTAAAAAATATGTTTGTTTTTATTATTTAGTTTAAGTGAAAGAAGTATTTTATTTTTCTAAATTTTTAGTATTTTTTTAAAAGTCACAAAACTCAAAAAAATCAAAAAATATATATAAATGAAATACAAAACTAAAAAGAAAATTATTTTAACATTGAGAACATTGAATACAATCAATCTTCTCGTCAACCCTTTTACACACATTCAGATGATGAAATTGTTATCTCAAGCACAATGGAATGGTGTATGGTGATATAAATTTATTTTTTTCCAAAAAAATTCTTATTTTCCGTGCATAACTTACTCTATTAAAAAATATTTTGGGGGTGAGTCTTGTTAGTTATTAATTCAGATTTTATTAGCCTTAAATGTTGGTTATTAATTCTGATTTTATTATACTTAAACTATTTATATTATTGCATTAATGGTCAGTTTACATAGATGTTAGTATTTCTATTTTATAACTTCCAGTAATTGTAATTTTATTATATATATATATATATATATTATTGAAGTAAATCAAGAAGATATAGGTATCAGTTCAACAGTTTTGTAATCTCGTACAATTACATTCAATCAGTTTATACAAATACAAGAATACACGTAAATTTGAATAGTTATGAATCCGATCATGTAGCATGTTCTTTACATAGTAAGAGTTGTAATTTTCTTTTTTATTTTCCCTTTGATTTGAGGTTTTTCATATAACTAATGTAAAGTTGTGATTTTTTTTTTTTATTGGGACTAAAGTCATGATATCAAATAGGAATGATAAAGAAGGACAGGTTGTGCGGACTAACCTGTGATCTACTAAAAAACGCGGAACAAATTGTTTATTTCATCCCGCTGGTCCGCTTAGATTCGTTCCAGATAACTCGTATTTTACACGGGCCAAGTGCGTGGTGGATTAGCCTGCATAACCCACATAGTTTAAAATTTAGAAATTTCTTTTTGCACCCTATAATTTCTTCTCACAATCTTATATTTTTAAAAATTCTAAAATTATCTATTTCAAATTCTATAATTTGGAATACAAATTTGTACTTTGAATCGTGCAATCCAAAACACAAATTTTAACTTCCAAATTCTATAACCTGAGAAGTCTTTGAATTCCACATTTCAAAATTAAAAAAAAAATCAATGAAAAATGTCAAAGGGTAATTTGATTAATGAAATTCAATAATGTTTTTTTTAATATTTAATAGTTTTTTTTTTTCTGAAATGCATAAATTGTTTATGTTTCAATACTAAATCCAGTATAGCAAGTGTAACATCCTGATATTTTTTTCCCACAACTAATAAGCATAATATGCAATATATAACTCTTTCATACAGTGTTTCAAAACATATCCCTCTTCATAGGAATTTTAAATATTTACATAATAATTTTTTTCATCCTCTAACTTCTCACTGAGGAGTTCTATCACCTATAACATCATCGACTTCCGTGTAAATACATAATCATCACAGATTAAAGAAAACAAACAGAAAATAAAGAATCTGGCAAGCTAGCTATTTTTAAAACTTCTAATATAATTATAACTTTAAATATGATCATAAAGCCATCAATTATCATACATTTTTCACAAACCATCAAGTGTCTATCATAATTCATCTTTCTCATGGGAGACTTCTACTGACTCACAACACATAGACACTTGAACCTACTTCCGAAAGACTCGTGTATTGAGATTAGCATCCAGAGGCCTGCACCTGTCATACTACTTGCTGTGAAATCCACATAGTCATGCGCATAATCATCTGAGTGTCTCATCATCTCATCTCATACGATAGGGTAAATCCATTTGATCTGCTCTGATTAGTTCTTTCAAACCTCAAACTCAGTCAGATGAATCTCATTCGACTCTCAGCAATTGAATAACTTCATCTATATAAGTTTCTTTAATCATATTTTAAATAAAACTTAGAATTTTCACTTAAAAACAATAAGCAATAAAAAGCTAGACTTTCAAAACCAAAATTAAAATTTTAAGTTTTTTTTTACTGGCTTGAGTGAAAATTTGTTCGATTGGGCAAGAATAGGTCTCGTCCAAGTGAAAATCCTCTTCCTTGAGCGAGAGTAAACCCAAGAGCATCTCCAGAATTTGACCCATTTTTGCCTGAGCGAGATTCCTTCTCACTTGAACGAGAATGGACCCGAGAGCACTCCATCTTTCCATTCTATTCTCGCTTGATTTCTGCCTACTTTGAGAAATTTTCATTTTGTCCTGTATTTGTTTCACTCTCTTAGTGGTCTAGGGTTCATTTTCGCTCAAGCTTAAAAAAACTTAAACTTCAGTTTTTGCTCTTGAAAGAATGATGTATTATTGTTTCTTGTTTTTATTAAATTTATGTGAAATTTTAATTATATATTTAATTAAAAATCATGTAGTTTATGTGATTTTTTGAATGAATTTTGGTTTGTTTGGTTTCTAAGTTTTGGTATGATTTAATGATTTGATTATGTGTAATATGAGATATGAAAATGTGATTAAGATATAATGTTTTCAAGAAAGAAAATATTGTGTTGAGATTTGAAGGAGATATTCTACTGATATAATGGAAAAATATAGATGAAGTAATTTAGGGTGGTGAGATTCGAAGGAGGTTCATATAAACGAGTCAATTGTTTCAAAGATAAATTACTTGACTTGTTATATGAATTAACCCTGTCATATGAGGTGATTCGATATTGAGATTAATAAGCACAAAACTAAGAGGATTTCATAGTGGGGTAGTGTCGAGTCAATACACGAGTTTTTCAAAAGTAGAGTCGAGTGTCTATGTGTTGTTTTCATTGGATTTAATGATGTGAAATTGTTGGGTCTATTAGTGTCTAAGTTCAAGAGGGGAGGGGTGAATTGAGCTTATAAAATTTTCGCAAGAACACACAATTTTCAGTATACCAGAGGCAAAAAGAACATATTGTTTTTACATGAA